>Ga0315900_10003998_pt1 | contig 21080 bp, 17 predicted proteins | sample LakEriMetagenome_FD_203521 | JGI IMG/M metagenome (GOLD analysis project Ga0315900, IMG submission 203521) | Freshwater fungal communities from buoy surface, Lake Erie, Ohio, United States - Buoy 12 MA114 | ecosystem: Environmental > Aquatic > Freshwater > Lake > Lake biofilm | place: USA: Lake...
GGCCAACCACGACCAGCCGCGCGTGCTCACCATGCTCAAGGGCAACCGGCCCGCCGCCGCCGCCGCCGCCACAGTGCAGTTCGCCCTTCCCGGCATCCCCTTCGTCTACTACGGCGAGGAAATCGGCATGCTCGGCGACAAGCCCGACCCCGACATCCGCACCCCCATGCAGTGGACCGCCGACCCCGACCGCGGCGGCTTCACCTCCGGCACCCCCTGGCGCAAGCTCAACCCCGACACCCCGAAGGTCAACGTCGCCGCCCAGACCGCCGACCCGGCCTCGATGCTCAGCCATTACCGCCGCCTGATCTCCGCCCGCCGGGGCAATGACGCCCTCCGCCGGGGCGACACCACGCCCCTGCAGCCCAGCACGCCGGCCCTGTTCGCCGTCCTCCGCCACACGCCCGACCGCCAGGGCGTGCTCGCCGTGGTCAACCTCACCGCCGAGCCCGTCAAGGGCGCCAGCCTGACCGGCACGCCGCCTGTCGCCTGGCAGATGCGCAAGGACGCCGCGGACCTGCTCACCGGCGCGCCGGTCCGGCCGCTGGCCCCCACCGAACTGCCCGACCTGCCGCCCTACGGCGCGCTCTACATCCCCGTCGAACTCACCGGCAAGTGACCACGCGCCCGGGCGCCAGTCACTTCAGCATCGCCTTGAGTTCCCGCCGCATCACCTTGCCGGTGGGGTTGCGGGGCAGTTTCTCCAGCACCCGGATCTCCCGCGGCAGTTTGAACGCCGCGATGCGGCTCCGCAGGAAGTTCAGCACATCCTGCTGGTCCATGCTTGCCCCCTCCTTCAGTTCCACAAACGCGACCGGCACCTCGCCCCGCATCGGGTCGCTCATCCCCACCACGCCGGACTCCTTGATCGCCGGGTGCGAGTTGATCGCTTCCTCGATCTCGCGAGGGAAGACGTTCTCGCCGGCGATGATCAGCATCTCCTTCAGCCGACCGGTGATGTACAGGTGCCCGTCGGCGTCCTGACGGCCGATGTCCCCCGTCTTCAGATACCCCCGCTCGTCGATCGCCGCCGCCGTCTGCTCGGGCAGGTGGTAGTACCCCTGCATGCGGTTGGGCCCCGCGATCCGTACCTCGCCGTCGTGGCCCGGGGGCAGATCACGCCCTGTCTCCAGGTCGACAATCCGCTGCAGCACGCCCGGCAACGCCGGCCCCACGCTGCCCCGGCGGTGCTCGCTCGGTCGGCACCAGTTGGTCACCGGAGCCGTCTCAGTCAAGCCGTACCCCTCGTTGATCGTCACCCCGAACCGCTCCTTGAACCGGTCCGCCACCACCATCGGCAGCGGCTCACCCCCCGACACCGCGTACTTCAGGCTCGCCATGTCAACCGGGTGGGCCTCTTTCACGTGCAGCAACGCGTTGTACATCGACGGAATCCCGATGAACGCCGTCACCCGATGTTCCCGCATCAGCCGAACGATCTTCGGCGGGTTGAACTTCGCCGTGTACACCACCTTCGCCCCGATGGTCAGCGGCAGCAGTGTCAGCGCCGTCAGCCCGAAGGTGTGAAACTGCGGCAGCACACCCAGCAGCACCTCGCGAGAGGTGAAGTGGATGTGCTGCAGAATCTGCGCCAGGTTCGCCGTGATGTTCCCATGGCTGAGCATCACCCCTTTGGGCCGGCCCGAGGTCCCCGAGGTGTACAGCAGCACGCCCAGGTCGTCATCCGCCGCCATCGCCGGCCACCGTGGCTCCGGCACCCGCTTGAAGTCCACCTCCTCCATCGCCAGCAGCCCGCCGACCTTCGGCGTGTAGCCCATGAACTCCAGCATCGGCTTGACGGTGATCACCGTGTCGGTGCCGCAGTCGTCGATCACATACTGCAGTTCCTCCCGCTTGAGCAGGTAGTTCAGCGGCACCACCACCCGCCCGGTGATCCACCCCGCCAGCGCCGCCACCGGAAACAGCCCCGTCGTCGGCAGCATCACCCCCACCGTCCGCGTCCGGCACCGCCGCTCGATCTCATCGGCCAGCATGAGCGCCGCCGCCAGAATCGTCGCCCGGCTCCAGGTCCGCTGGTCGTCCACCACCGCGGGTCTCAGCGGGTTGACCAGGCAGCGACGGATGATGGGCCAATGAATGCTCACAGACAAGCTCCCCGGCTCGCCCCCCTCGGTGCGTGCCGCCGACGATACGCGGGCCGAAACTCCCATCCATATCCTTTGGCCCGACGGTCCCGACCCCTTCGCCACGGACGAGCGAGCCCCCACCATGCACCATCCGCGTCGCCCCCTCTGCAGCCTCACGCGACTTCGACCCGTCCGCAACGCCGCTCTGGTGGCCGTCGTGCTGGTTGCCGGCATTCTCGGCGGCTGCGCCGCCACCCCCGTGCCCGCCAACGAGCCCTACCTCAAGGCCTACACCGAGGCCAAGTACCCCGCCGCCCTCCGCCTGGCCGACGCCAAGGCCGCTGCTGCCTCCGGCTCCGCCAAGGACATGCCCCAACTCATCGCCGGCATGTCCGCCTACGCCCTCGGCCGCCATGACGAGGCCGTCCAGCGGCTCCGCCCCCTCACTTCCAGTTCCAACCGCGAGATCGCCGGCAAGGCCAACACCACCCTCGGGCAGATCGCCCTGGAGCGGGGCCAGCACGCCGACGCCGCCCGCCAGCTCCTCCTCGCCGCCGACCAGCTCTCCGGCGACGACTCCGCCCGCGCCCGCATGCTCGCCGGCGATGCCTACGCCCGCCTCCGCATGACCGCCGCCGCCCGCGACCAGTGGAAGGCCGCCGAGCCCCGCGCCACCGACCCCCGCCTCCGCCAGGCCATCACCGACCGCCTCGCAGGCCGCACCACCGATGCCCCGCCCCAAGGCGAACGCACCGCCGCCAACCCCGGCCCCTTCACCGTCCAGCTCGGCGCCTTCGCCAACCGCCAGGCCGCTGACACGCTGATAAGCCGCGCCAGCACCCAGGCACGCCAGCGGGGCCAGCCCCTGCCCACCATGGTCATGATCAACGAGGCCGGCACCAACCGCCAGCTCTTCGCCGTCCGCGTCGGCGAGTACCCCACCCGCGAGCAGGCCCAGACCGTCCTCACCCGCCTGGGCATGGGCGGCCAGGTCGTCTCCCTCCGCCGCTGAGCCTCTCCGGCCAAGCCGGGGCACTTCACCCCCACTTTCCTTCCAAAAACCAAACAAAGCGCTTTCGCCCGCAACCGCCTGGGCCGGGCCGCGAACCATCTCGCAGGGCCGTCGCCCGTCCCACCCTTCCGCCGCTCCACGGAGTCGCTCATGGCCACCCGCCACCCCCTGCTGCTCACCTCCGCCGCCCTCCTGCTGTTCAGCGGCACCACGCTGGCTCAACCGGCCAACCGCTCCGCCGCCCCGCGCTTGCGGGCCCCCGACCAAATCGTCAAGGTCGAAGAGCCCACCGAGGAGCAGCAGCGGGCCTATCGCGAGGCGGCCCGCCTCCAGCGCGAAGCGCTGGGCAACCTGCAACGCATCAAGAACCTCTACTTCGGCACCCAGACCAACCGCGCCCTCCGCCAGGAGGGCATCATGAAGCTCCGCGAGTTCACCGACCCCGGCCTGTTCCCGACCCTGCTCGAGCAACTCAAGGGCGAGCATCGCGACGTCCGCAAGGCCCTCCTCGAGCACCTGGCCGACCAGCGCACCGTCGAGGCCGACGCCACCATCGCCTGGGCCGTGGTGCACGACGACGACGAGTGGTTCCGCACCGAGGCCCAGACCCGCCTGGCCAAACGCCTCGCCGAACGCCGCGCCGCCGGCGAAACCACCACCCCTCGCCCCGTGCAGTTCGCCATCGGCGAGGCCCTCCGCCAGGGCGGCGGCGAGACCGCCGACGCCAGCGGAGCCAACCCGCTCACGCCGCGTGCCGAACGCATGAAGCGTGCCGCCCAGGCCGCCGCCAACCTCGGCATCACCGAACTGGTCCCGCTGCTGATCGCCGGCCAGCTCGGCGGCGCCAGCGCCGGCACTGGCGGGCTGGAGGAGGGCGACCTGGCGTGGATCCTCGTCGGCCGCCAGCGGGCGTATGTCAGCGACCTGCAGCCGGTCGTCGGCAGCAACGCTGTCGCCTTCGACCCCGAACTCAGCGTCCTCACCGAGGGCACCGTGCTCCGCGTCGTCAATGCCGTGGTGTACGTCTACCGCTACGACGTGCACAACGCCCTGGTGGACCTCACCACCCGCACCGGCCCGCGGGCCACCGCCGCGCTGGGGTGGGATCAGCAGAAGTGGTGGGCGTACTACAACCAGGAATACCTGCCGCACCTGGCCAAAGTGCAGGCCGAGAAGGCCAACGCCGAGCGGGCCGCAGCCGCCAACGCCCCGGCCCCCGCGCCCGTTCCCGCAAGGCAGCCCGCCCCCGGCGACAAGTGAACCCGCCCCCGCCGTCCACCATCGTCACTCGCCCAGCGCCAGCACCGATGCCGCCGAGTACCCCTCGGTGTCCGTCAGCGAAACGCTCCAACTGGTGATCCCCAGTTGCCTGGCCTTCTCCGCCGCCACCCCGGCGAGCACCAGCGTTGGCTGTCCCGTTGCCAGCGGCTCCACCGACACATCCAGCAGCGTCATCCCGTCGCGCATCCCGGTTCCCAGAGCCTTGAACACCGCCTCCTTGGCCGCGAAGCGCGAAGCCAGCCGCTCCGCCTCCCGCCGATGCCCGGCGCAGTCCGCCCGCTCCCTCGCCGTGAACGTTCGCAAAAGAAACCGCTCGCCGTGCTCGGCCAGCATGCCCGCAATCCGCTCCACCGGCACCAAGTCGATTCCATGGCCGACGATCCGCATGCACGATCATTGCACGCCGACCCGGTCCCGCGCGGCCCCCCACTTCAGACGCCGCCCGGGCCCACCCGGCCGCTCACCCCTTCTTCTTCTTCGCGCCCCCGCCCGCAGCCGCTGGCTTGGACGCCTTCTCGGCTTTGGCCCCGCCGCCACCCGCAGGCGCCGCAGCAGCCGCCGCCGGCTTGGCCGAAGCCTCGCCCCCGCCCGCCGTGCCCGTTCCACCGTTGCCGCCGCCGGACGAACCACCAGCCGGACTGCCGGCCGCGGCACTCTTGTCCGCCTCGGCCGCCTTCTTGTACGACTCGCTGCGGTAATCGGTGATGTAGAACCCCGAACCCTTGAAGATGAACCCCGCGCCCGTGCTGAACTGCCGCTCGGCGCCGTTCTTCCCGCACGCCGGGCACTTGCGGATGGGCTTGGCCGTGATCGACTGAAACTGCTCGAAGACGTGCTTGCACTTGGTGCAGCGATACTCGTAGGTCGGCATCGTCCTGATCCTTGTCTGCCCCCGCCTCAGCCCTGCCCGCCCGTGTCGCCAGCCGGAGCGGCCGCCGCCACACCCACCTGCGCCGGACGCACCAGCCGGTCCTCCAGCATGAAGCCCAGCCGCGTGGTCATGATCACCCGCCCCGCCTCCACCGTCTGGTGCGGGATGTGCATGATCGCCTCGTGCAGCCGCGGGTCGAACTCATCCCCCGCCTTCGGCTCGATCACCGTCACCCCCTGCGACTCCAGGCTCCGCAGCAGTTCCGCCTTGATCATCTTCACCCCGTCGATCACCTGCCCCGCCGTGGTCGTCTCCGGCTTGAGCGCCAGGGCAAAGTCGAAGTGGTCCACCACCGGCAGGATCCGCGACAGCACCGCCCGGATGCCCTGCTCCTTGGCCTGCTTCTCATTCCCCGCCGCCCGCCGCTGGCTGTTCTGGTAGTCCGCGGCCACCTGCTTCCACGCCGCCGCCGCCTGGTCGCGTTCCGCCGTCACCTTGGCCAACTGCTCGCGCAGCGACGCCACCTCCGCCGCCTGCTCGTCGATCAACTGCGCCGTCGCGTCCGGATCGCCCTGCCGCTGCCCGCCCCCCGCGGCCTGCCCGGCTCCGGCGGCGTCCGTCGGCTCGGTCGGCTGCTCGCCCTGAGACTCCGGCTTGTTCCACTTGAACGGGTTCATGGTCGTGCTCGCTCGCTGTGCCCCATCCCAAAGGACAGGACCGTCGTTACTTGAACAGCTTCTTCCAGAAGCTCTGGCTCTCCGGGTTCACCGTCTCATTCTCCGTCGCCGCAAAGTCCCGCAGCAGTTTCTCCTGCGCCGACGACAGCTTCCGGGGCACCTCCACCTTCACCACCGCAATCATGTCGCCCTTGCGCCCCCGCAGGTCCGGCAGCCCGTGCCCCGCCAGCGTGAACGCCGCCCCGTACTGCGTCCCGCGCGGGACCGACAACGCCAGCTTCTCACCCGCGATCGACGGGATCTTCAGTTCCGCCCCCAGCGCCGCCTGCGTGATCGAGACCGGAATCTCCATCATCAGGTTGTTACCGTCACGCACGAACAGTTCGTGCTCTTTCACCCTCGCCACCACCATCAAGTCGCCCCGAACCCCCGTCCCGTCCGGCGACTCCTCCACCGTCGGCGGCTCCCCCTCACCCCGCACCCGCACCGCCTGCCCGTCGGAGATTCCCGCCGGAATCCGCACCGACAGTTTCCGCTGCTTGGGCACCCGCCCCTTACCCCGGCAGTCCGGGCAGAACTCCTTGATCACCTTGCCCCGCCCGCCGCAGGCCGGGCACGCCGTCACCATGCGGAACATCCCACCCAGGCCCGTCTGCTGGACCTTGCCGTGCCCCTGGCACGTCGGGCACTGCACCGGCTTGGAGCCCGGCTTGGCCCCCGAGCCCGTGCACTTCTCGCACACGTCCAGCCGCGTGAAGTCCACCGCCTTCTCGGCGCCCGTCGCCACTTCCTCCAGCGACAGCACCACCTCGGTCTCCAGGTCATACCCCCGCGCCGGACCGCCCCGGGTTCGCCCGCCGCCCATACCCCCGAAGATGTCGTTGAACATCGAGAAAATGTCGTCGACGTTCATCCGGCTGAAGTCATGCGGCGCCGGGCCGCCCCGGTTCTTCAGCCCATCATGCCCGTACTGGTCATAGACCTTCCGCTTGGTCTCGTCCGACAGCACCTCGTACGCCGCCGCCGCCTCCTTGAACGCCCGCTCCGCCTCCGCGTCGCCGGGGTTGCGGTCAGGGTGATGCTTCATTGCCAGCCGGCGATACGCCCGCTTGATCTCCTCGGCATCGGCCCCCTTGGCCACGCCGAGCACCTCGTAAAAATCTTTCTGGGCCGGCATGGGTCAGAGCGCCTGCGGGAGAGGAACGGGTCAGTCGGGTCGACACACCTCGGCCGACGTGTCGCCCCGGGCTAGCCTGCCCGCAGACAACCCGCCCGACCGCTACAAAACGAGCCCGCGGCACATTTCGGCCACGGGCTCGGGAAGTGATCTCTGTCCGGGCCCGAGTCTCAGGCGGTCGCGCCGACGGTCTTCTCGGCGTCGTCCTTCTTCTCGGTGATCATCACGCTGGTGGTCAGCATCAGCCCCGCGACCGACGCCGCGTTGAGCAGCGCCGTCTTGGGCACGCTGGCAGCATCGATGATGCCCATCTTCACCATGTCCCCGAAGGTGTCGCTCTGGGCGTTCCAGCCGAACGAGCCGGCGCCCTCGCGGATCTTCTCGACGATGATGTCACCGTCGGCGCCGCAGTTGACGGCGATCTGCCGGGCGCAGGCCTCCACGGCCTTATGCACGATCTTGGCGCCCAGCTTCTCGTCCTCACCCTTGAGCTTGCCGATCAGCTTCTCGATCGCCGGCTGCGTCCGCAGCAGGGCCACGCCGCCGCCGGGAACGTACCCGTCCTTGGCCGCGTGACGCGTGCTGTGCAGCGCGTCGTCCACCGCGTCCTTCTTTTCCTTCATCGCCACTTCAGACACGCCGCCGACGGAGATGATCGCCACGCCGCCGGTCAGCTTGGCCAGCCGCTCCATCAGCTTCTCGCGGTCGTAGTCGCTGGTGCTCTTGTCGTGCTGAGACTTGATCTGAGCGGCCCGGGCGTTGATGTCGGCCTTCTTGCCGGCACCCTCGATGATCGTCGTCTCGTCCTTGTTCACCACGATCTTCTTGGCCCGACCCAGTTCGCTGATCTCGATGGACTCCAGGCTCCGGCCCAGATCCTCAGCGAAGAACGTGCCCGCGGTCAGCACGGCGATGTCGCCCAGCATGGCCTTGCGGCGGTCGCCGAAGCCCGGAGCCTTCACCGCACACACCTTCAGGGCCCCGCGCAGCCGGTTCACCACCAGCGCCGCCAGCGCCTCGCTCTCCACTTCCTCGGCGATCACCAGCAGCGGCTTGCCGCTCATGGCCACCTTGTTCAGGAACGGGAGGAAGTCGGCCATGTTGGCGATCTTCTTCTCGTAGATCAGGACATAGCAGTCCTCCAGCACGCACTCGGCCGTCTTCGGGTCGGTCATGAAGTACGGGCTGATGTAGCCCTTGTCAAAGGCCATGCCCTCGACGTACTCCAGCGTGGTCTCGGCGGCCTTGCCCTCCTCAACCTCCACCACGCCCTCCGGGCCCACCTTGCTGATCGCCTCGGCGATCAGCTCGCCGATCTTCGTGTCGTGCGAGGCCGAAACCGTCGCCACCTTCACGTAATCCGACTTGCCCTTGCACTTCTCGGCCATCGCCGTGATCGCATCGGCCGCGGTCTGCGCCGCCGCGTTGATGCCCCGCTGCAGCAGCACCGGGTTGGCGCCGCCGGCCAGATGCCGCAGGCCCTCAACGAAGATCGCCTCAGACAGCACCGTCGCCGCCGTCGTGCCGTCGCCGGCCTCATCGTTGGTCTTCTTGGAGACCTCGGCGACCATCTTCGCGCCCATGCTCTGGAACGGCTCAGGCAGCGTGATCTCGCGGGCCACCGACACGCCGTCGTTGCTGATCGTCGGAGAGCCGTAGCTCTTCTGGAGCAGCACGTGGCGGGCCGAGGGGCCCATCGTCACCTTCACCGCCCGGGCCAGTCGCTCCACGCCCTTCTTCATCTCCGCAAGGGCGGCGTCGTTGAACATGATCTGCTTGGTGGAAGCCATGGGTTCTCTGCCAAAGAGGGAATCTATCGAGAATGAACGATCCGACGCTCGCCGACGCCCGACCGGGCGACGACCACCCCGACCCGCCCGGAGGGCCTCAGGCCTCCAGCACGCCCAGCAGCTCAGACTCCTTGATGATCAAGTGCTTCTCGCCCTTGACCTCAACCTCCGAGCCCGCGTACTTGCCGTACACCACCGTCGCCCCCACCTTCACGCTCATCTCCGCCCGCTTGCCGTTCTCAAGACGCTTGCCCGGGCCCACCGCCAGCACCTTCCCGCGAACCGGCTTCTCCTTCGCCGACTCCGGCAGGTAGATGCCCGCCGCGGTCTTGCTCTCGTTCTCGATGGGCTTGACAACGATCCGATCTTCAAGGGGCTTGATGACCATTGGGGTTCTCCGTTCTGCGCTCTGGGCCGCTGTTCCGCGGCCCTGGTTTATCTCACGATCCGTCGGGCTCACCGCCCGGGCTTCACTTGCTCTCGTTGCGGCTGATCACCCGGCCGTCACCGGCCAGTTCCATCGAAACCTCACGCCCGCCGCCCTCGGCCTCCACCAGGAAGGTGACCACGCCCTTGGAGAGCTTCCGCTCCACCTCGGTGATGGTCAGACCGGCAGTTCCCCGCTGCGCCGCCTCCCGCACCGCCGCCGGCAGTTCCGCCGGCGTCAGCTCGGTCTCGATGCAGCAGATCACCCCGTCGGCGTACACCTCCACCTCAGTCGGCTTGCCGTCGCGAATGAACTCCGCGACGTACAGCGTCTTGCCATCCTCCACGATGGACTTGAAGTCCTCGATCTTTGCGCCCGCGGCCTCCCGCGTCACGGTCTGCTGCACCGCCGCCGGAGCCTCGCCCAGCGCCAGTTCACGGTCACCCGCCTTGCCGCTGTGGCACCCGGCGGCCGACATCGCCGCCAGCATCGCGGCAGCGAGGGGGAATCGGAAGTTCATCATGGGGTTCATGGTGTTGGTCCTTGGCAATTGGTCCGGTCGAATCGGCGTAGGGTCGGGCCCTGGGCTCAGAAGCCCATGCCGCCCATGCCGCCCATCCCACCCATGCCGCCCATGCCACCCATCCCGCCCATGCCGCCGCCGCCGCCATGGCCGTGGTGGTGGTCGTGGTCGTCGTCGTCCTTCGGGGCGTCGGTCACCACACAGTCGCTGGTCAGCAGCACCGTCGCCACGCTGGAGGCGTTCAGCAGGGCCGAACGGTCCACCTTCGCCGGCGTCAGCACGCCCTGCTTGAGCAGGTTGCCGTACTCGCCGGTCAGGGCGTTGTAGCCGAAAGCGCCCTCGCCCGCCGCGACTTTGGACACCACCACGGTGCCCTTGTCGCCGGCGTTGTCAGCGATCGTCGCCAGCGGCACCGCCAGGGCGCGATACACGGTGTCCATGCCGGCCGCCACGTCGTAGCGGGCCTGGCCCACGTCCTCGGCCGTCACGTCGGCGTTCTTGCCGTACACGGCCTTCCACTCCGGCAGCTTCTCAATCGCCGCCCGAGCCCGGATGAAGCTCACGCCGCCGCCGGGAACCACACCCTCAGACACCGCAGCCCGGGTCGCGTGCAGCGCGTCCTCGATGCGGGCCTTCTTCTCCTTCAGTTCAGCCTCGCTGCTGGCGCCAACCTTCACCTGCGCCACGCCGCCGGTCAGCTTGGCCAAACGCTCCTGCAGCTTCTCGCGGTCATAGTCGCTGGTCGTCGCCGAGATCTCCCGGCGGATCTGCTCGATGCGAGCCTGGATCTTCTTGGTCTCGCCGGCGCCCTCGATGATCGTCGTGTTCTCCGCGTCGATCTCGAGCTTCTTCGCCAGGCCCAGGTGGCCCATCTCCACCTTGTCCAGCTCAATGCCGGTGTCCTTCATGATCGGCTCGGCGCCGGTAAGGATCGCGATGTCCTCGAGCATGGCCTTGCGGCGGTCGCCGTAGCCCGGGGCCTTCACGGCGCACACCTGCAGCGTGCCCCGCAGCTTGTTGATCACCAGCGTCGCCAGTGCCTCGCCGGTGATGTCCTCGGCGATGATCAGCAGCGGCTTCTTGCTCGCCATCACCTTCTCAAGCAGCGGAACCAGCTTCGAGACGCTCTCGATCTTGTCCTCGTAGATCAGCACCAGAGCCTTGTCGAAGTTGCAGATCATCTTGTCCGGGTTGGTCACGAAGTTCGGCGACAGGAAGCCGCGGTCGAACTGCATGCCCTCCACCACCGTCACCTCGGTGTCCCGGCTCTTGCCCTCTTCAACCGTGATCACCCCGTCCTTGCCCACCTTTGCGAAGGCGTCGGCCATGATCTTGCCGATCTCCACGTCGTTGTTGGCGGAGATCGTCGCGACGTTCTGAATATCCGCGTTGCCGCTCACTGGCTGGGCCAGCTTGGAGATGCTCTCCGTCGCCGCCGTCACGGCCTTCTTCATGCCCCGCACCAGCGCGTTCGCGTCCACGCCCGCCGCGATGTGCTTAAGCCCCTCGCGGAACAGCGCCTCAGCCAGCACCGTCGCCGTCGTCGTGCCGTCGCCGGCGTCGTCCGAGCTCTTGCTGGCCGCCTGCTTCACCAGCAGGGCGCCCATGTTCTCAACCTTGTCGGAGAGTTCGATCTCCTCAGCGACGCTCACACCGTCCTTGGTCACCGTCGGACCACCCCAGGACTTGTCCAGCACCGCGTTGCGACCGCGGGGGCCCAAGGTCGCCTTCACGGCCTTGGCCAGCTTTTCCACACCAATGAACAGGGACTGACGAGCGTCCAGATCGAACGTGAGTTGCTTGGCGCCCATGGATGCGTGCTCCGTGTCTGCTGAGAAGGGTCCGTCAGACCCGCTGGCCGTTGGCGACATCGCCCCAATCCGACCACCGGGGACTGGGGGCATGGCAATCCCGATGCCACCCGGCAACACCGCCATCCGGCCGCCCGATCACCCCGACGACCAGTCTCGCATACGTGTATACACCTATAAAACACAGCCCCTGCCTGCCCGCCTGCCTCGTCCGCCGCCCGCTGCCCTGCCTCGCCCCGCCTGCCCAGCCTCTCCGCCCTGCCACACTGGCAGCCGCGGCCTCCCTGTGACCCGTCCACTGGCCGTCCGGCGGCCGTTCGCCCCCTCTCCGCCCCACACCGCTCAGCCGCACCCGCCACGCACCCATCCCCGCCCTCCCAGCCCCTCCAGCCCACCCGCAACCCGCCCCCCCACGTGCAAACCGATTGGACCCCGACCGGCTGCCTCAATAGACTCTCCGCCCTGTCCGAAGGTCCGCCTCGGCCTGCTTCATCAGGCCCGGTCGGCCCGCCGTGTCGGGGTTGACAATCTGGGCGCGTGCCGGAGCGGCCAATCGGGGCAGACTGTAAATCTGCTGGCTTAACGCCTACGGGGGTTCGAATCCCTCCGCGCCCACTACCAAGTCCCACACGGGCGTCCTCACAGGACGCCCGTGTGCGTTTTTGGCCATCTCTGATCCGCCCCTACCGTCCAACCACATGTCCGCCGCGCTCTTCGACAGCCGACGCTACCTCATCCCGTTCCGTTCCAGCCTTCTGCCGCACATCTTCTGCGACACCCTGGTCATCGGTTCGGGCGTCGGCGGGCTCCGCGCCGCCGTGGCCGCCGCCGCCCATGGCGAGGTCATCGTGCTCGGCAAGGAAGACCCTTCCACCTCGAACACCGCCTGGGCTCAGGGCGGCATCGCCGCCGTTGTGGATGAGGCCGACACCGTCGAGTCCCACATCCACGACACCCTCGTCGCCGGCGCCGGCCTGTGCGATGAACCCGCCGTCTCCGCCGTCATCTCCGCCGGGCCGGAACGCATCCGCGAGCTCATCGACTGGGGCATGCGCTTCGACGATGACGGCCGGGGCGGCCTGCGCCTCGGTCGCGAAGGCGGGCACACCCTATCCCGCATCCTCCATGCCGATGGCGACGCCACCGGACGCGAACTGGTCCGCTGCCTCTGGGCCAAGGTCAAGGCCACACCCGGCATCCGCGTGTTCAGCCACTGCTTCGCGCTGGACCTGATCACCCCCGACCAGCCCGGCTCGCCCGACGCACCGCCGCCGGTCATGGGCGCCATCACCCACCACCCCAAGCACGGCCTGCAGGTCATCTGGGCCAAGGCCACCATCCTCGCCACCGGCGGCGCCGGAATGGTCTACCGCGAGACCTCCAACCCCAAGTCCGCCACCGGCGACGGCGTCGCCATGGCCTACCGCGCCGGCGCTTCAGTCGCCGACATGGCCTTCATCCAGTTCCACCCCACCACGCTCTACCTCGCCGGTGCCGCCCGCTCGCTGATCACCGAGGCCGTCCGCGGCGCTGGTGCCCACCTGGTCGACGCCGACGGCGACCGCTTCATGCTCGGCGAGCACCCGCAGGCCGAACTCGCCCCTCGCGACATCGTCACCAGGGGCATCGTCCGCCGCCTGGCCGCCAAGGGACTCACCCACGCCTTCCTGGATGCCCGCCACGTCCCCGACTTCGCCCGCGCCTTCCCCGGCATCACCGAGCTGCTCGCCAAGTTCGACCTCAACCCCGCTCGCGACCTCATCCCCGTCCACCCCGCCGCCCACTACCTCATCGGCGGCGTCCACACCGACCTCGCCGGCCGCTCCTCGATCCCCGGGCTGTACGTCGTCGGCGAGTCCGCCTCCACCGGCCTGCACGGCGCCAACCGCCTCGCCTCCAACTCCCTGCTCGAGGGCCTGGTCTTCGGCGAGATCGCCGGCCGCACCGCCATTGAACTCACCCAGCCCGGCAACCGCGCCGCGCTGGCCGCGGGCGATGTCCCACCCGGCTGGCGCCTGCCGCCCCGCGCCGCCCCCGTCCCCATCATCTCCTACATACCCCCGTCCGAGCAGGGCGAACTCGACCTCGCCGACGTCGAGTCCTCCCTCCGCTCGGCCATGTGGCGCAACGCCGGCATCGAACGCAACGGCACCCGCCTGCGCGACACCGTCGAGATGATCTCCTTCTGGGGCCGCTACACGCTCGACAAGGTCTTCGACGACACCCGCGGCTGGCAGATCCAGAACATGCTCACCGTCGCCTGGCTCATCGCCCGCTCCGCCCACTGGCGGACCGAGAGCCGGGGCTGCCACTGGCGGTCCGACTTCCCCACCCCCGACGACCGCCTGCTCGTCCACGACCTCTGGACCGCCCGTCAGAGCGAGCCCCGTCTGTTCCCCCGCCGGGGGGCCCAGCCCACCGGGAGCCCTCAGACCGCAGCGACGGCCGCACCGGTCCGCATGTCATGACCGCCAACCGACCGACCATCTCGCCCGCGGCCTTCGCTCGCGCCCTCACCATCGCGTTGCCCGTTCTGATTGGCGGCTGCGCTCCGGAGGAGAAGGTCGTCGACATCCGGGGCCCGCTGGTCAATCTCTCCGGCGCTCAGGGCGGCCTGCGTGATGAGTTCGATCGCGTCCGCGCCCGCCAGAACACCGCCACCCCCGACGCCGCCAACGTCATCGACGACGCCGCCGACCCCTCCAAACTGGTCGTCCAGAACGCCGACGGCTCGGTCACCCTCACCCGCACCGAGATCCGCCATGTCATGGTGCACCTGATGCGCGAACTCGAGGGCGAGAAGGACGACCTGCTTCTCCAGCAGGTCCTCTCCCGCCAGACCCTCGACCACTGGGCCGCCCAGGGCGTCGACGGCCCGGCGCTGGTCGCCGCCCTCCGCGAAAACCGCGACGACATCTCCCGCATGTTCGCCCGCATGCCCGCTGCCGAGAAGTCGCCGTCGGTCCGGCTTGAGGCCATGGGCGGCGGCGTGATGAAGCTCGCCCTCGTCGACGGTGCCGCCACCAACATGCGCTTCGTCGAGTTGTGGGTGCGGCTGGAACGCGACGGCTGGCGTTTCCTCTGGGTTCGCTAGCCCGCCTCGACCCTTCCCCAGCCTGGCTTCCGCCACACAAATCTGTGACATCCCCCGGCTCGCAATGGGCGACGAGCGGGTCACGATCACCTTCCCGCAAAGTTCGCTCTCCCTCCCCCGCAGCCGGCACGTTCTACGTCCGGCCGCGGCTTGTTCACCGGCCGGCCCGCCCCAGCATGTCCTTGGCCGCCGCGTGCCCCAGTTTGGCCGCAAGTTCCGCCTGCTCCCGCGCCTTGCCCGCCTCCCCGGCACGCTCCCACCACTGCGCCGCTTCAAACCGCAACTGCCCGTCCACCCCGGCACGGTCCGCCGCCCGCGTGAACAGCGCTGCCGCCTGCGCCGGCTGGCCAAGCAGGCCATAGGCCTGCCCCAGCACCCGCAGCGTCGGCCCCGCCAACAGCTGCTCATCGGGCGAGCCCAGCAGCAGGTCCACCGCCGCCTGCCCGTTGTTCTCCCGCACCGCCAGCCGCGCCGCCGCCAGCCGCCACTTGAACGACTCCGGCTGCAACGCTCGGGCCTTGTCCAGGTGCTGCTTCGCCAACCCCAGACTGTCCTCCGCCAGTGCCAGTTCGCCCAGCGTGCCCCACGCCTCGGCCAACTCCGGATTCAACGTCACCGCCCGCACCAGCGCTGCCGTCGCCTGGCTTCGCTCACCCGCTCGAATCAGTGCCATGCCCAGATAGAGCGGGAACCGCGCATCCTGCGGGGCCAACGCCTGCCCGGCCTGATACTGCGCCACCGCATCCGCCGCCAACCCCGCCTGGCTGGCCAGCGTCCCCGCGTCCAAGTGCATCTGCGCTGCCAGCGGGCCGATCCGCATCGCCTCGCGCATCTCCGCAAACGCCTCGCTGTGCTTCCGCTGCGCTGTCAGCGCTTCAGCCAGCGCCAGCCGCAGCGACTGATCGCCCGGCCGCTGCCCGACGGCGTTGCGCAGCAGCGTCTCCGCCTGCTCCGGCCGTCCGTTCTTCATCGCCTCGCCCGAGGCCGCCAGGGCCGCCTCCGCGAGCATCCGCGCTTCCGCGTCCGACACGACCGCGCCACCCCCGGCCCCAGCCCCCGCACCGCCGCCGCTTCCCCCGCCGCCCCCCGCCACAAACTGCCGCACCACCACCACCGACAGCCCCACAGCCACCACCGCCAACCCCGCCACAGCCCACCCCAGACCGCCGCCACCCCCAGCCCGCTCGTCCCTCTTCGTCCCGTGCGCCATGCTGCCTCCGTGCCACGCCACACTCACCCCTGCTGAACGTCCCAGGTCATCCCGCCCGGCACGCTGCAGTCGATGTGCACCGCAAAGAACCCCGGCCGCTCCGCCCGCCCCGCCAGATACTCCGCCTCGTGCTTGTGCACCAGCGGATAGATGATCTTGCGATCCGTCTCCGGCAACGGCAGCCCATCCAGTTCCTTCAGGTCGAACCACGCCAGTTCGCCCTCGTTCATGTGCCGGGGCTCAGTCCACACCGGCCCCAGCACCCGGTAGTAGAAGATCAGCCAGTGCACCGACCCCTCATACGCCTTCTCGCTGATCAGCCCCAGAAGATGCAGCCGGCTCACCGGCACATCCAACCCCACCTCTTCCATGATCTCACGCCGCGCCGCGTCCGCCGGCCCCTCGCCCGTCGCCATTTCCAACTTCCCGCCGATCGGCGACACCAGCCCGTAGTTGGGCTGCTTCAGCCGACGCAGAAGCAGAATCCGGCCGTCCGCATCGCGCAGGTCACACAGCGTGGCGATCTTGTACGGCAGGGGCGAAGCGGGCGCGGTCATGCGATTCGAGTTTAGCGCACCGGGCCGGCCCGCCGCCCCCCGGCTGCTCCCGCCCCCCCCGCCTCCGCCCCACCCGCCAGCGGGGACCTCCCAGCGACGATCGCCCCTCTGGCGTTGCTCTCCACTAGGCGCATCACAAACCGCCGATACCCCTCCGCCGCCCCCGCCACATCGCGGTCGATGTACTCCCGGAACACCGCCGTGCCATTGCTGGCCGCCAGCAGCAGCGTTCGCCGCGCACCACTGCCCCCGCCCCCACCGCCGCTTGGGCCGTCCAGCCCGAATCGCTCGGTCATCCGCCTGCTCATACGGCCCATCGCCGCGTCCGCCACCATCTGCCGCAAAGCCCCGGCGTGCCGCCCACCCTCCCCCTCATTCAGCCAGTGCACCAGCGCCCACAACTGCGCGTAATACGTCACCCCAGCGTCATCGGTCACCCCCAGCACCTCCTGAGGGCTCACCGAAAGCAGCATCTCCAAAGGCATCAGCCGCTCGGCGCTCGCTGCCGCCCGCAACTGGTCAAACCGCTCGGTGTTCGCCCACGGGCTGAACACCGGGCTGTCCCCCTGCCAGCGGTACCCCTCCATGAATGTCGCCACCCCCTCCTCCAGCCACACCGGCATCGGCTCGCGGAACGTCCGCTGCGTGTACTGGTGCCACGCCTCGTGCGCCGCCAGTTGCAGCGTCCGCTGCGGGCCGATGTCAAACAAGAACGCCCGCCCACCGGTGGTGAACCCACCCGCCTGAATCCGCTCCACCGTGCTCGATGACGTGGTCCCCGAGAGGATCGCCTGGGCCAACGGCTTCCACTGCGCCCGATCCGAGAACACGTAGCACTCCAGCGGCCCGGGCGGTGCCGGCAGCGGCCCCAGCGCCGTGCGGTGCATCGCCAGCGCCGCCTCCAGCAGCACCGGCAACTTCGCCGCCGTCGCCTCGTTGGCCACCGACGTGTGCACCACCACGTTGGCGCTCCGCAGCACCCGACCGCTGATCACCTCACGCCCGTCAGGCCCGTTCACCCGCCAGGGCTCGGCCCGCACTCCCACCGCCCCCGCCTGCAGCCCGACCCCACCCGTCCCAGCGTCGCTGTTCACCGCGCTGCCGATCACCGCCCCCGGCCCCGCCACCGCCCCCGGCGACCCCGCCACCGCCCGCACCCCGTCCCCCTTCACGCCCCGGTCGCCATCACCGGCGCAGCCCGCCACCAGCGTACTTGCAGCGCACCACCCCGCCCACCACAGCGCTGCCGCTCGCAGCCGCCGCCCGCCGCTCTGGTCAGCAAAGCTTGCCAAGGGCCTCCTGCGCCACTGCCAGCTCCGCACGCAGTTTTTCCAGTTGCTCGCGGCTCTCGGCCACCAGCTTCGCCGGCGCCCGCTCGATGTACCCGGCGTTGTTCAGTCGCCCTTCGATCGTCGCGATCGCCTTGCGCTTCTCCTCCACCAGTTTGCTCAGCCTCGCCGCCTCCGCCCCGGCATCCGCCGGTCCCGCCGCCTGCGGGTCGGTCAGGTTGCTCAGCGTCAGGCTGTGCGACTCAAAGGCCACCGCCGCCACGCCCGACCCGCCGCCCACCGGCGCCGCCCCGGTGTCGATGGCCTCCAGGCCCGCCAGCGTCCGCACCACCGCCAGCCCGTCGCCCAGTTCCGCAACCAGCCCCGCCGGGGCATGCAGCGTCACCTTGCGCTTGGGGGCCACGTTGGCCGCTGCCCGGGCCTGGTTGATCAACGCCGTCAGCGACTGCAGCCTCGCCAGGTGCGCCTCGGCCGCCTGGTCACGCCAGCGTTCGGCCACCGTCGGCCACCCCGCCGTCGCCAGCAGCCCGGCCCGCCGGCTCGGCGGCAGGCTCACACCCTCAATCGGCCGCGTCTTCACCGCGACCAGCTTCTCCCACACAGCTTCGGTCACAAACGGCGTCACTGGGTGCAGCAGCCGCACGATCGTCTCCAGCGCGTGCGCCAGCACCGCCCGCTGCGCACTGCTCTGCGCCACCGTCGGCTTGATCGCTTCCAGATACCAGTCGCACAGGTCGCGCCACAGCAGGTCGTACACCGTCTGGGCGTACTCGGCGAACTCGTAGTTGTTCAGCGCTGCGTCCACCGCCGCCGTCGCCGCCGCCAGCCGCGAGAGCATCCACCGGTCAATCAGCCCCAGTTCCGAAGCCTTCACCGGGGCGTCCCCGTCCGTACCGGCCTGCTCCAGCATGCCCATGGCAAACCGGGCTGCGTTCCACAGCTTGTTGCAGAAGTTCCGACCTTGGTCAAACTTCGGGCTGGTGTTCTTGCCCGACTTGGAGTCCTTCTGAACCGGCAGACGCACGTCCTGCGTCTGCGTCACCATCGTGCACAGCGTGAACCGCATCGCGTCCGAGCCGTGGCTCTCGATGATGTCCAGCGGGTCCACGCCGTTACCGGCCGACTTGCTCATCCGCTTGCCCTGGCCGTCCTGCACCACCGCGTGAATGAACACGTCCCTAAACGGCGCCGGCCCCTTGCCGCCCCCCTCGCCCAGCAGATACCGGTTCATCATCACCATGCGGCTCACCCACAACGTGATGATCTCCCGCGCCGTGCTCAGCAGGCTCGTCGGGTTGAACGCCTCCAGCAGCCCCGCCGTCTGCGCAAAGCTCGCCGAGTTCGGCCACCCCAGCGTGCTCAAGGGCCACAACGCCGAGGAGAACCACGTGTCCAGCACGTCCTCGTCCTGGCGATAGCCCATCGCCGTCAGTTTGGCGATCACACCCGCGTCGTCCACCCGCACGCACGCGTGCGTTGTCCCGCCGTCAAAGGCCACCGCCACGTCCGGCCCCGTCAACGCGGCCAGCTCCGCCCGGCTGTCCCCAGCCTTGCTCCACACCGGAATCCGGTGCCCCCACCACAACTGCCGGCTCACGCACCAGTCGCGGATGTTGTCGTGCCACTGCTCGTACATCCGCGCATACCGCGCCGGATAGAACCGCATCGTCCCGTCCGTCCCCCGACTCCCCGCCCCCCCCGCCTTCCCGATCCCGCCGGCGCTCCCCGCGGTCCGCTGCTCGGGCACCAGCGCCCGGTTGGCCGCCCCCGCCAGCCGGTCATCGGTCACCTTGCAGAACCACTGATCGCTCAGATACGGCTCGATGATCGCCTTGCTGCGGTCCGAGTGCTTGACGGTGTGGCTGTACGGCCGCACCTTCTCCAGCAGCTCCCGCGTCTCAAACTCCTTCACCACCAGCTTGCGGGCCTCCTCCCGCTTCTTCCCCACCAGCATCCGCGCATCCCCCACGTCCGTCCACCCGTGCTTGTCCGAGATGCTCCCATCCGGAGCCATCACGTTGATCATCGCCAGGCCGTGTTTGCGGCCCAGTTCATAGTCGTTGGGGTCGTGCGCCGGCGTCACCTTCAAGAACCCGCTGGCATACTCCGCCTTGGGGTCCTTGGCGTCCCCCTGCCGCCCCATCCGCTCGGCAATGTCCTTGGGCAGCACCACATACTCATCCTCAATCACCGGGATGATCCGCCCCACCAGCGGCAACTCCACAAACAGCCCCCGCAGCGCCTTGGCCCGCGGGTCCGCCGGGTTCACCGCCACCGCCGTGTCGCCCAGATACGTCTCCGGCCGCGTCGTCGCCACCGTGATCCACGCCCGATCGTCCACCGGCATCTCTGCCGCCCCGGGCATCCCCCGCGCTGCCAACTCCCCCCAGGTCACCGGCATCGGGTCCGCATCGCGAGGCCCCGCCCCGATCGCCGGATCGGTCGCGCTCGCGTGCACCAGCGGATACCGCAGGTACCAGAAGCTCGAGGCCACCTCCTCGTCGTAGCACTCGTCGTCCGCCACCGCCGTCTGCAGCGCCGGGTCCCAGTTCACCAGCCGCTTGCCCCGATAGATCAGCCCGTCGCCAAACAGCCGGAAGAACGCCTCCCGCACCGCCCTAGCGCAGATCTCGTCCATCGTGAACCGCTGCCGCGACCAGTCGCACGAGCACCCCATCGACCGCAACTGCTCGGTGATCCGCGCCTCGTACTCGTCCTTCCACTCCTGCACCAGCTTCACGAACGCCTCACGCGTGAAGTCCTTCCGCCGCTTGCCCTGCTCCTTGCTCAGCCGGCGTTCCACCACAGCCTGTGTCGCGATCCCCGCGTGGTCCGTTCCCGCCATCCACAGCACCGCCTTGCCCCGCATCCGCTGCGACCGCGCCAGGATGTCCTGCAGCGTGTTGTTCAGCGCATGGCCAAGGTGCAGCGCCCCGGTCACGTTGGGGGGCGGAATCAAGATGCAGTACGGCTCGGCGTCCCCGCCGAACCCCTTGACCGCCTTGGGGTCCGCCGTCCACGCCCCCGAACCCTCCCAGCGGGCTCGGATCCGCCCCTCATGCTCCGCCGGAACGTACCCCTTGGCCATGGAAAAGCCCGGGCCACCCGCGCCCCCCGTCGTTCCGCCGCTCGATGTCGCGTGTTCTGCCATACGGCCCCCAGCGTACGCGCCCCCGCCGCCCCGCCCCGGGCCCCGCCCCCCCCCGGCCCCCCCCCCCCCCCCCCCCCCCCCCCCCCCCCCCCCCCCCCCCCCCCCCCCCCCCCCCCCCCCCCC
>Ga0315900_10004001_pt1 | contig 21063 bp, 20 predicted proteins | sample LakEriMetagenome_FD_203521 | JGI IMG/M metagenome (GOLD analysis project Ga0315900, IMG submission 203521) | Freshwater fungal communities from buoy surface, Lake Erie, Ohio, United States - Buoy 12 MA114 | ecosystem: Environmental > Aquatic > Freshwater > Lake > Lake biofilm | place: USA: Lake...
CGTCGTCGTGCGCAGGGGCGGGGTCGTGCACGGCCGCAGCGCTCCGCTCCAGCGCTTCACTGCGCTCAACCAGCCGTGGCCGGCGCTTCTGGGTGAGGATGGTGTTCAGCGCCACGCGGTGCATCCAGGTGCTGAACTTAGCCTCACCCCGGAACGAGGGGAAGCCCTTCCACGCCTGCAGAAGCACCTCCTGTTCCAGGTCCTTACGCTCTTCCGCGTCGTTTGCGTACAGGCCCACCAGCCGCAGCACGATGCGTTGGTGCGCCTGCATCAGCTCCAGGAAGCGCTGCTCCTCGGTCATGGTCTCCACGAAGGTCGGGCTCAGCGGGCCATCACATACCCGAGCAGCGCGGCCGCGAGGCCCAGGTGGCCGAACAGCAACAGCTTCATCCAACGCGGCCGTTCGTTCCACGGCACCGACTGGTCGTAGGGGTCGAAGACCAGTGCGAGGGCCATGAACATCGGCCCCTGCGTGCGGTCGCTGCCCCAGAAGGTGAAGAAGATGCCGGCGAGGGTGAACGCGATGTACCCGACCCGGTTCCAGTTGGCGGGGGCGGGCTTGGTTGGGGTGTGTGCCTGTTCCATGGGTTCGTTCTTGACCCATTGGTAGCAGGAGGGGGGTGGATCATTACAGGGCGTTCGCACTTTTCCGGTGGGTCGCTTACCGGATGACGGGGGTCTTGCCCGAGGACCAAGGCTGCGAGGCCCTGTCCACGCAGGAAAGGTCCAGCTTACCGTCCATGAACTTCAGGTGGAAGGCGAAGCGGTCGATGCGCCGGCCGGCGGCGGTGCGGATGGCCCCGATGCTGTAGCTGCCGACCAAGGTGCGTGTGTGCCCCTTGGTGGTGGCCGCCTTGTAGTGCATCGCGATGGCGTCGGCGTGCACGCTCGCCCGCGTTTACAACGCGGGCGTACGAGAGGGTCGTCTGTGACGACCTCACCGCACCTTTTCGATGTTCACCAAGCCCTTGCCCCCGGCATAGTCTCCAGCGGAACTCAATAGGTAGTGTTCCGCCTCGGCTACGATCCCGGCTGCGACCGGGTTGTTGTGGAGATAGTTGAACCGCTGCTCCCATTTCTGTTTGTCGTCCAGAAGGATGGCATGACTTCCGTCCTCCCAGAACTTGTGATCGGAGACGCGCTTGATCTGTGAAGCCCGGTAGGCGAAGTGGCGCACCATCCATTCGCGCCGGCTCTCGGGTTCGTCCTGTACCTGCTGAACGATCTTCTTGGCGGTGAACTTCTTGATGTCACGAATGATCGCACTGATGTCGTGCCCAGTGGCCCCCCTCGCGATCAGGTGGAGGTGATTGCTCATGATCACCCACGCATGGACGATCAATCCCTTGTGGATGATACAGTAGTTGAGCGAGTCACAGATCACGTACGCGTGCTCCTTCCGCGTGAACACGTCGATCCAGTCTACCACGGTGAAGGTGAGGAAGTAGGTGCCTTCCTTGTCCGCCATACTGTATCGATCGCTGGACATGAAGCGAAACTATCGATGAACTCGCCCGCGTTCGCAACGCGGGCGTTCAAAATGGTCGTTTGCAACGACCGTGACCAATGCTCAGACAAGCGGTGCGCGCTGCAAGCGCGCCTCAAGCATCGCCCGCGTTGTAAACGCGGGCGAGCAGGGGGGAGATCGCTGATGCGTAAGGCGTCCTTGGAATAGTGACGTGCTGCGCACTCTCGCCGCGATCTCGCCTGCGTTTGCAACGCGGGCGCCCGAGAGGGTCGTCTGTGACGACCATGCCAGCCTAGTGAGATCGAATGTGCGCGCTGCAAGCGCGCCTCAAGCAACGTCCGTGTTGCAAACGCGGGCGAGGTAGGCCTTCCTTGTCCGCCATACTGTATCGGTCGCTGGACATGAAGCGAAACTATCGATGAACTCGCCCGCGTTCGCAACGCGGGGGCACGAGAGGGTCGTCTGCGACGACCTTGCCAGCCTGGTGAGATCGAACGTGCGCGCTGCAAGCGCGCCTCAAGCATCGCCCGCGTTGCAAACGCGGGCGAGTGGGATATGATGTTGAGCATCATGTACAAAGGACCGCCCATCATCTTGATACTTCATGGTATCTAGTGGCGCTATACGTGTAGTGCCTTGCTCACTCCAACGATCAGCAACCATACCGCCGCGATGCATGATAGCGGTACCAAGGTCCATTTCCACTTCATCGACCGGTCTATCGGTGCCGTCCATAGCAGCCACAGACCGAGTACGTACATCGGGGCGCTCAGGAAGACCGCGAGCGGAACGATGCCCATCACGGCGCCGATCATAAGAAGACATTGGGCGATGGTCTGTTTCCTCATCACCTCTGGGTGCCAGTGTGCAACTTCAAGCCTTCACACTCACCTCCCCTATCAGGCACCGAAGCCTTCGGCGAAGGTGCCCGCCTTCCTCAAGTGAGCCTTCCGCGCCTTCCGGATGCGACACGTCACCACCTTGTACTCCGGACACATCGCCAGTGAATCGCTCACGCTGCTGGTGATCACGTTCAGCATGATCTCCGGGAAGTGGAAGGTGCTGGAGAGGATGCCGGGCTTCACCTCGTCGGTCACCTTCGCTTTGATGTCCACCTTGCCCCGCGGGCTTTCCACGCAGACCATGTCGCCATCGGCGATGCCGTTCTGCTGCGCGTCGGCGGGATTGATCAGGAGCACATCCTCGCCGAGGATCGCCTCGTTGCCGGTGCGGCGGGTCATGGCGCCGCAGTTGTAGTGTTCCAGCTCGCGGTTGGTGGTGATGATGTAGGGGTAGTCCTTCTCGTTGGCGCGCACCTCGGGGCTCTTCTCCCACGCGTTGAAGTAGAAGTGGCCCAGCCCGCGCTTGAAGCTGTCGGTGTGCAGGATCTTGGTGTCGGTGCCGTCGGGCTTCACGGGCCATTGCTTGCCGTTCTCGCCCAGCTCGTCCCACTTCACCCCGGCGAAGAAGGGCACGATGCGGCTGATCTCCTCCAGCACCCACTTGGGGTGGTACGCGGTGTTGGCGTTGCCGCTGCGCTTGCCGGTCTTTTGCGCGTAGCGCTCCATGATGTCGCAGGTGATCTGGCCGTCGCTCTTGGTGCCCTCGATGGGGTCCACCACGGCGTTCACGCGCTGGATGCGGCGCTCCCCGTTGGTGAAGGTGCCGCTCTTCTCCAGGAAGCTGGCGCCGGGCAGCACCACGTGGGCCATCTTGGCGGTCTCGGTCATGAAGAGCTCCTGCACCACGAAGAGATCCAGCTGGCCGAGGGCTTTGCGCACGTGCAGGGTGTTGGGGTCCGTCTGGCCCATGTCCTCGCCCACCACCCAGAAGGCCTTCAGGCTGCCGTCGAGCATGGCGTCGTACATCTGCGGGATCTTCTTGCCGATCACGCTGGGGATCTCGGTGCCGTAGAACTCGTTGTACATCTGGGCGTACTCCGGGTTGTCCACCGCGAAGTAGCCGGCGCCCTGGTGGGGCTGGCAGCCCATGTCGGCCGCGCCCTGCACGTTGTTCTGGCCCCGCAGCGGGTTCACGCCCACGCCGCGGCGACCGATGTTGCCGGTCATCATGGCGATGTCGGCGATCTGCATCACGGTGAAGGTGCCCTGGTAGTGCTCGGTGACGCCCAGGCCGTGGAAGCTCATGGCGGCGGGGCTCTTGGCGTAGGCGATGGCGGCCTCACGCACCAGGTTGCGGTCCACGCCGGTCTCGCGCTCCATCGCGGCGATGTCCACCGCGAGCAGCTCCTTCTTGAAGTCGGCCCAGCCCTCGGTGCGCGTGTCGATGAAGTCCTGCTTCACCAGCCCCTCGCTCACGATGTAGTACATGAACATGTTCAGCAGGGCCACGTTGGTGCCGGGCTTCAGCTGCAGGTGGTAGGTGGCGTAGCGGGCCAGCTCGGTGCGGCGCGGGTCGATCACGATCAGCGTCTTCCCCTTCATCACCTGCTGCTTGATCTTGGCGCCGGTGACGGGGTGGGCGTCGGTGGGGTTGGCGCCGATCACCATGATGGTGTGCGTGTCGCGCAGGTCGTCGATGCTGTTGGTGGCCGCGCCGGTGCCGAAGGTCTTCTGCATGCCGAGGGCCGTGGGGCTGTGGCACACGCGCGCGCAGCTGTCGATGTTGTTGGTGCCCACCTGCGCACGGAAGAACTTCTGCAGGAGGTAGTTCTCCTCGTTGGGACAGCGCGCGCTGCTCACCCCGCCCAGCGCATCCGGACCGTATTGCTCACGGATGCGGATGAAGCCGTCGATGATGTAGTTGTAGGCCTCGTCCCAGGTGGCGGGAACAAGCTCGCCGTCCTTACGGATCAGCGGCGTACGCAGGCGCTCGGGGTGATCGTAGAAGCGGAAGGCGTAGCGGCCCTTGAGGCAGGTGTGGCCCTGGTTGGCCTCGGCATCGTAGGGCGCGGTGATGCCCGCGACCACTTTCCGTCCTCCTTGCCCGCCGGAGCTATCGCGAAGGTGGGTCACCTTCACTTCGAGGTTGCAACCGACACCGCAGTAGGTGCACACGGTGCGCACCACCTCATCGGCCTTGGTCTCCTTGGCGCGGAACACGTCGGTGATGGCGCTGGTGGGGCAGGCCTGCGCGCAGGCGCCGCAGCTCACGCAATCGCTCTCGAAGAAGCTCTCGTTGGTGCCCTTCACGATGTGGTTGTCGAACCCACGGCCGGCCATGGTGAGGACGAACTGGCCCTGCACCTCGTCGCATGCCCGCACACAACGGTAGCAGCCGATGCATGCGCTGAGGTCGCTCACCATGTACGGATGGCTCGTGTCCATCGGCGTGTCCAGGTGGTTCTTGCCCTTGGGGTAGCGCACGCTGTCGATGTCGAAGCCGATCTGCTGCACCACGTTGTACAGCTCGTTCTTCCCGTGGTCCTCGGTCTTCAGGCGCTCGGTGTCGTAGTCCGTGAGCACGAGCTCCACGATGTTCTTGCGCAGCCGCTCCATCCGCGGGCTGTTCACCGTGATGTACATGCCCTTGCCCACGGGAGTATGGCAGCTGGCCATCACCTTCGAAGGACCTGTCACCCCGAGCGGAGCCGAGGGGTCCTGGAGAGCCACTTCCACCGAGCACACGCGGCAACTGCCGAAGGGCTCCAGGTTGGGCGCGTCGCAGAGCGTGGGTACGGGGTTGGGGCCCATGTGCCGCTTCAGGAAGGCGAGCATGGTCTCGCCCTTGTTGATCGGGTAGGCGACACCATCGATGTAGGCGACATCCACCTCGGTGGAGGTGAGCAGCGTGGCCTCGGCTTGGGCGCGGGCATCGGGCATCCGGGTCATGATCGTGCAGGTTGACGCACGAAGGTAGGAAGGGAAGGCCGCGCGGATGAGCCAGGCAGACTTGTCAGGGTGCCGCTCCATGCATCAATGATGCCTGGTACGGCGGCCCGGGTCGAAGTCGCTGGCATGGGTGCTGTTCATGCGCTCCATGCCTTCCAGCGTCCTGCCCCGAACGGTGGCTGAGGAGTGGATGGCCCGCTCCCTGGTGAAAGAGCGGGGCGAGGTGGTGCTGGCGACCGGCCTCCGATGGATCGGCAAGGTCAGTGTCGTTCTTCATCGGGCACCATCGGCATGGGATGATGCATGGACGCGCGCATTCCGTGCATCACATGCGGTGATCCCGGCAAGGAACCGGAACGCATCGCCGTGCATGTGGTACCGTTATCAAAATGATGGCGCGAGGAGATGCGACCGACCCGTGTGATCACGGTCCACGTTCCGTGGATCAACAGTGATGGCACCATGCACGTGCGCCTTCCACCGCACTGCACGCACACGCATCCGATCGCATGCACACACTGTGCAAGGATCGACGCGCTGCGCTGTAATACTTGCTGCGCGGGGCTTTGCACGCAGTGCGCATTGCACACATCATCCGTGATGATGCAGCATCAATGTTGCGGTGGCAGTGCATCGAACGATCACGTCGAGGACCTGCGATCGATCCGGAGCCGATCACGCTATCAACAATTATCGGTTAGTAGGATCTTGTCGCAACGTGATCATCGGATCGTTCATGCGCATACGTTTGGGGCAAACCTTTACACCATGGCAAAGAAGGCAGCTAAGAAGGCAACGAAGAAGGCAGCTCCGAAGAAGAAGGCCGCAGCGAAGAAAGTGGCCAAGAAGAAGAAGTAAGGAGTTGTCTGAAGCGTGAAGGGCCCCGATCGATCGGGGCCCTTTCGCTTTTGCATCCATACCATCATACCGGTGATGTGTCTCACCGCGCGATCCGTCGATGCAGGCTTACTTCGCCGCATGGCGTTCAAAGAGACCCGGCTCTACAGCATCCTTTCATTGACCTGCCCGCATTGCCACGAGGGCAGGTTCTTCGTGAGCCACCCCTATGACCTGTCGCGGGCGGGCGACCTGCACGCGCGGTGCGGCCGTTGCGGCCGCACCTATTCAAAGGAGCCCGGCTTCTATTATGGGGCCATGTACGTGGCCTATGGGATCGGCGTGGCCGTATGCGTGACGACGTGGGTGGTGATGGAGGTGCTGTGGCCGAAGGCCACGATGCTCCAGCAGATCCTCACCATCAGCGGCGTGATGGTGGTGGGTACCCCGCTCTTCTATGCGCTGAGCAAGATCATCTGGGCGAACATGTTCTTCAGCTACCAGGGTCCGCCCCCCGAAGATGGGCCGGGGGCTCAGGCGAAGTAGTCCTTCATCTCGTCGGCGAAGTACTGGAGCGTGTTGCGCACACCGAGCGGCAGCCCGCCACCCAGCGCGCACAAGGATCCGATCTCCATCGTCTCGATGAGATCGTTGAACAGGGCGCGATCGATCCGCCGGCCCTGGCGTGCACCCTGGATGAGCTCCCTGCCGCGGGTGGAACCGATACGGCATGGGAAGCACTTGCCGCAGCTCTCCATGGCCGTGAACTCGAACAGGTGCTCGAGGTATGCCACCATGGGGAAGTCTTCCGGTATGCTCAGCACACTGGCATGCCCGAGCAGGAAGCCATCCCGCTGGAAGCTCTCGAAGTCGATGCCCAGCGCGTCCACCTTGTGCAGCGGCACGATGCCACCGAGCGGGCCACCGATATGCAGTGCCTTGGTCGGTCGCGCGAAGCCCTGGCCGAGCTCGTCGATCACGCGCCGCAGCGGTGTGCCGCACTCCACTTCATACAGGCCCGGCCGCTTGAAGCCGCTATCCAGGCAGACCAGTTTGCTGCCGTTGCTCTTCTCCGTCCCAAGCTTCGCGAAGGCGGCGCCTCCGTGCTTCACCACCCAGGGCACGCAGGCCAGCGTCTCCACATTGTTCACCACCGTGGGGCGGTTGAACAGCCCCTGCTGCGCCGGATAGGGCGGGCGCGTGCGCACCTCACCGCGCTTGCCCTCGATGCTGTTCAGCAGCGCGGTCTCCTCACCGCACACATAGGCACCGGCGGCCTTGATCACCTTGAACCGGTAGCTGAAACCACTTCCCTTGATGTCGTTGCCGATCCAACCCGCCACCTCCAGCTCACGCACCGCGACCTTCACCGCCTCCACCGCCTCCGGGTATTCGGCACGGATATACAGCACGCCCGTATCAGCGCCCACGCAGTAACCCGCCAGCATCATGCCCAGCAGCACCAGGTGCGGGCGCTGCTCCAGCAGGTAGCGATCGCTGAAGGCCGCGGGGTCACCCTCGTCGGCATTGCATACGATGTACTTGCGCGGCGTGCCGTTGCCGGTGACGTCCGCTGCATTGCGGCAGGCCTCCAGCTTGAAGCCCATGGGGAAGCCCGCCCCTCCCCTGCCGCGGATGGTGGCCGCCTTGATCTCGTTGAGCACATCGCCCGCATCGCCCTTGAGCGCCTGCTCCCAGATGGCATAGAACGCCGGCAGCGGCGGCATGGGTGCCGTCAGGATGGGTTCAGCCATGGTGGTGCCCACGTGGTGTGCACCGTGGGCGGCCACCTGGCGCTGCGCCCCCTGCTGCACCTCCTTCACCAAGGCATCCACCTGGTCGATGCTCGCACCGCTGTAGTTGAGCCCGCCGATGTGGAACGCGCTGTTCTCGTGGCAGCGCCCCAGGCAGCACATGTGCCCGATCTCCTCCGGCCCGAAGTGCCGCGCGAGCGCATGGTGCACCTTATCCTGCGTGCCGGCCACCAGGCATGCACTGCCGTTGCACACGTAGGCCTTCACGCCCTTGTTGGCCTCCTTCAGGAAGTCGTAGAACGAACTGGTGCCGTACGTGACGGCCGCACCCATGAGGAAGTCGTCCGCGATGGCGTTCAGGGCCTCATCATCCGGCGTGCCTTCGCGTGCGGCCGCCTCCTGCAGGCGCTCCCACAGTGCATCATCCAACTCCCGGCCGTCACGGCCGGACAGGGCGGATAGGTTCCTGGACATGCGACCAAGGTATGGTGCATCGCTTTTGCGCTGTTCAACGGCCACATCCGCCGTCCACCTGATAGGAGCATCATGCGGACACTCATGCACGGCATTGAATAGCGACGCGGACATGCCTGCCACCCGGCCTTCATCCTTCGCACTCCATACCATCGTTGATGCGACCGACCCGAAGGCCGGGGGGGCATCCAACGGTAGCAGCGCGATCAGCAGGGTGGAACAAGACCGCCTGCGTGGAGCGGTGGATGGCGGCGCGCTGACCGGCCGTTCACTCCCCATTGCCCCCGCGGTGCTTCCGCTTGCGGGTGTAAGCCTTGTCACTGCGTTCCACGCGCGGACGGAACCGGCCATCGAATGCACCTGCGGCCTTCTGCGCGGCACGCTTGGCCTCCCGCTCCAGCTGATCGGTGGTCACGGGCCGCTTCCTCTTCCGGGCATGCATACCACAAAGTTGGTTGCACCGCCGATCAAACCTTCGACCTTCGGCGCCGTCCGACCGCGCACGCAACCCCACCCCACCCATGAACACACCCCTTTACGCCCCCTGCCTCGCGCTACTGCTTGCGGGCATCGCCCACGGCCAGGGTCCGGAGGTCACGAACTGGATGCTGAACCAGGGCGAGACCGGCAGCTACTATGTGGTGGGCAACAGCACACCGGTGGTGACCTCCACGCCGGCCAACGTACAGTTGGTGCAGTACTCCAGCGCGAACGTGTACATCAGTGCCACGGGCATCCCGGCCTACCCCACCGCCCCGTTCCTGGACGGCAATCCATCGCTGGCCGGCAGCAACAGCTACATCTTCCGCATCCCCCGGAACCCGCAGGTGCAGACCGGGACGCTCACCGAGGTGCCGCTCGGCCACGTGGGCGTGCTGCTCAACGGCGTGCCCATCTTCAACGGCGAGGATGCCATGAGCTACAACGGCCAGGGGATCTGGCTGCGCAACGCGGTGTATTGGGAGAACGGCGGCATGGACTGCAGCAAGGGGCATCCCGCGCCGAACATGGGTGGCGGCGGCCTGATGTCAGGCAGGTACCACCACCACCAGAACCCCACGCCCTTCAGCACGGCGGATGTGCTGCTCTCGAGCGTATGCACCCAATACCCATCGCCCGGGTTCTACACACCGGATCCGGCGCAGCATGCACCCCTCCTGGGCTATGCGTTCGATGGATTTCCCATTTACGGATGCTTCGGCCACAGCGACCCGCTCGATGCCGCCAGCCCCATCGGCCGCATCCGGAGCAGCTGGCAGCTGCGCAACATCACGGTGCGCCAGACGCTCGCCGATGGCACGGTGCTGCCGGCCAACCAGTACGGCCCGGCCGTGGGTCCGCAGTACCCCATCGGTTGCTACATCCAGGACTTCGCGTTCGTGGCCGGCTCGGGTGACCTGGATGAGCACAACGGCCGCTTCTGCGTGACACCCGAATATCCCGGTGGCACCTATGCCTACTTCGCCACGGTGGATGCGGACCTCAATTCGGCCTACCCCTACTTCATCGGGCCCACGTACCACGGCGTGGTGGCCACGGACAACTTCGGTGTGCCGGGCCCCGGCGATCCGCCGACCAATGTCACGGTGCCCGGAGGCGTGACCACATGGACGGGCAATACCGGCATAGCCATGGCGGATGTGCGCACCGGCATCATCGTTTCGCCGAATCCCACTGATGGACCGGTGCGCATGGTGCTTCCCGCCGGGGTGCGGACCTATGCCATTTGCGACAACACCGGGCGTGAGGTGCGGCGCGGGCGTGCTGCGGCCGGCGTGCTCCAGGAAGACCTCGGCGACCTGCCGGCCGGCACCTGGCTGCTGCGCACGGAAGGAATGAACGGCACCTGCACTGCGCGCGTGGTGCGGCGCTGAACATTCCAAGGGCTCACTGCTCGTCCTGCATCCGCAGGGCAGCCTCGCGCATCTTCAAGGCGCGCTCCCTCCCCAGGTAGCGCTCCACCCCGGCATGCACGAGGTACACCAACGGTGTGCTCAATACGGCCACGATGAGCTTGTAGCTGTACGCGGTGAGCACCAGTGCCGTGGCCATGGGGAAGCTCATGTCCTTGAAGATCCAGAAGGCCACATAGGTCACCACCACACTGTCGATCAGCTGGCTCACGAGCGTGCTGCCGGTGGCGCGCAGCCAGATGCGCTGATCCCCGGTGATGCGCTTGATGCCGCGGAACACGAAGGCATCCACGAGCTGCCCCACCACGAAGGCGGTAAGCGATCCGAGGATGATGTTCATGCCCTGGCCGAAGATGGCGGTGAAGGCCGCCTGCATGTCGGGCACGCCCTGCGCGGCACTGCTGCCGACCCACCACCCCTGCTCCGCCGGCATGTGGATGGCGAAGTACATCACCACGAAGGCGAAGGCGATGAGGCCCGTGGTGAGCAGCGTGAGGAAGCGCACGCCCCGCACGCCGTAGTAGTCGTTCACCACATCGGTCATGATGAAGACGATGGGCCACGGCAGCACACCCACGCTCAGCACGAAACTCAGGTGCGGCTGGCCGAGCAGGGTGAAGTCGGCCTTCGTCGTTCCCAGCAGTGTCTCCAGCTGGAAGAGCTTCACCCCGATCATCTCGGCGATGAGCGCGTTGGCCACGAAGAAGCCGCCGAGGATGAGGTAGAGCCGCGTGGCCTTGTCCGCGAGGATCGAGTGGATCATGGTTCACAAGGTAACGGAAGCACCAGGCTTCACCCTGCCACGTTCACCCCGATCAGCCGGCCGATGCCGAAGGTGATCGCCGCCGCCGCCAGTCCGAAGAGCACCTGCCGCATGCCACTGAACAGGAGCGAACGCCCCGTGAACAACGTGATCGCCCCGCCGATGGCGAAAAGCCCGAGCGCGCTCAGCCCCAGGCTCAGGCCGATGGCCCTCAGGCCGGTGAGGAAAAAGAAGGGAAGTACGGGCAGGATGGCACCGATCGCGAAGAGGAAGAAGGAGGTTATCGCCGCCTCCCACGCGGAGCCCTGCAGCTCCTCCGCGTTGATGCCGAGCTCCTCCTTCACCAGCAGGGCATGTGCCTTGCCGGTATCCTTCATGGCCTCGTCGGCCAGCCGCTGCGCCTCCGCCTCGCCGATCCCCTTGGCCATGTAGATGAGCACGAGCTCCTTGCGCTCGCCTTCGGGGTTCGTCTCGAGCTCCGTCATCTCCAGGGCCATCTGGCGCTCGTACAGCTCCTGCGAGCTTTTCACGCTGATCCACTCGCCGAGCGCCATGCTCAACGCACCGGCCAGCAGGCCGGCCAACCCCGCGAGCAGCACGCCTTCCTGTCCTTCGGTGGCACCGGCCACGCCCATCACCAGGCTCATGTTGCTCACCAGGCCGTCGTTCGCACCGAGCACCGCGGCGCGCAGCGCGTTGCCACCCACGCTCTTGTGCCGCCCTTCGATGCGCCCGAGCTGCTCACCGCCCATGCCGCGCTTGCCCGCCATCAGTGAACTGAGGATGCGCACATGGTTCTGTTCAGCCCCGCTCACCGGTATCCCGCTGCGCAGCTTCTGTGCAACACTCGCCTTTGCCAGGCCCTTCTCCACGTCCATGAGCTGTGCGATCACGTGGTCATACCCCATCATGCGGCCGATGCGGTCCAGCGTGCGCGCGCGCCAGGAGGGACCGGGCATCGCTGTCAACCGACCGGCGCGCTTCAGCTCCGCGAAGGCATGTTCCGCGTGCCCGCGTTCGATGGCGGCCATCTCCCGGAACAGCTGTGCCACCTGCGCATCCTGCTCGTTCGCTGCGATACGTTCATAGAGGAACGCGGCGTCCACCTCCGTGCGGAGGCCTTGGATGCGAAGGTCACGTCCTGCCATGCACCGAAGGTGCGAATAAGCGCCGGTTCCAACATCGGGCTGCCGACCGGTCGCCGGCCCGGGCGATGCCGCACATCACCAGGGGACCACCGGATCCCCGACCCGTACCACGGACCCTGCGGCGCACATCGCGTTCATGCCGAACAGGACCTTGTTGCCTGCCGCGCGGAAGGTGGCCAGGGTGCGCAACGGTTCCGCGCCACGTTCCGCGGTGCGCTGGTCGATGGTGACCATCACACAACGCGCGCAGGGCTTCACCAGGGAAAAGCGTGCATCACCGATACGCAGTTCGCGCCAGCCATCCTCTTGGAACCCATAGCCGCCAGCGATCACCATGTTGGGGCGGAAGCGGTCCATCGGCACCGATCCAGGAAGCCGCGCATTCAGGTCATCGAGCGAGGCCTGGGAGATGATCAGGCAGGGATACCCGTCGCTCAGCGAAGTGATGCCATCGGCGAACCGTCCATCGGTGGGGCGCTGTGATGCATCGGGCATGTGCACCAGGCGCAGCGATGTTCCCAGTCGCTCGCTGAACCATGCATCCCATGCGGCCTGGCCTGCGCGTGTATCCACCCGGTCCTCCCAGACGCTGGCTGTTACATCATCACCCTCCATGATGCACCAAGGCAGTTCGAGCACCGCGCCATCGCGGATGTCGGTGACACGGAAGCCACCATCCAACGGTGCGGTATGCAGCAGCGCCATCGCCGGCAGTTCGCGCTGGCTCACGAACACGCCGTCCGCACGCACGAGCATCCAGCGCCGGTCATGCTCCAGGCCGCGGTCGGTGAGCAGGGCCTCCCCCACGGCGAAGCCGCCAAGCGACTTGACCGGATGGATGTGCAATGAAGCAAGGGTGAGCGCCATCACGGCTGCGTTCGTACGATGCGCAGGAGCCGTTCGCCACGGTCATCGCGGACCAGCACATGGTATGCTCCGGGTGCGTCGGGCAGCCGTCCGGACCATGTGCCACCCTGGCGCTGCCAGATGATCGGCACCCGGCGACCTGCCGCATCGAACACGGCTGCCTCGCGGATGCCCGGTGCGTGCAGGGTGAAGCGGCCGTCGGTGGTCGGATTGGGGAACAGGATGCGGGCCGCCCCGCCGGTATCCGGCAGGCCCACACTGGCGTCCACCAGGGTGTCCATCGCGACCAGCTCAGGTGTACCATCGCTCGCCATGTACATGGTGCGGAAGGTGTCGATGGCGGCCCCGTGCAGGCCGAACATCTCCGCGTTCCAGCCTGGCGGCATGGCCTGGTAGTACAGCACGGCCTTCACATGAAGCGGTCCGGTATACCCGTTCGTTGGTATGTGATAGTGGACCACGTCGGAGGCGCTGCCCTCCAGGCCGAGCGCATCCAGGCCGAAGTCATCATCCGCCGCGGGAACGCCCACGATGCGGGTGGTATCGTATGCGTAGTGCTGCGTACTGAAGCCCAGCGGCAGCAGCCGGTTATCCTTCAGCGCTGTCGCCGCGCGCTCCAGCACGGTGGTCACCGCGCCGTTCACATCGCCCATGACCATTTCGTAGATCTGGACCTCGTCAGGGTCCCGGATCACATCGTGGTGGGGCTCATACCCCGGGTCGTGGCCGATCACCTCGTTGGTGCCATCCCATACGCCGCTCTGGAACACGGTGTCCCCCTGCGCATCCAGGGCCACCAGCCGCACGAAGGCCCTGCGGCTCGGATAGCCGCTCGGGAACTTGTGGCCGGCGTGGTTCACCAGGGTCACATCCACATAGGCCGTGTCCGGGGTGCGGTCCATCACGGCCACGTCCACTGATGCCCCACCATGCAGCATCCGCAGGGTGCGGTTGATGGTGCTGTCGAATTGCACATCGGTGGCCGGTATGCCCAGCTGTTCGCGCCGCTCTTTCATCAGGCGCAGCATGTGGGTGTTGGCGCCCACCAGGTGATGCAGGCCAAAGGGTGAATGCCCGGGGAGGAACGCATATTCCGAGGCCAGGACCACGGCATCGTTGATGCGCGGCATGTGGCAGCCCCGGCAGCTGGTGGACAGGTCCTGCGGATAGACACTGTTCTTCCATTCGTGCCAGGTGGCCTGCTCCACGAACTTGCCACCCGTGGGGTTCCCTTCAAGGTCGAGCGTTCCCGTCAGCAGCGTATGGCAGCCGGCGCAATTCCTCCCATCGACCATGTGCTGGCCGTATCCCGGCACGAAGCCCACGAAGAAGGTCATGATCGCCGCGTTGATCTCATCATCCGCATATGGTCCGTAGACACGCGCACTGTTCTCGCCCTGGTTGTGGCGCTCGGGGCCGAAGTGCAGTTCCCCCGAGAAATGACGGCCGGCGCTGTCGGGCATCTGTTGGTGGCAGGCCAGGCAGCTCACGCCCTCCAGCCCCATGACGCTCGTATCCAGCATGGCCAGGGTGAAGGGCTCGGCACCAAGCAGGCGCTGCTCATGCATGCCCAACGGGGCATGGCACGAAAGGCACTTGTTCTCGATCTCCTCCTTGTGCGCCGGGTTCACCAGCCCTTCATGCTCGGCCTTGGCGCGGAAGAAAGGGTCCCGTGCGCTGTTGGCCATCAGGGTGCTGCGCCAGTCGTCCACCACGTTCACGTCCACGCCTTCCGCATCCACCATGGCCAGTCCCATGGTGTCGTTACCGTGGCATCCCGAGCAGCGGCCGGCCGTGGCGAAGAACTCGCTGTAGCGCACGACCAGCCCATCCTCCGCACTGCGCATGCGCACCATATCCAGCATGGAATGCGGGCCGTACCGTGGCGCGGCGAAGGAACTCCATCCCACAAGCAGGATCAACAGGCCGCAGGCGCCCAACAAAGCCTTGATGCGCGGGGTGAACATCGGATGGGAGGTGCAAGTTATCGTGTGACGCCGGAAGCTGGGGCTCGTGCACGAACGAGCTCATCCGGGCGGATCGCGCCCGCCATGACCCTGCATCCCGCTCCATTACGCATCCGGCAGAAGGAACCATGAGCGCGGCCACTTGGTTCGCCGCCATGCCTGCCATGCCCGCCACGGAGGCATGCGCGGAACGGTCCCGCTTGCGTTGGTGCATCAGGGCATTTCACCGCCTCTACCTTCGCCGCAATGACGTCGTTCTGCGCCAACCTCTCCGCGAGGCACCTACAGACCCTGCTTGTCGGCCTGCTGCCGGCATGGCTGGCCGCACAAACCGTGCTGCCCTATGTGGACCATTGGGACAGCACCCGAACGCGCAAGCGGAGCGAGGGGTTGTTGGTGAACGGCCTTGAATGGAATGAATGGCGTTTCTGGGACCCGGACGGCCACCTGAAGGAAGTGGCCGAGTTCAAGGCCGGCAAGCGCGATGGCCATGTGGTGATCTACTATGACAACGACTCGGTGCGGCACGATGGCTGGATGCGCCGCGGGCTGCAGGACAGCCTCCTGCGGAGCTACTACCGCAGCGGCCGGCTGATGGAGACCGGACGCTACCGGGCCGGGGTGAAGGAAGGCGAGTGGAACTATTGGTATGCCGATGGCCGCCCCATGCTGAAGGAGGTGTGGGAGGACAGCATCGCCCTGGTGCTGGATGCGTGGGATCCCGATGGCAGCGCGACCCTGGTGCATGGCGACGGTGTGGTGCGCACACGCCATGGCAGCGGGGAGTTCGCCAGCGAATGCCATTACAAGGGAGGTGTCCTGAGCGGCGAATGCGTGGAGCGCTGGCCCGCCGGCAACCTGAAGAGCAAGGGCGCCTACCTCGGCGGCATGCGCCATGGGCGCTGGGACTGGTGGTCAAGCAGCGGCACACCGGAGAAGACCGCGGAATACAAGGCGGGCAGGCTGCACGGTTCCTACACCGTGCACTTCAATTCGGGCCGGATGAACACCGGGGGTTACTACCGCGAAGGCATGAAGGACAGCGTGTGGACATGGTATTTCGAGGATGGCGCGCGGGAGATCCTCGGGAACTTCCGGAACGACCGGCAGCACGGCATTTGGAAGTACTGGTACCCGAACGGCCAGCTCAGCTCCATGGGCACTTATGCGGATGGCAAGCAGGAAGGCGACTGGGTCCATTACTACGAGGGGGGGCAGAAGTGGCGGCGTGGGCGCTACTCCGGGGGGCTCAAGGACAGCGTATGGACCACGTGGTACGAGAACGGCAGGAAGCTCCAGGAAGGAGCCTACGTGAACGGGGTTGCCGAAGGTGAGTGGCGCAGCTGGTTCGAGAACGGCCAGCAGAAGGACATCGGGTCGTTCAAGGCAGGCCGCATCGATGGCCGGTGGAGCGGCTGGTTCCCCGACGGCAAGCAGGACTATGAAGGGTTTTGGAAGGATGACATGAAGAACGGGCCTTGGAAGTTCTGGCAGGAGAACGGTCGGCTGAAGGAAGAGGGCCCTTACAAGGACAACCGCAAGAACGGCCGATGGCTGGAATACAACCAGCATGGCATCGTGATCGGTGAAGGCATGTACGTGAACAACATGCCCCATGGACAGTGGACCTACTTCGATGATGCCGGGGTGAAGATGCGGGAGCAGGGTTTCCTGAACGGCGACCCGGATGGGCGCTGCGTGGTGTATGACCAGCGAGGCCGCGTGGTGCAGGAGATGAGCTACCGCCAGGGGCGCCTGCACGGCACCATGACGATGTACGGAACGGATGGTCGTGAGCTCAAGCGCATCGAGTACGAGGACGGCTCCGTGAAGCGTACCGGACCACCCGACCGCCGGAAGTAACAAGGCCTCCCCGGGGGGAGGCCTTGTTACCTGTCGCTTTCTTGCCTTCGTGGCAGCCTGCCAGGACCGCACATGTCAACGGTAGCCATTGATGTACGCGTTGGCGATGATCTCGCTTTCGCGAACAAGGCCCTGCGCGATCTCCCTGATCAGGTCGTTCAATTGCTGATCGGAAAAGCGTTGCAGATCGTTGTACACATGCGTTTTTCGCTTGCTGCTCCTGATGAAGGCGATCTTGTCCTTCTTCGTCATGGTCTTTTCAACGGCAGGTCCCCGACATTGGTTCCAACCGGATGTGAAAAAGCCGGATACCGCAGCGGCCATGGGCCGCAGCGCGGGCATGAAACACCGCGGCGGGTCCCGGTCCCCCGGAAACCCGCCGCGTGCTTTCACCAAAACCCCCGACAGAAGGGCCGGGACCTGTTCGGCAGACCCGATGGCGGACGGCTTACGGGCCCTCCACCGGGCGGGGTCATGCTACAGACGCCATGCGGCTGCGCAGGATGTTCATCAAGCGGAGGGCGTGCAGGTACCGCTGCACATCGCCGGCCATCATCATGCGTGTGGCCGCACGCTTCAACTTCTGGTAGCGCTTCTTCAGGCTGATCATGGCAGTTCGTTTTTGGGGGTTCCGGCCATATGCGGTCGCCGGTTATCGTTAGGACGTTCAACTGCCGTGCCAAATTGCCCAAGGGCTTGTACAGGAGCGTGCAGGGCGAGGAGCGGCTGCATCGGACAAGGGAACGGCGGTTTTGGGCGTTGGAGGTCGGGCATTTGCCGACTTGCCTGATCGCACAACCAAGCCGATGGACACGTGGCGCGTGCCATGGTATCGCTCCAGAGGGCCGCATACAGCCATTTAATTCACTGGTGTTCTAGCCATTGAACCCTCCCCCAAGGATGCTCAATTGATCGGCTGGCCGACCAGGCAAATGGGCACAATGCATTCCCCCCTATTTTCGCTGCGTGCAGCGCAACGCCTACCTCGTCGGTGTGGCAGGTGGCAGCGGGTCCGGCAAGACCACGCTGATCCGTGCCCTTCGCGATCGCCTCCCCGCTGGCAGTGTCTGCCTGGTCTCGCAAGACGACTATTACCACCCTATCGACCGGCAGGCGCGCGACCACAATGGCCGCGTCAATTTCGACAAGCCCGAAGGCATCGACCTCGACCTGCTCGCCAGGGACCTGCGCAGCCTGGCCGCAGGTGAGACCATCCACCGGCGGGAGTACACCTTCAACCAGCCCAACATGGAGCCCCGTTGGCTGGAGGTTCGGCCTGCACCGATCATCCTGGTGGAGGGCCTCTTCGTCCTGCATCATGCACCGGTGCGCGACCAGTTCCACCTGAAGGTCTTTGTGGAGGCCAGCGGTACCGTCCAGCTAGAACGGCGCCTTGCCCGCGATGCCTCGGAACGCGGTTACGGGCCGGACGAAGTGCGGTATCAATGGGAAAACCACGTGATGCCGGCATACCGGGATTTCCTGGAACCCTACCGTTCCCTGTGCGACCTTCACGTCATCAACGAGGAGCGGTTCGACAAGGCCCTGCACGTGCTCCACGACCACCTGCTCCGATTCGCAGGTGTTGACGCGCTCGTCGCGAATTCGCTTTAAGACCGCTTCAATTGTACAGGCCGTGCTGCCGGGCATATTGCTGCACCGCAGCATCCACCAGCCCGTCCACGGAACGCCAGTTCCGTAGGCGCACGCGTATCCCGGTACTGCTCGTGTCAAGGAGCGGGGCATCGCTCACCAGCGTCACCGACGGATGGTACACCAGGTCGGCCTTGGCCAGGTGCTCCTCCAGTCCCGGCCGCGGATAAACGAGCACGGCATGGTGATCCAGGATCTCCCGCGGGGCCTTCCATTCATGCAGGCTCGCCAGGTTGTCGCTGCCGATGATGAGGGAAAAACGATGCTGTGGCCAGCGCTGCCGCATGAACGCAAGCGTGTCACTGGTATAGTTCGGCTTGGGGAGGTCCAGCTCAAAGCCGCTGGCCACCAATCCCGGACGACCCTGGACGGCGATACGGGTCATGGCCAGGCGATGCTGCTCGGGGCTCAGCTGCCGGTCCTGCTTGAAGGGGTTCTGCGGTGTCACCACCAACCACACCTGGTCCAGCGAGGCCACCTTCAGCATGTGCTCGGCGATGGCGACATGCCCCATGTGGGGTGGATCGAACGAACCGAAAAGGCAGCCGATGTTCATGGCCTTGGAGCAATGGCTGCTGCGCCGGCACCCTGCAGGAACGCACGTACGCGTTCCACTGCTTCCGCACAGGCCTGGTCAAGGTCGGCGTTCACGATCACCGCATCGAAGCGGTCCATGTAGGTCATCTCGTGGGCGGCCTTTTCCAGCCGCATCCGCAGGCTCTCGGGCGTCTCGGTGTTACGGCCGTTCAGCCGCTGTTCCAAGTGCCCGAGCGTGGGCGGCTTGACGAACAGCGCCAGTGCGCGGGTCTGGTAGACCTCCTTCAGGTCCAGCCCGCCAATGACATCCACATCGAATATCGCATGGTGGCCCGCACCCCAGATGCGCTCAAGCTCGGAGCGCAGCGTGCCATAGAAGCGGCCGGGATACACCTCCTCGTACTCAACGAACTCGCCCGCAGCGATGCGGCCCTTGAACTCGTCAACTGAAAGGAAGAAGTAGTCGCGGCCATACACCTCCCCGTCGCGCATGGGCCTGCTGGTGGCGCTCACGCTGAACTCCAGGCCCAATCCCTGCGCGAGCAGGTGTTTCACGATGGTGGTCTTGCCGGCCCCGCTGGGCGCCGACACGATGATGCACTTTCCGTTCACGTCGCCGTTCATCCCCTAGAGCACATTCAGCACCTGCTCCTTGATCTTCTCCAATTCATCCTTCATCAGCACCACATGCCGCTGGATGGACGCATCGTTGGCCTTGCTCCCCAGCGTGTTGATCTCGCGGCCCATCTCCTGGGCGATGAAGCCCAGCTTGCGGCCCTGCTGGTCCCCGTGGTCCATGGTCTCCTGGAAATGCTGGAGATGCGCGCGCAGCCGCACCTTCTCCTCGTTCATGTCCATCTTCTCCAGATAAAAGACCAGCTCCTGTTCGAAGCGGTCGGCATCAACGGCCGTGCGGAGCTCCGCCAGCTTGCTGCGCAACCGTTCGCGCGTCCGCTCGGCGCGGCCCTGGTCAAGGGCGTCAACTTCGGCCAAGAGCCGTGTGATGTGATCCAGCCGGTCCACCAGGTCCGCCTGCAGCCGGGACCCTTCGTTGGCACGGAACTCCTGGAAGGCGCGCATGGCCTGGTGCACCAGTGCGAGGATCGCGGCACTGTCCGTTTCGGCAGCACTCTCGCGCGCCGTGGCGCTCACCTCCGGCATCCGCAGCACCAGCCCCATCAGGTCGGTGCGCGCCTCGGGATCGATGCCCAGTGTGATGGTGCGCAGCTCCTCGTAGAGCACACGCGCCGCCTCGGCATCCACGGGAACACGGCGCATGCCGGGCGCCGGCTCGCTGTTCACGTAAAGTTCCACCTTGCCGCGCACCGCCTGCTCGGCGGCCCACTGCCGCACTTCGGCCTCGCGCTCCTTCATGCCGGAAGGGAGCTTCACCAGCAGGTCGAGCTGCTTGCTGTTGAGCGAGCGCAGTTCCACGGTCACCTTCCGATCGTTCACCTGGCCTTCGGCGCGGCCGAATCCCGTCATGGAGCGCAGCATGGCGGCGAATGTACTTCCACCCTGCAAGCCGTTGGCCCCTCACACCGCATCGCGCCGCGTGACCAGATGAACACCGAGGAAGATGACGGCCATGGCCGCCCACGACCAGGGGCCGGCAGGCATCGCACCCCCGATCATCAGCGTGGACATCGCCGCCAACACCGGTTGCAGGTAGATGAAGGTGCCCACCACGCCCGGCTGCACATGCCGCAGCGCCCAGGTGTTCAGCAGGTAGGCCACGAAGGTGACACCCACCACCACGTAGGCCATCGCCCACAGCTCCCGTGCGGACAGCCCCCGCCAATCCACGGCAAGCAGCTCCCCCGCCCCGAACGGGAGGACCAGTACGGCACCGATCAGGAAGGTCCACGCCATCACCGTCACCGCGCCATAACGCATCATCAAGGGCTTCACCATCACCAGGTAGATGGCGAAGGAGGTGGCGTTCACCAGGATGCACAGGTCGCCCAGCACGGTGGAGCCCTGTCCATCCCGACCTCCGGACAGGATGAGCGCCAGCGCGCCCAGCGC
>Ga0315900_10004002_pt1 | contig 21059 bp, 20 predicted proteins | sample LakEriMetagenome_FD_203521 | JGI IMG/M metagenome (GOLD analysis project Ga0315900, IMG submission 203521) | Freshwater fungal communities from buoy surface, Lake Erie, Ohio, United States - Buoy 12 MA114 | ecosystem: Environmental > Aquatic > Freshwater > Lake > Lake biofilm | place: USA: Lake...
AAATACATGAACCGGTGTTTGCGCTGTGCTGGTGTTGGCTGTGCCACTGCCCGGATCGCCGAAGTTCCAGGAAACAGCCTGCAGGGCAGGACCAAGGACGGAAAACGCCACCTGATTTCCTTCACATGTATCAGAGGATGCCTGAATCAGGCCATTGCAGGGATTGTAATTGCTCACGCATCGTATGCAGATGCCGTATCCGTTCCAGTAGGCATTCCTTACAGCCCAGTCCTGAGTATGGGCCATCTGAAGAAAAAATCCCATACCCGGCCCCAGCGGCGTAGAATACCAGTACTCGGCTGCACGGTTTCTGTTGTTGGAAAACTTCCCTTCATTATTTCGGCCTCCGTTGGGAATGGCCGAAAATCCCGAAACATTGGTAGAATTTGGGTTAGGTGCCTGCCAGTAGCTCAGACCGGTGCATTTTAAATATCCTCCTGCATTATTAGGTAAATTCGAGGGAGCACCGCCATTGGCATCCGGGTCGAAATAATTAATGAGTTTGTTGAAATCTTCCTGCGATGGAACCCGCCAGCCAGCCGGGCAGGGATTAGCAGGATCGCTGGCAACATAAAAGTTGTAGAGCTTTCCCATCGGGCAATCAAAGGAAGAATCGTTTTTGTAGGAACACATGCCCGGTCCTGATAAGGATGCCCAACTGGCAGAATCACTGACCTGTGGGATGATTTCACCATTTTGAAAGCGGCTCACCCTGAGGTTTTCGGCAAACCAGACCAGGCTGTCAATCAAAACGGTTTTGTACACATTGCCGTCTATGTCGCTTACCTGTCCGTAGGTAACAACCGAATTGTGTACATTCGGTGCGCCACAGCTATGGTCGGATCCCTGAGCAAAAGCGCTGGAAGAAAGGATAAACAATAGTAGGCCAATGATGCCTGAGATGCTCTTTTTTTTTATCGTATGCCGCATGTTTCAATAAATGAAGAAAACCTGAAAGCAGAGGGTCTACCCCGGACCGCCGGAAACAGCATAACCGAAGATGGAACCGCCTAGTAAACAAAGAACTAAAAATTTAAGCCGATACACCAATTTTCCGGCATAAGGAAATCGGTTTTTTCGATGATATTCAGCATCATTAAATTTGAAAATGATAAGTGCTAGAGCCTTCTTTGTGGGATTAAATTCAATTTTTTATGTGCGGTCGGCTATGTAAATTCTGCCAAAAAATTAATCAATCAATTAAATATCAATATTTTACGACTGAAGATGCGAAAATCCGGGGCCAGAAATAATGAAAATGACAGCTGCTCTTGCTTTTTCCGAGGGTTTTAAAACCTGACTTCCAATGCTTATGCTAAAAAACCATATCTGCAATCATGCATCAATTTTAAAACTTCATAATTCTTCCGTTTAGGTTTGTCTAACCAACTGATACACCATGAAAAAGAACAGCATTCTCCTCATCGCCGGCCTTCTGGTTGCAGCACTGGCAGGCTGGTTTCTCTACAACAAATACCGTGTGATCATTCCGCCTGTGGATATTACGCGCAGCGAAATCGGCTGGAGCGGAAACAGTATTTCTGGCGGCCATTTGGGAAAAATCAGCCTCAAAAAAGCTGAACTTCAGTTTCAGAATGGGCAGCTCAGGGGTGGTTCCTTTGAGGCCGATATGAATTCCATTACCGTTACCGACATTACCGATCCGGAGGAAAACAAAGGTCTTATAGAGCATTTTGCCAATGAGGATTTTTTTGAAATCAAGCGATTTCCTACTGCCAGCTTCCGGATTACCGAAGTGAAGCCCAAAGGAGAACAGCTCTATGATGTGAGCGGAGTAATGAAAATAAAAGATAAGGAACAGCCTCTGAGCTTTGAGACAAAGGTTGTGCCCTTCGGTGAAAGCGGGCACCGGGCTACGGCCACTGTTCCGGTTGACCGCACCCGTTTCGGAATCGAATACGCCGCAAAGGGCAAGCCCGGCTCCGAGAAAGACTGGTTCATCTTCAACGAATTTATCCTTAACATCAACATTGTTTCCGGAAAATAGTTATTCGTAAATCCGGTACCCGGTACAGCCCGCGCTTCACCATTCAAAAACTACGCTTCAGCTACCGGCTTCAGGCGTTCCGGGTGAAAGGTCTTGGCAGTTGAGTGCCTTGCATTTGCCTTACATGGACCAAAAATAGATCCAAAACCTGCTTAATCCGAAGCATTTTTTTCGTCTGAACCGCCAGCTGATAGCCGCTCTTGGGTCAATTGAAAAAGCCCGGAATCAATTAAATGGAAGACTGCAGATTGAATTACAGCCGGCCCTGCTAGAGGAGGTTTTTGTAAGCCGAGAAAAGGCAGCGGCTTTCCGCAACTGGTGGGAAGGCTGAGGATTTTTGCGGAAAGTGATTGCGGCTTTGCGATGGGCGGGATTTTAGTACTGCTCATGATACGAAGAATCTCACTTCAAATATGCACAAAATCTTCAACGAAACACCTCACCTGACGCAAAACCGCTGTTAGCTGCAGGGCTTTAATTAGACAGTTTATGCACGAGACTTATAATTTCATGAGGTTGTTCCAAAGGACTAATATGTCCACCTCCAATAATCAGCGTTTCAATACTTGGAGGCGCAGGTACGTAATCTTCAATTCCTTTGAGGGCAAGCGCTCTGACCTTTAAATTTTTGATCAATTCGCTCGCGTCGTCAGCATTAATAATTACCGCTTTGTCTGTGGTTTTAATCTGCGCGTTTGACAACAAGTTCATAGATTGTTTTAGTTGATCGACTAGAGAAGGATTTTCTTTTAATGATGTTTTTCCAAACAATACTTTGGCGGCTTGTTTCGTGTAAAAGTTTCTGAATATCAACATGGAATGCTGAAGGCCGAACGTTAGCTTTTGTTTTGTTGTTGCTTTAAGAAACGGCATATTACAAAGCAAAACACTTTCAAATAGCTCCGGTCGCCTGGATGCAGCCCGAAGAATGGTCATGCTACCCCAGGAGTGACCAACTGCTATAACTTTGGTAATGTGCAAACGATTCATAATTTCAAGAAGCATATCGGCACAATCGTTTAGTGTCCAATCTGTTTTTGTTATTTCCTTACTCAAACCGTGAAATGGCATGTCTAACGCGATAATGGTACGGTCATTTAAGGAATCGATTACCTTATCCCAAAGGTGGTGATCGAAGTAAACACCGTGAAGAAAGATGATAGGTATTTTATTTGAATCAATTTCCTTTTGGTAGACAGCAATCTTGCCAATAACCGTTTGAATGAACGAAGTGGGTTGTTGACTTGCCATTTCAATTACTAACAGATGGTGCTTGTTTGATGAAAGCCGTTTGTTTCAATTGATCAACCATAAATTTCGATAAATCAGGAAGAGTGACTGATAGTTTTAATCCTTTGCCATCCAGTGTAGCATTGCACGTTCCTCTGGCTGGTTTATCAACAATGTTCGGACATCGAACGATGGTCCAGTCGAGGCTGCTGTTCATGATAATGGGTTCCATTCGGTTCTTATCTTCGATGATCACTTGCAGCCATTTCATGAAATAAGGAAGAATGATTTTGGTGAAAAACCACGGCTGAAAAGCAATGCTGTTTCCGGCCCCCACATTGCTCATGGCAATCAGGCGTTTGATTTGCTGCTCTTGCATTTCATCAACAATGATTTTAGTGGAATCGGAAATAAAGGTGCTTGGTTTGCCATTACCTTTACCACCAACCCCCAAACATTGAATAACCGCTTCCTGATGGTGCAGAACGGAAGCAACTGTCAGAGGATCTAATACATTGCCTTCGATAATTGTCAGGTTCTTATGCCTCATTTGAATTTTGGATGCATCACGCACCAGAATAGTTACCTCGTGCCCTTGATTGAGGGCTTCTGCCAATATGGCTTGACCTGAAAATCCGGTAGCACCGAATAGCATTACTTTCATTTAATTAGTTAAAGTTTGAGTTTAACTTTTATAGTTATTTCTCAGCCATAATTTTAGCTGCAATACTTAATCTTAACTTCCCTGGTGGCATAATACCCGAGAAAAAACCAAGTATTTTGTTTTTAAGGCCCGGAATTACATGGAGCTTTCCTTTCATCATGCCGTTGTAACCTTCTCGCGCAACATCCAATGAGGTCATGACTCCACTTGCGTATAGTTTGGCATTATTCATATCGGCACGTTCCATAAAATTCGATGCCGTTGCTCCAGGGGATAATACGGTTACGGTAACTCCCGTGTTTTCAAATTCTTTATGAATGGCCTCTGATACACTGATAACATACGCTTTGCTTGCGCCATAAACAGCAAAGTTCGGATCCGGTTGAAGACCAGCCATGGAAGCAACATTTAAAATTCTGCCTTTCCCGCGCTTGACCATTTCTTTTCCGAAGTGATAGCTCAACTCTGTCAGACTTACAATATTCAACTGGATCATTTCTTTGTATTTCTCCATACTTCTGTCAATGAAGGCTCCATAATCTCCGAATCCGGCATTGTTCACTAAATAATTTACGATTAAATTGTTTGAATTAACCACTTCAACAACAGTTTGTATCCCTTCGCTGGAGGATAAATCAGCAGCAACAGTAAATACATCTATCTTGAATTTTTCTTCGAATTCTTTTTTAATTTCCAGAAGCTTGTTTTCGCTTCTTGCCACAATGAGCAAGTCTGTTTTATCTGCTGCAAATAGTTTGGCTATTTCGTATCCTATTCCGGATGAAGCTCCCGTTATTAAAGCGATTTCTGTCATGCCTTTCAATTAATTGTTGATGTTCAACTTGATAACGGTACAAAATTATAGAGGTTGAAAGAGTTCTACCTGACACAAATGTGTCAAAATGGTTTTGAGTTATACATCAATCTCAGTACGATCCAAAATTCACAAACAAGGAAGCACGAAATTTAATGTTGTAAAATTCTCCGCTCAGGTCGTAATAGGTTTTCCATCCTTGAACCAAGAGTTAGTGACTATGGTTTCCTGTAACTATTCAACTGCTTTCAAAAATTCGCTGTCCAAAGGAGAAATTGAGGGTCCGAAATAGTTTGTGAGATTCCCTTTCTCGTCAATCACATACTTGCTAAAATTCCAATCAGGTTGGTGACTATTCCAACCATTTGCCCTGCTGTCCGTAAGCCATTTAAAAATAGGTTGTTGTTCCTTGTTTTTTACTACAACCCCTTTTTTTGCTATCGGAAATGTTACGCCATAGTTTATTTGGCAGAATTGGGAAATTTCGTTGTCACTACTTTTTTCTTGTTCCGCAAAATCATTGGAAGGAAATGCAATTATAACTAATTTGTCACCTAACTTTTTGTGCAGCTTTTGTAATTCTGCATACTGTCCAGTATAACCACAATTTGAAGCGGTATTTACAATCAAAACTTTCTTGCCCGAATAGACGGAAAAGTCAATTGGATTTCCATTATTCAATGTTGCTTTTTGTTGGTAGAAAGATACTATCGATGTAGCATTATTTTCATTGATTATAACGGTCCCGTTTTTACCACTTTTAGACGCTTTTCTAATTAGCGGATAAAGAAATTGTAATATTTTTTGTTTGAATGTTGCCATATTTTTTTTATTTATCGCTTATCTTATTCTTGTCATTTCGGTGGCTGAAGTCTTCTATTGCCACTAATGTCTTTCATCAAAATCAAGTTGGCGATTTGATTGACTTTTTAAGCAGGAGCGTTCATGGAAATTAATTAATGTTCAAAAATAACCTCTTCATTCGGAACTCTGAATCTAGGCCCCCAAACTCCTTCTTCAGTACCTTTACCAACTGCAATAATCATATTTATTTCTGCTTTTCTCGGGAGATTTAAAGCTCGCTTCACTCGTTTTTTATCAAAGCCTTCCATCGGGCAAGTATGAAATCCTTCCGCTGCAACGGATAACATAAAGGTTTGAGCAGCAAGTGCACAGGATTTATGTACTACTATGCGCTGTCTAGATAGACCTCCAGTTCTATAGAATGGCTTTCTTAACCCCATAAATAAACTAATACTTTTCCTAATTAAGGTCATGAATCCGAACGGATCGTTTGCGTAAACGAGTGGTATTATTTTTCTATAGTAATTCATTGCGCTTTTTTGTAGAATGTTTGGTTCACCACCAATGGTAGATTTTATTTTTTCGTAGTTCCATTTTGCCCTTTCGCGCCACTTATCTCTTCTTGTAACAAATACAACCAAGTGTTGCGCTGTTTTTGCCGCACGTTGATTAAGGCATAATGGGACGTATTTTTCTAATTCGGCTTCTGATTTTATCCAATGAAATTCCCATAATTGCATGTTACTGCTATTTGGAGAGAGTACTGCGCGTTCCAGACTTTTTCGTATTACATCATCAGGCACTTCAATTGCCTGGTCAAACGATCTATTGGATCTTCTAAAATTGATTATTTCCTGAAATTCTTTTGAATACATTTCTTATAAATTTTTTAAGTTTAGATCATCTTTTTTAAATGAAATAAATTTTTATTTGTAAAGGTATTGTTCCAACATTATTTTAATATGACACAAATGTGTCAAAATGATATTTGATTTTACAACATCATGGATATCACGTATACCAATATCGGAGGATAAATCTGTCTGTCGCAACAGTAAATACATTCACCCTAAATTGCTCTTGGAATTCTTATTTAATTTCCAGTAGCTTGTTTTCACTTCTTGCCACAATGAGCAAGTCTGTTTTATCTGCTGCAAATAGTTTTGCTATTTCGTATCCTATTCCGGATGAAGCACCTGTTATTAATGCGATTTCTTTCATACTAGTCGAATTAACTTTGATGTTCATGATTGCAGTGAACAGTACAAAACTAATTAGGACAAAAAAGTTAAACCTGACACAAATGTGTCAAAATCAACCTTTCGCCAACTTTTGTCGGATGCGAGTCAGGCTTTGTCGTTCTATTCCCAAAAAAGAGGAAAGGTGAGATAAGGAAACGCGATTGAACAGATCCGGATTTTCTTGAATGAAATCAAGGTAGCGTTGTTCAGCTGTTTCAAAAAGAAAACTCTCGATCCGCTGTTGCTGAAGCTTCAAAACGGCTTCTGCTACCAAACGACCATATCGCTCAATGTTTGGGTATTTGTCGTAACCTGCCTGAATATGATCGTATGAAAGATTGACAAGAATCGTAGCTTCAATGCACTGGAAATAATATTTACTTGGTGTTCTGGAAATAAATGCTGCGTAATGAGTGGCGTATCGATTTTCCCGGATAAAATTAACCGTGATTTCATTGCCATGGGTATCCACATAAAAAGAGCGCAGTAATCCCCGGAAAACAAATCCAATTTCCTGCTGCATGGTATTGGCATGAATGTAAAAATGTCTGGGCGGAATTTCCCGGATGCTCAGTCCGCTTTCAAGGTATTCCAGCTCTGCAGCCCCAATGGAGGGGCAAAATGACTTTACCGAATTCAGATAGGTAATAAATGGGTCCTTCAATGGCGGTACTTTAAGGGCAAATTTCCTTGTCCATTTGTTTAAAAAAAGTAAAATTAAAGATCATTTTTTGAAATTTAATAGTTGAATGCATTTTGATCTTTGGCTCTAGTATGAAGTTTCTGCAAGCTTTCAAAGTTCTAACGAGTAATCAAACATGATCATCAGCATGGCGGGAAAATCCCCTACTTTTGTATTTAAGATGACTCGAACCAACTTTTTCCCCAATTGGAAGTCCGCACTGAAAAGCCTGTTGCTGAGCCTGATACTTCTAACCATCAGCACCAGCCATCTTCAGGCCCGCAAACTCCGGGTGCTTTTCATAGGTAACAGCTATACCACCACCAATAATCTGCCCCAGTTGATGAGCCTGATAGCCACGAGCATGGGTGATACCCTGATTTCCGACATCAGTGCTCCCGGCGGTTTCACTTTCCAAAGCCATTTCAACAATGCCACGACCCGTGCCAAAATCGCAGCCGGAAACTGGGATTTTGTGGTGCTGCAGGCACAGAGCCAGGAGCCGGCCTTTCCTGATGAACAGGTGGCAGCGGAAACCATCCCCTACGCACTGAAACTCGACAGCCTCATTGAACTGGCGAGTCCCTGCGCCGAAACAGCATTTTTCCTCACCTGGGGACGGAAAAACGGGGATGCTTCCAATTGTGCCTTCTACCCGCCCATCTGCACTTTTGAAGGTATGCAGGATAAACTCAGCGAACGCTACCTGCAGATGGCGCAGCTCTGCGGCGGCATGATGGTGCCTGTGGGAGAGGTGTGGCGGAAAATGCGTACGCAGTTTCCGAATGAAGAACTGTATACTTCCGATGGCAGCCACCCGGCCCTGAGCGGCAGCTACCTCGCCTCCCTGGTTTTTTACCATAGTCTGTTCCGCAAAGTGCCCCTGCCTAATGTTTATCGCCCGGCTTCCATAGCCGCCGCAACCGCCGAAAATATGCGGATGCTTAGTGTATTCCTCGTATCAGATTCGGCCCAGAAATGGTTTGGCAGCGGCAAAAATGTGCAGGCCGGAATTTCACACAGCAGCACCGGAAACGACTTTGAAGTTCAGTTCAGAACCGCCGGCTGGGGCAGCGGCGATATGCACTGGGATTTCGGCGACGGCACACAATCAACAGAAGCCGAACCATTGCACACTTTCCCCGGCTTTGGCATTTACACCATTCGCCAGAAAATCAGCAACGCCTGTTATGCCGACAGTGTGAGTGGTCAGATTCTGGTGCAGGCAACTGGAAAGGCACCTCTATCTGCGGATGAAGTTCCCGTAGTTTATCCCAACCCTGTGGAGATCAGCGACCGGCAGATCCACATCAGCGCAGAAGCCGAAGACATTGAGCTGAGGAATTTGCAGGGTGTAAAAATTCCGGCGAATGGGGCAAAGAACCAGATCCTCTTACCATCGGATTTGCCGGCCGGATCATACCAGCTTCATTTCCGGATCAAGGGAAAGGTGGTCAGAAAGAAATTGCTGCTCCGCTGATTGAGGGCGACCTGGCTTGCTTTTAGGGCCTGCTTCGGTACGTTTCAGTGTTTTATATAGGCGCAATACCGCCGTCCGGCCAGAGGCACTGACGGCGGTCGGAACCTTTGTTCAGACCGCCACAAATTGATATCTGTGCATCATTTTTTCGCTTGAGCCATGATAAAGCGGCGGCTTTCGCAACTGGTGGGAAGGCTGAATGATTGCCCTACTTTTTGGCCTCGTCGGTGTTTTGATAGAACGCTTCTGCAGTCATATGGCATACGCAGATTAACCGAACTGTAGAGTATTAAAGTTTGGAAATCAGTATATGGTGCTAAGTAATAAGTGCTAAGTTTTTTCATTCATTTTCAATGCTTTACAAATCTCGCTAAACACTTATTACTAAATACTTTGCACTAATCCCCCGGCAGGGATGGAAGGGGCCCGGTGCCACAAGAGTGGCACGGAGCGCAGCGACCCCCGCACAGCCCGGCTGCCGGCCAGCACCCGAAAATAATTTCCTGAAACAGTATTTTCTAAGCTGTGGCCCAGTCAATCAGGGCCTTCACATCCCGGATGGCTTCGCGTACGATGCGTTCTTTACCGTAGCCGTCGTAACCCATGGAAAGGTGACAAACCTGATAACCGGTCTCAAACAGGCGGGCTGCTTTTCCATCCCGGATCTGTTCGCGGTATTTGCTTTGAGAGGTTCTGCCTTTACCTTTCCGAACTTCCGGAAAACGGTAGTCCAGTGCCAGTAACACACCGTTCCACAAGGTATTGCCGGCCATTTTTACATACTTCGGGTCGGTGTACCAGCCCTCTTTTTTACCCGCTTTTTCACTCAGGATTTCGCGGGCATTCTCCACATATCGGAGGGCCTCCTGTTTTGCTTCGTCTTTTTCCATTGAATTCTTAGTTTAGTAAAGCAAAAATGAGAATTTTTTTTGAAACATCCGGACGCGAATTCAGTCCCGAAAGGATTAGGCTTCTTTCCCTTTTCATTGCCGTAATCCCTTCATCGTCAGGTGGAAACACCTGACGACATTGGCTCGGTTGGGGGAAATAAATAAGCCTGGGAAACAAAACCAAGCTGCCGGATTCCGGGTCTTAAAATCTTTCCCGCTGGTTTTCAGATGGAAGTCTCGGATTTTTCCATTAAAAGCCTTACTTTTGCAGCCCTTTTATAAACCGGGGACGCGATCCCCATAAAATTCAAAACCAAATGGTTAAAATCAGACTAGCCCGAAGAGGCAGAAAAAAAATGGCGATGTTCGACATCGTTGTCGCCAACGCTACTGCGCCACGTGATGGCCGCTTTATCGAGAAAATCGGTACCTACAATCCCAACACCATTCCGGCCTCCATCGTGCTAAACGAGGAGAAGGCGCTGAAATGGGCCATGAACGGAGCGCAGCCTACCGACACCGTACGCGCCATCCTTAGTTACAGGGGCGTGATGTACAAAAAGCACCTTCAGATCGGTGTGAACAAAGGCGCCATCTCTCAGGAAGATGCCGATGCCAAATTCGAAGCCTGGAAGGCCGGTAAAGAGGCCAAGATTTCAGGTCGTGTTGACAACCTGGCCAAGGCCAAGGCTGATGCTGCCAAAGCACGCATGGATGCCGAGACCAAGGTGAACGAAGCCCGTCTGGCTGCTCAGGCAGCTAAGCAGGCAGCTGAAATTGCTGCTGCTGCTCCTGCACCTGAAGCCGCTGAAGAAGAAGCGCCTGTTGCGGTTGCTGCTGTGGAAGAAGCACCGGTTGCTGAAGCTCCTGCATCTGAAGAAGCACCTGTTGCTGAAGCACCTGCTGCTGAGGAGGCTCCCGCCGTTGAAGAAGCACCCGTTGCCGAAGCTCCTGCCGCGGAAGAAGCACCTGTTGCTGAAGCTCCTGCTGCTGAAGAAGCTCCTGCTGCTGAAGCCGCCGGTGAAGAGCCTGCTGCTGAAGCCTAATTCAAATATCCTTCTCTGAGCGCAATGAATAAGAGTCAGTGTTTTGAACTTGGTTATCTGGGAAAAGTCCATGGATTGGACGGTTCCCTCATGGCCGTTCTGGACGTTGACCAGCCGGAGCGCTATCAGAACCTCGATGCCGTTTTTGTGGAGCAGGGCAACTCGCTGGTTCCCTTCCTGATCCGCAAGACCTCCGGTAAAAAAGGTTCGCAGCTCATACTTTCCCTCGAAGGGGTTACAACGGAAGAACAGGCCCAGAAGCTGAAAGGCTGCAAGCTCTGGCTTCCCGAAGCCGCCCTTCCGAAACCGGGAAAAGATCAGTTCTATTACCATGAGCTGGTGGGTGCTGAGGTGGAAGACGAACACTACGGAAAACTGGGTAAGGTGAAGGAAATCCTTGACCTGCCTCAGCAAACCCTGGCGGCCATGGACTGGCAGGGTACCGAAGTGCTTTTCCCCCTTCATGAGCAGATTCTTCGCCGTTTCGACCGCGATGCTGCCCTGCTTTTCACCTGCCTGCCCGAAGGCCTCCTGGAAGTGTACACCAAACCCGAATCCGACGAAATCCATGCGCATTGACATCATCAGCTGCGTGCCGGATTTGCTGGCCTCCTTCTTCTCCCATTCCATTCTGAAGCGGGGGCAGGCCGGAGGTGTGATTGAAGTGCATGTGCACAACCTTCGGGACTATGCCACCAACAACCAGAAGCAGATCGACGATTATGCTTTCGGAGGTGGTGCCGGCATGGTAATGATGATCGAGCCCATCGACCGCTGCATTGCAGCACTGAAGTCGGAGCGCAGCTACGATGCCGTTGTGTATACCACACCTGATGGTGAGCAGTTTGCACAGGAAACAGCCAACCGCTTTTCCCTGATGCAGAACATCATCATACTCTGTGGCCATTACAAAGGTGTAGACCAGCGCGTGCGGGAAAACCTCATCACCCATGAAATTACCATAGGCGACTATGTGCTTTCGGGCGGTGAACTGGCTGCCGCCGTGATGGCCGATGCCATCCTCCGCCTGGTTCCCGGTGTGATGAACGACGAGACTTCTGCCCTCACCGATAGTTTTCAGGATGGCCTGCTGGCCCCGCCCGTGTACACCCGCCCCGCGGAGTACAAAGGATGGAAGGTTCCTGAAGTGTTACTCAGCGGTCATCAGGCAAATGTCGACGACTGGCGTTTTGCGCAGTCGCTGGAGCGTACAAAAGAGAGAAGGCCCCAACTTTATTCAAGACAAACTGAAATTCATTCGTAAACAATTTAAATTCAAATATCATGTCAGAGCTTATCAAATTCGTAGAAGCGGAATTGGCAGAGAAAAGAGCCGGAATGCCTGACTTCGGAGCCGGTGACACTGTCAATGTCCATGTAAAAATCAAGGAAGGAAACAAGGAGCGTATCCAGCAGTTTCAGGGTGTGGTTATTCAGCGCCGCAACCCGAATACCAACGGCGAAACCTTCACCGTGCGCAAGGTGTCCAACGGCGTTGGCGTAGAGCGTATCTTCCCTTTACTTTCTTCTTCCATCGACAAGATCGAAGTGGTTCGCTTCGGTGCGGTTCGCCGTGCCCGCCTGTTTTACCTTCGCGGAAAGCAGGGCAAGGCTGCCAAGATCAAGGAGAGAAAAAGGCAGACTGCCTGATTTCAGGTATAGAAAAACCTTCAGCCCCGGACATGTTCCGGGGCTTTTTTTGGGCGTCCGCAGACCATGCTGCAGTCATGAAGTAAGGGACTTGCAGCGTATAGCGCGCAAAAGCGCCCCAAAATCCAAAAATAACGGAAGCTCCTGCTCCTGTACCCTGACGATCCGGGTTAAATAGACCCAGGCTCCCGATTTTATTTCCTCCGCATCAGCTCCAGCATCTGCTCGGTTGTGCGGGCCCGGGAAAGTTTGTCGTAGGCTACCGGTACATCAGGCTTTACGCCGGCATCATCAAATATACCCGAAGGCCGATATGCCCGTGCTGTGGATACCGAAAAAGAAAATCCGGAAACGGGCAGCTTCAGCAGCGTCGTGGCCCCGTGCGGGTTGGCCAGGCCCCCGGTTTCCTCGCCCACCAGCACAGCCCTTCCGTAATCCTTCATGATGGCGGCAAACATGCCCGACATGGAGTAGGAATGCCGGTCAGTAAAAAGAAACACTTTGCCTCTGAAGAAATAATCTCTGGAAAAGTGTTTTCTGGGTTTGGTATAAATCTGATAGCTTGGTATTCGGGTATAGGCATCCCGGCTGAGTTCTGTTTTCCTGATCCGGGTGTTTTTGGTCATGAGGGCAGAAGCGAGCCTGATGATGAGATTTTTTGGCAGGAATTTCAGAACTTTCAGAACCTTCGGGAAAGCCGCATAGAAATCATCGCTCATTTTAATTTTGGCCCTTGAAACCAGCACCCAGGGAGTGTCGAGGAGGTAGTGATTGATTTCTTCCGTGATGTTGAACTCGCCGCCACCGTTTCCGCGCAGATCCAGCAACAGGGTGTCGGTCTTGTTTTCGGCCATGGATTTAAACACCGCCCGAATGCTGTCTTTGTAGCCTTTGTACAGATTAAAATCCATCAGGGAAAGGCGGCCTACGCTGCGCCCCTGCATCGGGGTATAGACCATGTTTCGCCACTTGCCGGTGGTCTGACCTTGCGGGTATTTTTTCCGGATTACTTCGTCGTATTCCTTGTCGCTCAGCATGGGGAGTTTACGTTCATGCACGGAACCATTGTTCAGCCGCAACTTTATGCGCAGCGAATCGGTATGACCATAAAGAAACCAGTACATTCTTCCGAAATACCGGCTTACCTGTGCGTTTCGGAAAACATCCGATTCTCCGAAGGTTAGCTTCCGCATCTCTCCGATGAGTTCATCAACAGGCTTTGCATTAATCTCCAGCAGGCGGGCCGAATCAAGCAGGGAATCGGTTGTGAAGTTGTCCTGAATCTGAACGGAAAAATCATCCTGCAGAAGTATCCGGAATGGCATGATTTTTCCGCCCTGTTGAAAATATTCCCTCCGGAAATCATCGGGATAAAAAACTGCTGTATGCCCGTCATGAAGGGATGCAATCAGCCTTGCCAGTTCCAGGTACCATTTTTCCCGGTTCATGCTTTCGGGGAGGCTGTTTCTCAGTCCGGACAGCCGGTTGTTAAACTCCACTTCCGTCAGGTAGTGGAAAGGTTCCGGATGAACATCCTTCAGCTTTTTCTCCAGAAAATCCAGTTCCTGCCGCATTTGTGCCGCATCTAAGATTTTTGTGCTGAATTCCTTGCGGCTGCTGTCGCTCTGGCCCCTCCCGCTTTCCCCGAGGGGTCGATGTGGCAGCGGATTTGCGTGGAAACTGTTGTGGCGGCTTTCGGGCAAACCAGCTTTACAAAAACCTATCAAAAAGAAGGTTATGCTGATAAGAAGTTTACTTTTGAAGTGATAATGCATATTTCTTTCAGCAATTCCTGCCCGGTTCAGCCGTTAACGAACTACAATTGTCGCGATGACTGATAAACAGTTTTGTTTCACAACAAAAATGATTTCCAAAAACAAATTTCGCAAATGTCCGCCAGCCAAAAATCGAGGCAACTTGTTCAAACTTGCTAATTCTCCAATTCTGCCCTGCCTACTAAGTTTTTTAAATATCCATGCCCCTCTGTCCGGAGTGTTCCGGCGCAGCCGGGTCACTCCGGACGACAAATATGGTAGGGTCTCCGACCCGGGGTGCTTCTCCCATTCCAGCTGGTTTCCGGCCATGGAACATCACCACCGGGACAGAGTCCCTGCAGGTATTTTCAATTCCGGAGAGCGGCTGCGCCTAACTCGCCGGATAGATGAACAATGGAAGCCAAGGAAGGCTTCGCTCTGAGCGAAGCCTTCCTTCAGATGACGGCCCGCGCCAGGGGGCGGCGCGGAAATCTCCCGCCGGAGGCGGAATTGCAGCAAAGCACCCGGTGCCGCCGAAGGTGGCAGGCGCCCCCGGAAAAATCCTTATCCCAGTTTGCTTCTATCTGAATCAGTCATTCAGCTTCACAACCTTCCCTTTGTACTTTTTGCCGGCCTGACTGGTTACTTCCATCAAATAGATTCCAGGGGCAAGCGGCAGTTGATTCAGCCGGTGCAAGCGGGTTGCAGTTACCTGCTTTTCAGCCACCGTTCTTCCCTGGAGGTTGGTAATTCTGTATCCGCGAATGCGCCCGTGAAGCAGCGAAACATTCAGTTCGTCCCCGGCGGGATTGGGATAAATGGAAAGCTTTTCTTCACCAAGCTCCGGTTCCAGGCCGCTGACTTCCTGCCAGGCACGGAGTTGAATGCGGTACAGCGGGTTTGTTGGGTGGTTGGTGGAAATGTTGAGGAAGCCGGTACGCGAAAGCGTATCTGTTACACGGAATTTCACCGGAATGGTCTGGTTGTTTCCCGGATTCAGGGTCATAGACCTGCCCACTGCATAAAAAGCGGTACTATCTCCTGTCACATAAACGGACTTTATTTTCAGGGGCATATTGCCAGTATTTTTCAGCCGGAGCAGGGTTTCGATTTCCTGCGGTGCAGACGGATCTCCGTAATCGATGATAGACTCATCCGGTAAAATCGTGTTGTTTCGGTACACTTCAAAGGCATGGTTCTGCCCGATTCCGCTGCCGGAAAGATTCAGGTAGAAAGTACCCGAAACATCATCATTCGACTGTATGCTCAGCAGCGATTCCGTCACACCTGCGGCCACCGGATGAAACCGCAGGCTGAGTATGCCTTTTCTTCCCGGCTTGATCGTTGTGCTGTCCAGCGTATACGACCAGGCGCTGTTTCCGCCGAAGTCAAGCTGGTTGATGGTCAATGGCTCTGTACCATGGTTATACACATGGAAAATTCTCGAAGTGGTATCGCCCACCAGAAGGCCCGGAAAGCTCAGGCTGTCGTTGCTGGCCAATGCCGTTTCCAGTTCATTTTCGGCTACCGCAGTGATGGCCATAAGCGACCCTCCGATCCGCACGATGCGGCTGATGCTGTCCGGGAAACTGCCGTTCTTGTAAGCGGTATGTAGCTTTACCGTATAGACGCCCGGAGCATTGAAGTTGTGGGAAGGGGCTATCTCATCCGAGATGCCTCCGTCACCGAAATTCCAGCGGTATTGATACCTTTTAAAATTCTGATAATGGTAACTGCCGAAAAGAGGCAGTTTGTTCGACTCGTTTTTGAATAAAACGCTTGATGTCGCCGGGTTGATGTCTTCGATATTGAAATCAGGTTTCGGATCGTAATAGCCCACATTCCAGTTTTGAAGATTGCTGTGGATCACCTCATTTACAGCAAGCCTGATTGTAGCAGCATCCGTAGCTGGAAGGCCGGGATTGTAGGAAATACCCAGTGCCGATTTCCGGAAAAGCATGTTGTAAAAAGTACAGGCAGCCAGATAAGAACCGGCCATGGAAGGATGCGATCCATCGGAGCTGTACAATTCAATTTCCGGATGATTCGTACGGACAAAGCGCCAGACTGCTCCCACGGCTGCCACGGGCAGCCGCTCCTGATGCCAAATATTGGGACCTGCCATTTGCATGTAATTCTTCTGCAGCAGCGAATCCATGCCCTGATAGGTGCAATAGTATCCAGCCTGCGGAAACTGGGCACACAAGGAGGCTTCGCCATTCTTTCTTCCCCAGGTCATGTACAGCATTGTTGTTGCGCCTTCCGCATCAATCAGCAACTTGAGGTCCATCACACTTTGTAAATTACCTGGCTCGAAGGCATTGGGTGCAATGTTGGCGGGCTCATTGCAAACCGCTGCACCCATTACGCTCTGCTGCTGGATGATGACATAATCCCACTGCGGCTCGGCCATCTGGGCCAGACTTACCGGATCATTCAGGTGGTTGGAAAACGTATAGCCTCCCGGACAGTTTTCCGAATAGAGCAGGGTGTCGCCCGCCGATGCCGCTGCGTTCTTTACCAGCAGCGGAAGGTTATTGGCATCCACATAACTGTTGCCCAGAAACAGGGCGCGAACTTTTGTGGGCTGCTGTGCCAATGATGTAGCCTGAATTGCCCAGGCTGCCAGAATGATGGGTATAAAGCGTTTCATCGGAAGCATGGTTTAAGGATTCAGTTTTAGTTTGAGCAGAAAAATGGCCGTGGATATCCGGTTTTCAAAAACCGGGTCGCCCTGCATAAAGGCATTGAAAAGCTTCACCGTACCCGGACCGGGATCGTAATCGCAATCGTCATCGTGACAGAAAGTACCGGCCAGAATCAGGTTCCCGGAACGGTCGGCTGTAAAGTCGTAAACCACTTCGTCTCCCGTACCACCAAAATGAGCCAGCGAAAACAGGTTTTCATACTCATCGCTGAGGCAAACCACAAAATCGTTTATCCCCCTTGCCAGAAAACTACCCGGCCCTGACTGATCCTCATACTGATAGCGCAGGGAATCATTTGTTGTATTCAAGTCAGAAGGAGAAAAGGTTCCCGCTACCCTTCGCACCGAAGCAGATGGACTGAGGCTGTAATTTTTTTCGCCCAATAAGCGGTACACGGTTCGGGCAAGCATAAACTGGCCGGCGGTATCAAAGTCGGCAATAAAGCCGGGAAAATCAGCCGAACCGGAAACAAGGAAGGAATCCGGACCGGGATCGGCATCGATCTGCAGCTGGTAGGGCAAATAGCCGGAAGCCCTTATCCGGTTTTTGTAAAGGCTGATTTTACTGGCGCTGATGAAAGGCTTTGTCCATAAGCGGGTGCCATTGGCCGAGTATTTAACCAGCCATTGATTGGCATTGTCCATGGTGCAGCCCAGTGCTCCGTAGGCTAATAAGCTGCAATAGATTACACCGCCGGAATCCACCTCGAATGAATTAAAACTGCAGGAATTGAATTCGTTAATTTCGAGTCCGGAAGAACTTCGGGCATCGATGGTAAGGTCAATATTGAGGTTTGGGCCGTATCGGTAAATATTAGCTCCATCGTTGATGTAAAAGCGCCCGCCGGCGAGTTTATAACTGGCCGCTATGACCGAAGGATCGGCGACACCGGCAAAGGCCCAGGCCACCTGAACAGCATTGACAAAATTGCCATCGGCCGTGAGTTTGATGAGGTAAGTCTTACCGGCCTGCCCGGAAAAGGTGCCCGGGCCCGGATCCAGATCGGTCTGCCCGCCCCGCAGCCAGGCTGCCATCCAGGCATTTCCTTCGGCATCTGCACGGATGAATACATTGTCAAACCGGTGCCCACCTGCCGGATTTCCTATGCCATAGAAATTCTTTACAAACAGAAAATTGCCTGCGCTGTCGTACTTGGCGAGAAACAGCACATTCCTGTGATTTGCGGGCGGAATCATCCAGACCCCGTTTCCAAAATCGGTGGAATCCGAATAATAACCGGCAACGAAAATGTTGTTCTGGTTATCGGTGGAAACCGAATAGGCTTTTCTGGAAATACAGCCATCGGCATCCGGACTGGGCCCAAGCGGGCGGTTGACATCGAAGCCCCCGCCCAGTTGCTTCACCCATTGAAGGCTGATCTGGCTGAAGGCGGAATTGCTGGTGAAAAGAAGGAGAAGCAGGAATATACTGAATTCTTTCATGGCTGATGGGGAAATGGGTCATGGCCGGGTTTTGATTTTGACCAGCTTTTTACGGAATGCTCCGATGAAATTGGCTATTGTCTGCAAAGGCTGGGGGAAATTCCAAAACTCTGTTTGAATGCCTTGCTGAAAGCTGCGGCATCGGTAAAGCCCACTTTCAGAGCGATTTCACTTAAGGAATGGGATGAGATTTTTAACAGCTCCAGCGAACTTTCCAGCCGGCACTGGATGACAAACTGATGAGGCGTAATCCGGAAGGCATTCTTAAAATACCGGAGCAGGTGAAATTTAGAAAGGCAAACATTCTCGGCTATGGTCTGCAGATCAATGTTCAGGTGATGATGATCCTGGATGAAATGCCTTGCCTTGAACAAGCGCTTGATGATTTCCAGCTGGGTGCTTTTTTTTACAAAACCAAGGCTTTGATACTGAGCCTGGATTTCTGCCTGCTTTTTGCAAACCTCCGTGCAGAGGTAAACCGCAAGTTCATTTCGTAGTTCGGGATCTGTTTCCCGGTCATTAATCAGAAGCAGTTCCTGGTGCAGGTTGTGCTCCGAACTACGTAAGTGCACATTCAGGAATTCTTCCGGGGTGAAATTACGCTCGGTGTAGCACTCGTCCAGAGGTCTGAAAATACTGTGATAAGCCTCGTTTACCATCTGATGGTCGAAATGAAGGCAAATTCCCTTGGCAACTTCTGCCCCTTTCACCCTGCCTTCAATTTTCAGTTTAGGTGGCGTAATCAGAATATTACCGCTTTCTATGGTGTAGGAGTTTCCTCCTGTGCGATAAACTTCCTGCCCTTTTACCGTATATTTTAAGCTGAGTGAATGGTCGCTGAGCTGTTCTTCAAAATTCTGCAATTCTGAATAAATGATGCTGGTTTTCCCTTCCGCGGGGCGGCGGTTGAGATGGCCGTCTTTTATGTTGAAATGGTCAATCAATTGGGATATTAATAAATCCAGCTATTGAAGAAGCTAAGGAATGTTGATCTGCGCAAATATAATTTCCTGATGGAAAGCAGCAATCCTGCATTGCTAATTATCATAAACCATTTTCCATTTCTGAGACCTCGGATGTTTTTAGCTGATGCTGAATGGATTGATTAAGAAAAGGTGCTAGGGCTAACCAGGATCTTCGATGTGAGAAAACATCCTGACCGCGCATCAGATATGAAGAAATAAAACTGTTAAGGACCAAATCCGGGTAATCAGTATATCACCATCGATGCGGGCAATCTGGCTCTCATGCAAGGCTGGAAAATCCGGGTCAGCAATGCGCAGGGTGTGCAGATTTATCCTTCCGGCAGCCAAAGCGGTCTTATCAACCAGCAGCAGCAAACCTTCGATATGAGCAGCTGGGGCGGTAATGGCTTATATTTTCTTTACCTGATCGATCCACAGAACAACATCCAGGAGGTGAAGAAAATCGTGCTGGCGCTGTGAGAAATGGAGGTGGCCAGAGAATTAGGACTGAAGCGACCTGGAATTTATGGTCATCCTCCGAAATAAAGAGTCGGAAAAAAGCGATCTTTTTAGTATACTTGTCTTGTGAAAACCAGAAAGCCACAGGGCCTCGATTTTATTGTGGATAGATTGACGAATTCTATTACAAACCGAATTACGGGTGATAGTTTCCTTACAGAGATTACAATGCTTTCAGAATCTGACATCAAAAGTTTATCCGTAAGAAAGGGCTGGTTATTTAACTGGAAGCAAGAGTTTTCAGAAATGGAAAAAGAAGTTTACAAGCTTACCATTTTTCATAATCCGACTATCATCCAAGGTCTGTTGAGTTTATCCATAAAATCAGATCATGTTTTTATGAATTTAATAGAGTCAGCAAAATTCAACCGGGGTGATGAGCGAATGTATGAAGGTGTTGCAGGCAATCTTGTAGCATTTGCATGCCGGCTTTCCTTCCAAAGAGGATTTGAAGGTTTTGTAGCGTTTCATGCTAAAAGTCAGCTGATAGAGCATTATTCGAAAAAACTAAAGGCGAAGCATTTTGGCAACTTACTAATGGTAATTGATACGGTTGCAGCTTCTGAACTTGTAGAAAGATACTTTAAAAATTAATTTTATGAGAGTTAAAAAAGAAATAAACATAGATTATCTGGAAAGCAGACCATTGACAAAATCAGAAGAAAGTGCTCTAAGTGCCTATATCAAAAAGCAAAAGGAGCAAACTATTAAACTGAAGAAGAAAGCGGCTTGATGTATTTTTTAATTGGAAGGAATTTTCCAACTACTAAATATGGGATTGATAAAAGAATCAAATGGAGTAGATTTCGTTATCAAAAGCGAGCCACTGACATTTGTGATTAACCGGGACGATAAAATTGAATATGTGGCAGCTGATGCCTTCAGGATTGAAACCGAACTTTCCAGATTGTTTCATGACATAGAGATGCTGAAAAGAAAGGAATTGAGTGAAGAAGAATGCTTCTATTTTGCTTCTCTGATTCATCTGGTTTTGGTAAAAATTCATCCATTCCAGGACGGAAACGGAAGAGCCGGACGCCTGATTGAAAAATGGTTTTTAATTGAAACCATCGGTGATAGGGCCACAGCCGTTCAACTGAAAAAAAACTACTACCTAAACCTTGAACTTTACTATCAGAACATCAAGCAAATAGGCTTAGAA
>Ga0315900_10004004_pt1 | contig 21050 bp, 15 predicted proteins | sample LakEriMetagenome_FD_203521 | JGI IMG/M metagenome (GOLD analysis project Ga0315900, IMG submission 203521) | Freshwater fungal communities from buoy surface, Lake Erie, Ohio, United States - Buoy 12 MA114 | ecosystem: Environmental > Aquatic > Freshwater > Lake > Lake biofilm | place: USA: Lake...
CGACCCGCAAGGCCGGGAGGTGGGCCCGGGCGAAACCGGCGAGGTCTGCATCCGTGCCGCCAACCTGATGCGCGGCTACTGGCAGCGGGACGCACAGACCGGCATCGGCCTGCAAGACGGCTGGTTCCACTCGGGCGACCTGGGCCAGCGTGCCGAAGATGGCTGCATCACCATCGTGGGCCGCAGCAAGGACATGGTCATCTCGGGCGGCGAAAACATTTACCCCGCCGAAATCGAGAACCTGCTGGTCACCTTGCCGGGGGTGGCCGAATGCGCGGTCGTCGGCCTGCCCGACGCGCGCTGGGGCGAAGTGCCGGTGGCCGTGCTGGTGCGCAGCACCGACACCAGCGGCCAGGCCCTGCGCGCCGACACCGTGCTGGCCCATTTGCAGCCACGCATCGCCCGCTTCAAGCTGCCCCGGCGCGTGGTGTTCATGGACACGCTGCCCAAGAGCGCGCTGGGCAAGGTGCAAAAGCCCGCCTTGCAGGCCGAACTTCTCCGCACAAACCCTTAATTGGGCTCGCGCGTGACAGCGCAGTCCTGTCAGGCTGGCATCATGGTTGCATTCAAGACCAAGGAGACGACCATGCGCCACACCACCCGCCGCACCAGCCTGATGACCCTGGCCCTCTGTGCCCTGGGCCTGGGCACCCCCGCTGTACAGGCCCAGACCGCCTGGCCCGTCAAACCCGTCAAGATCGTCGTGCCCTTTGCGCCCGGCGGCACCACCGACATCCTGGCGCGCGCCATCGCGCCCGACCTGTCCAAGGCCTTTGGCCAGCAGTTCGTGATCGAGAACAAGGCCGGTGCGGGCGGCAACCTCGGCGCCGAGCAGGTCGCCAAATCGGGGGGCGATGGCTACACCCTGCTGATGGGCACGGTGGGCACGCACGGCATCAACCGCGCCCTGTATGCCAAGCTGCCCTATGACCCCTTCAAGGATTTCATGCCCATCACCCTGGTGGCCGGGGTGCCCAATGTGATGGTGGTGAACGCCGATTTCGCCGCGGCCAACAAGATCAACACCGTGCCCGACTTCATCCGCTACGCCCGTGCCAACCCGGGCAAGCTCAACATGGCGTCCAGCGGCAACGGCACCTCCATCCACCTGGCCGGTGAACTCTTCAAGAGCATGACCGGCACCTTCATGACGCACATCCCCTACCGCGGCTCGGGCCCGGCCCTGCTGGACCTGGCCGGCGGCAATATGCAGGTGATGTTTGACAACCTGCCCTCGGCCATGCAGCTGATCAAGTCGGGCAAGCTCAAGGCCCTGGCCGTGACCAGCAGCCAGCGTTCGGCCGCCCTGCCCGACACCCCCACCGTGGAAGAAGCCGGCAACCTCAAGGGCTTTGAGGCCAGCAGCTGGTTTGGCCTGCTGGCCCCCGCCGGCACGCCGCCCGATGTGGTCAACCGCATCCAGCAGGAAGTCGCCAAGTCCTTGGCCACGCCAGCCCTCAAGGAACGTCTGGCGGCGCTGGGCGCCATCCCGAGCGGCAATACCCCGGCCCAGTTTGCGGCCCTGATCGAATCGGAACACAAGAAGTGGGCCGAGGTGGTCAAGGTCTCTGGCGCCAAGGTGGACTGATGGCCTGGTTCGACGGCTTCGAGCGGCAGACGATCTCCCTCGGCGGTCTGCCCGTCACCTTCCGCCGCTCGGCCGACTGGGACCAGGGCCTGCCGGTGCTGGTGCTGCTGCACGGCTTTCCGCAAACCCATGTGATGTGGCAGCGCGTGGCCCAGCAACTGCAGGGCCGCTACCGGCTCGTCATGCCCGACCTGCGCGGCTATGGCGATTCGTCACACGCGCCCGGCGACGCCGAACATGCGCACTACAGCAAACGGGCCATGGCGCAGGAAGTCGTCGACCTGCTCGACCACCTGGGCGTGCAGGACTTTTTCCTGTGTGGCCATGACCGCGGCGGGCGCGTGGCGCATCGGCTGGCGCTGGACCACCCGGCGCGCGTGAAGAAGCTCTGCGTGATCGACATCGCGCCCACGCTGGACATGTACAACGCCACCGATTTTTCTTTCGCGCAAGCCTATTACCACTGGTTCCACCTGACCCAGCCCGCGCCCCTGCCCGAGCGCATGATCGGCGGCAATGCCCAGGCGTATTTGCACGCCAAATTGGGCGGCTGGGGCAGCGGTGGCCTGAGCCACATCGAGCCCCAGGCGCTGGCCGAATACGAGCGCTGCTTTTGCACCCCCGAAGCCATCCACAGCGCCTGCGAAGACTACCGCGCCAGCGCCGGCATCGACCTGCAGCACGACCGCGAGAGCCGGGCCAGGGGCGAGAAGATCGCCTGCGACACCCTGGTGCTGTGGGGCGCACGCGGCGTGGTCAACCGCCTGTTCAAGCCGCTTGAGCTCTGGCAGGCGCAATGCGCGGCCAAGGTGACGGGGCAGGCGGTGCCGGCGGGGCACTTCATTCCCGAAGAACGGCCCGAGGCCACCGCTCAGACGCTGGCCGATTTCATGGTTTGAGCTGCGGGCCGGAAATCGGTCTGCCGCTGACCGTTCGATTCGTTGCGGGAATGGCTGGCTGACGGCGACAGCGATCGGCCAGACCGCATTGAACCCGGTCGGCAAGCGGGCACCGGCCATCTGACGCCGTCAGGCGCAATGCATGGGATGCCGCCTAGCCTTGATCGGCATCCAAGATGTCATCCGTGTGGCTGGGGTCAATCTGCCCCATGTTTTCCAGCAACTTGACCAAGTAGTGCAAGGTGTGGGTCATGTCGGTTGTGGAGAAATCCGACATGGCCTGCTGGTAATAGGCCCTGATTTTGGGCTGTGCCTTGTCCACCCAGACATGACGCCCCGATTCGGTGAGCACCACCAGACGCGAACGTCGGTCGCGTTGATCGGCGATCACCTGGACATGGCCATCTCGCTCCATTCGCGTCACCAACCCCGCCAGGTTTTGCCGGCTCACCATGAGGTATCGGGCGAGATCACCCATGCTGATGCCCTCTGCCGCCTCCTGCCTGGATAAGGCGCCCAACACGGCCCATTGTTGCGTGGTGATGCCTTCATCCTGAACCGCTCGGGTGCCGGTTTTATGCATCATGTTTGCACACTGATAGAGCTTGAAGAAGATCCTGTTGGTCAGGTCTAGCCGGATATTTTCAGTCTGTTTCATAGGGAAAACCATGACGAATTGAATTCCAAAGCAGGCTTGCTTGCAATAGGGAATGCCCGTAGACTGTGCAACATGTTGTCATAAATAACCCCGGCAACCCACTTTTCTGACAAGACATTCCAGGAGCACCCATGAAAAACCTCAGTGGCAAAACCATCATTGTGACCGGCGGCGGCGGCGGCATCGGGGGCGCCACGTGCCGGCGCTTTGCCGCCGAGGGCGCCAAGGTGGCGGTATTTGACATGAACCTGCCGGCGGCGCAAAAAGTGGCCGAGGAAATCAACGCTGCCGGCGGTACGGCTTCGGCCTTTCAATGCGACATCACCGATCGAACAGCAGTAGACGCTGCTGTCGCAGCAGCGCAATCGCAGATGGGCCCCATTGATGTGCTGGTCAACAACGCCGGCTGGGACATCTTCAAACCCTTTACCAAAACCGTTCCCTCCGAGTGGGACAAATTGATCGCCATCAACCTGACCGGCGCCTTGCACATGCACCACGCGGTGCTCCCCGGCATGGTGGCTCGCGGCGGTGGACGGATCGTCAACATCGCGTCTGACGCCGCCCGTGGCGGCTCTTCAGGCGAAGCCGTCTACGCCGCATGCAAAGGCGGACTGGTGGCCCTCTCCAAAACCCTGGCCCGTGAACACGCCCGTCACAACATCACGGTCAATGTGGTTTGCCCCGGACCGACCGACACCGCTTTGCTGGCCGGTTTCGCAGAAGGTGCCGCCAACCCCGAAAAACTGATGGACGCATTCAAGAAGGCGATCCCACTGGGTCGTCTGGGCCAGCCGGACGATTTGGCTGGCGCCATTGCCTTCTTCGGAAGCGACGACGCGGCCTTCATTACCGGACAAGTCATCAGCGTGTCCGGCGGCCTGACCATGCACGGCTGATCGGCCACCCCAATCATTCTGGAGAAACACATGCAATTTGAAGACATCCTGTACGAAGTCCGCAACGGCGTGGCATGGATCACGATCAACCGCCCCGACAAGATGAATGCCTTTCGTGGGACCACCTGCGACGAGATCATCAAGGCCTTGAACAAGGCCGGTTACGACCGGGATGTGGGTTGCATCGTGCTCGCTGGCGCCGGCGATCGCGCCTTTTGCACCGGGGGTGATCAGTCTGCCCACGACGGCAACTACGACGGACGCGGCACGATTGGCTTGCCGATGGAAGAGTTGCATACGGCGATCCGCGACGTGCCCAAGCCTGTGATCGCGCGCGTGCAAGGCTACGCGATTGGGGGCGGCAATGTGCTGTGCACCATTTGCGATCTGACCATTTGCTCGGACAAGGCCATCTTCGGCCAGGTCGGCCCCAAGATGGGTTCGGTCGATCCCGGTTACGGCACGGCCTTTCTGGCACGCGTGGTCGGGGAAAAGAAGGCCCGCGAGATTTGGTACCTCAACAAGCGCTATTCCGGTCAAGAGGCCGTGGACATGGGACTGGCCAACATCTGCGTGCCCCATGAGCAGCTCGACGCCACCGTGCAGGAATGGGCCGAAACCATCTGCGAGCGCAGCCCCACCGCGATCGCCATTGCCAAGCGCAGCTTCAACATGGACACCGCCCATCAGTCGGGGATTGCCGGCATGGGCATGTACGCACTGAAGCTGTATTACGACACAGAAGAATCGCGTGAGGGGGTGAAGGCTTTGCAGGAAAAGCGCAAGCCCGACTTCCGCAAATACGCCAAATAAGCACAGCCACCGAGGACGGCAGATGAATCCCAACCCCTACATCCACGAAGACCTGCAGGCACTGGCTGAAACGGCACGCCGATTTGCCGATGAAAAAGTCAAACCTGGCTTTCTCGAACGAGACAAAACCCGCGAATTTGATCGGACCTTGCTTCGGGAGATGGGGGACATGGGATTCATCTGCCCCGAACTGCCCGAGCAGTTTGGGGGGCTGGGCATGGGCTGCCTGGCGGCGGGTGTGATCCACGAAGAGATCGCCAGGGCGGACCTGAGCTTCTCCTACCTCAATCTTCTGGCTTCGCTCAACAGCCAGATCCTCTACAAGTACGGCAAGCCTGAAGTGGTTCAGCCCTGGCTGGACAAGCTGCGGCTAGGCCAAGCGATCTGCGCGATCGCGCTGACCGAGCCGCGAGGCGGATCGGATGCGGCCAACCTTCGGCTCAAGATTGACCGCGATGGCGATCACTACGTCGTCAATGGCGAAAAAACGTCGATCTCCGGCGCTGATCAGGCCGACATCACCGTGGTGTTTGGCCGAACCGGAACCCCCGAGTCGGGTGCACACGGGGTGACCGCCTTGCTGGTACCGATGGACACCCCGGGCCTGACGACCAGCCGCTTTGACTGCCATGGCCAGCGCGCCATCGGTCGTGGTTCGATTTTCTTCGAGAACGTGCGCATCCCGGTGAGCCACCGTCTGGGCGATGAAAACAAAGGATTTGTGCAGGTCATGCACGGCTTTGACTTCTCGCGCTCGCTCATCGGCCTGCAATGCTTGGCCGTGGCGCGCGTCGCTCTGGAAGAAACTTGGGAATACATCACTCAGCGACAAGCGTTCGGGCAGCCCCTGTCGGCCTTTCAGGGTGTGACACACCCCTTGGCGCAATACGACACCGAGGTCGAAGGCGCCCGCCTCTTGTGCCTGCAAGGCCTCTGGCTCAAGGACCAGGGCTTGCCGCACACCGCCGAAGCGGGCATGGCCAAGTGGTGGGGCCCCAAGCTGGCCTATGACGTCATCCACCAGTGCCTGTTGTGTTACGGCCATGGCGGCTACGACCGGGGGCTGATGGAGCAGCGCCTGCGCGACGTTCTGGGTTTCCAGATTGGCGATGGCACTGCACAGATCATGAAAACCATCATCGCCAGAAACCGTGCCGGCCGCCAGTTCGTGCCTGCTTGAAAAAAAGTTCACGAATAACAAGAAGTTGACCACCCGACCCAGGAGACAAACATGGAATTTGACGCCGTACTGCTGGCTCCACGCCGCGCCGACATGGTCGCGCGCGGTTTGTGGCATGACCGCACCATCAATCAGGAACTGGACGCCTGCGTCGCCGCCTGCCCCGAAAAGCTGGCCCTGACCGCGTACCGGGTTGAAGCTGGGGATGTCCGCCGCTTCACTTATCGGGAGCTTGCCCAAATGGCCGACCGAGTGGCCGTGGGGCTGTCGCGCCTGGGGGTGAAAAAGAACGATGTGGTCGCATGCCAGCTGCCCAACTGGTGGCAGTTCACCGTGACTTACCTGGCCTGTTCGCGCATCGGCGCGGTGATCAATCCCTTGATGCACATTTTCCGCGAGCGTGAACTCAACTTCATGCTCAAGCATGGTGAAGCCAAGGTCATCATCGCCCCCAAGGCCTTTCGTGGCTTTGATTTCGAACAGATGATCCAGGGCATCCAGCCCAATCTGCCCGACCTGCGGCACATCGTCGTCGTGGATGGTCAAGACGCCAACAGCTTCGATGCCTTGCTCAGTGGCCCCGCCTGGGAAAAGGAGGCCGACGCTGCCACCATCCTGAGCGCCAACCGACCGGGTCCTGACGACATCACCCAGCTGATCTACACCTCGGGCACCACCGGCGAGCCCAAGGGGGTCATGCATTCGGCCAACACCGTGATGGCGAACATCATCCCTTACGCCAACCGGCTCCAGCTCGATGCCGAAGATGTGGTGCTGATGGCTTCGCCGATGGCCCACCAGACTGGCTTCATGTACGGCTTGATGATGCCCATTATGCTCAAGGCCAGCGCCGTGCTGCAAGACATCTGGGAGCCAAAGAGAGCGGTCGAGGTGATCAACAGCGAAAAAGCCAGCTTCACGATGGCCTCCACGCCGTTCCTGACGGATCTGACCAAGGCCGTGGTGGAAAACAAAACGCCAGTCCCCACACTGAACACTTTTCTCTGTGCCGGCGCGCCCATTCCGGGGCCGCTGGTCGAGCAGGCGCGTGCTGCCCTGGGCACCAAGATCGTTTCGGCCTGGGGCATGAGCGAAAACGGCGCAGTGACCCTGATCGAATTGAACGACCCGGACGAGCGCGCCTTCACCACCGACGGCAAACCGCTGGTTGGCGTGGAACTCAAGGTGGTCGATACGGACGGTGCGCCTGTGCCATCAGGACAAGCCGGCAAGCTTCTGGTGCGTGCGTGCTCCAATTTCGGAGGCTACCTCAAGCGCCCCCACCTCAACGGCACGGATGCCGATGGTTGGTTCGACACCGGCGATCTGGCCCGCATGGACGCGCAGGGCTATGTGCGCATCACGGGCCGCAGCAAGGATGTGATCATCCGAGGCGGCGAAAACATCCCGGTCGTCGAAATCGAATCGTTGCTCTACAAGCATCCCGCTGTCGCACTCGCCGCCATCGTGGCATACCCAGACGACAGACTCGGCGAGCGCGCCTGTGCCGTGGTGGTACTCAAGCCCGGACAAAGCTTGGACATGTCCACGATGGTGGCTTATCTCAAAGAGCAAAAAGTCGCTCTTCAGTACATCCCCGAGCGACTGGAAGTGCGCAGCAGCATGCCGTCCACGCCGTCCGGAAAGATTCAGAAATTCAAGCTGCGCGAGGAATTGCGCGCCAGTGCAGCTTAACGCCCAGCGCTCAACTCACCCATAAATCAGGAGACAGACCATGACCACTTCACGACGCCTCAATATGCGCCGCACCCTCACGCTGGCCGCTTTATCCCTTTTGGGTTTGGGCACAGCCATCGGCAGCCACGCGCAGGCTTGGCCGAACAAGCCCATCAAGATTGTTGTGGGCTTCGCCCCAGGCGGCACCACCGATGTCATGGCACGATTGATGGCGCAGCATCTCAGTGAGAGTCTGGGTCAATCGGTGGTGATCGATAACAAGCCCGGCGCCAGTGGCAATATTGCAGCGGCCGAAGTCGCGCGCGCTGCGCCCGATGGCTACACCCTGTTCATCTCGCCCACCTCGGTCGAGACCGCGAACCCTTCGCTGTTCAAATCCAGCCCCGTTCTGCCCTCCCGCGACCTGACACCCGTTGCCGGCATCGGCAAGACCCAGATGTACCTGGTGGCCAAACCCCAAACCACCGCCAAGGATGTTCGCGAACTGGTGGCACAGGCCAAGGCTCAGCCTGGCAAGTTGAGTTATGCCTCGGCTGGTGCAGGCACCCCTCCACATCTGGCCTGTGAGCTGTTCAAGCAAGCCACCAGCACCGATATCGTGCACGTCCCCTACCGCGGCGCGGCGCCGGCACTCCAAGATGTGCTCTCTGGCCAAGCAGACTTTGTCTGCGATCCCGGCATCGCGTTTCCCCACATTCGTTCGGGCAAAGCCAAGCTGCTGGCCGTCGTCAGTGAAAAGCGCTCGCCGTTCTTCCCGGATGTGCCCACTGTCGCCGAGCAGGGATTCAGGGGCAATTACATGGACATCTGGTTCGGCATGTGGGCCCCCAACGGCACGCCCGCCGATGTCGTGACGCGATTGAGCCGCGAGCTGTCCAAAGCACTGGCTCAGCCAGCTGTCAAAGCACGTTATGCCGATCTGGGCGCTGAAAACGTGGCACTGGACCCCGCTGAATTCCGCAACTTGCTGGCTGCCGAAGGCAGGCTGCTGTCGGGTCTCATCCGGGATCAAAAGATCTCGGTTGATTAAAGAGGTGATGAATATGTCCGAGTCCCCAGTTCTGCAGACACGTCATGGCCGTGTCGGTGTGCTGACCCTCAACCGCCCCGCGCAGCTCAATGCCCTCAATGACGCCTTGATGGACGCCCTGGGTGAGGCGTTGCTCAGCCTGGACCGGGACCCGGACATCGGCGCCATCGTGATCACCGGAAGCGACAAAGCCTTTGCGGCCGGCGCCGACATCGCCGTGATGGCCGACTGGAGCTATATGGATGTCTACCAGAGCGGCTTCATCTCCCGCAACTGGGAAACCATCCGCCAGGTGCGTAAGCCGGTCATTGCCGCCGTGGCGGGCTACGCCATGGGCGGCGGTTGCGAGCTGGCCCTGGCCTGTGACATCGTGATTGCCGCCGACTCTGCCCGGTTTGCTCTGCCCGAAATCAAACTGGCCATGTTGCCCGGCGCCGGTGGTACCCAACGCCTGCCACGCGCCATCGGCAAGGCCAAAGCCATGGACATGTGTCTGTCGGCACGCATGCTCAACGCCGAAGAAGCCGACCGCTACGGCCTGGTCTCGCGCGTCGTTCCCGATGCAGAGCTTCAGGCCACGGCGCTCAAGCTCGCCACGCAGATTGCGGGCTACTCCTTGCCAGCATTGATGGCCATCAAGGAGTCGGTCAACCGCGCCCACGAAGCCAGCCTCTCAGAGGGCATTCTGTTCGAGCGCCGTGCACTCCACGCCCGCTTTGCCAGCGCCGATGCCCACGAAGGCATGCACGCCTTTCTGGATAAACGCCCGCCTGTTTTCCAACACCGCTGACCCGGAGTCCCTTCATGGCGCTTGATGCCGAATCCTTTGACCTCTTGCTGCCCACCCTGCAGCGCTTCATTCAGGAGCGCCTGATCCCCGCAGAGGACCACCTTGAAGCGCATGACGATGTGCCGTCGGACATCGTTCAGGAGATGAAGGAGATGGGTCTGTTTGGCCTGACCGTGCCGGAGTCGTTTGGCGGCATCGGCCTTTCGGTCAGCCAGGAGGTTTTGGTCAACTACGAACTCGGTCGGACCGCGCCTGCTTTCCGTTCGGTGTTTGGCACCAACATCGGCATCGGCTCCCAAGGCATCCTGATGGACGGTACGCCGGAGCAACAAGCCGCCTACCTGCCGCGCGTCGCCAGCGGCGAGCTGATCATGTCGTTTGCCTTGACCGAGCCCGATGTCGGCACCGACGCGGCTTCGCTGAAGACGCGAGCCGAACGCGACGGTGACCATTACGTGCTCAACGGCACCAAGCGCTACATCACCAATGCACCCCGCGCGGGCGCCTTCACGCTGATGGCCCGCACCGGCGGATCGGGCGCCAGCGGTGTCTCGGCCTTCATCGTGCCGGCCCATTTGCCGGGCATCACGCTGGGCAAGCCCGACAAAAAAATGGGCCAGCGCGGCACCAAAACCTGCGACGTGATTCTGGAAAACGTGCGCGTGCCTGCTGCCAACATCATCGGCGGTGTGCCCGGCCAGGGTTTCAAGACCGCGATGAAAGTGCTCGACCGCGGGCGGCTGAACATCTCTGCCGTTTCCTGCGGTCTGGCCTCGCGCATCCTCGACGAAGCACGCCGCTACGCCCGTGACCGCAAGCAGTTTGGCAAACCGATTGGGGAGTTCCAGCTGATCCAGGCCATGTTGGCCGACAGCCAGGCGGAACTGCTGGCTGCCTGGTCTTTGGTCAAGGACGTCGCCGCCCGTTTTGACAAGAAGCCCCCGCATGTCTCCGACCCGGAGGTTTCCATGCAGGTGTCCTGTGCGAAATTGTTTTCTACCGAGATGGTGGGCCGCGTGGCCGATCGGGGTGTGCAAATTCATGGCGGCGCTGGCTACATCAACGAATATCCGGTCGAACGTTTTTATCGCGATGCGCGTCTGCTGCGTCTCTACGAGGGCACCACGCAAGTTCAGCAAATCATCATCGGTCGTGAACTCTTGCGTACAGCCTGAAGTCGTTCAACAGTTTTTGGAAATCGGTCATCGAAGTGGAGTGATGCCATGAAAATTCTCGTCGCCGTCAAGCGGGTGGTGGATTACAACGTCAAGGTGCGTGTCAAGAGCGACAACAGCGGTGTGGACATCGCCAACGTCAAGATGAGCATGAACCCGTTTGACGAAATCGCGGTCGAAGAAGCCGTGCGCCTGAAGGAAAAGGCTGTGGCCACCGAGGTGATCGCTGTCTCCTGTGGCGTGGCCCAGTGCCAGGAAACCCTGCGCACCGCCATGGCCATCGGTGCCGACCGCGGCATCCTGGTGGAAACCGCCGAGGAGCTGCAGCCCCTGGCCGTGGCCAAGCTGCTCAAGGCCCTGGTGGACAAGGAACAGCCGGGCCTGGTCATTCTGGGCAAGCAGGCGATCGACGACGACTGCAACCAGACCGGCCAGATGCTGGCCGCGCTGGCGGATCTGCCGCAAGCGACCTTCGCCTCCAAGGTGGAAGTCATCGATGGCAAAGCCCATGTCACGCGCGAAGTCGATGGGGGCCTGGAAACCCTGTCGGTGTCGCTGCCGGCCGTGGTCACCACCGACCTGCGCCTCAATGAGCCGCGTTACGTGACCCTGCCCAACATCATGAAGGCCAAGAAAAAGCAGCTCGACACCTTCAAGCCCGAGGACCTGGGCGTGGATGTGGCCCCGCGCATCAAGACCCTCAAGGTCATGGAGCCGGCCAAGCGCAGCGCCGGCATCAAGGTGCCCGATGTGGCCACGCTGGTGGACAAACTCAAGAATGTTGCAAAGGTGATCTGATCATGACCGCACTCGTCATTGCCGAACACGACAACGCCTCGATCAAGGGCGCGACCCTCAACACCGTGACCGCCGCTGCCGCCTGCGGTGGCGATGTGCATGTGCTGGTGGCCGGCCACAACGCCGCTGCCGCGGCACAAGCGGCCGCCCAGATCGCGGGCGTCGCCAAAGTCATCCATGCCGACAGCGATGCACTGGCCCATGGCCTGGCCGAGAACGTGGCCGCGCAGGTGCTGGCCATCGCGTCCAACTACAGCCACATCCTCTTCCCGGCCACCGCCGCAGGCAAGAACGTGGCCCCGCGCGTGGCCGCCAAGCTCGATGTGGGCCAGATCAGCGACATCACCAAGGTCGAGTCGCCCGACACTTTTGAGCGGCCGATTTACGCCGGCAACGCGATCGCCACCGTGCAGAGCCAGGATGCGGTCAAGGTCATCACCGTGCGCACCACCGGTTTTGATGCCGCAGCCGCCAGCGGGGGCTCGGCCAGCGTGGAATCCGCCGCGGCCGCCGCCGACAGCGGCAAGAGCGCTTACCTGGGCAGCGAGATCGCCAAGAGCGACCGCCCCGAGCTGACCGCGGCCAAGATCATCGTCTCGGGCGGCCGCGCCCTGGGCAGCAGCGAGAAGTTCAACGAGGTGATGACGCCCCTGGCCGACAAGCTGGGCGCCGCCATTGGCGCCAGCCGCGCCGCCGTCGATGCAGGCTATGCGCCCAACGACCTGCAGGTGGGACAGACCGGCAAGATCGTCGCGCCGCAGCTGTATGTGGCCTGTGGCATCTCGGGCGCCATCCAGCACCTGGCGGGCATGAAGGATTCCAAGGTGATCGTGGCGATCAATAAGGATCCCGAAGCCCCGATCTTCAGCGTGGCCGACTTCGGTCTCGAGGCCGATCTGTTTGCCGCCGTGCCTGAGCTGACCCAGGCACTGTGATTGGCTGAACATCCCCCAAAAGGCCTCCGACAGAGGCCTTTTTTGCACCCGACCCCGACCCCACGGAGACTTGCATGAGCTACACCGCCCCCCTCAAGGACATGCTGTTCAACATCGAGCACCTGGCCCGCATCGATCAGATCGCGCAGATGCCCGGCTTCGAAGACGCCGGGCTGGAGACCGCACAGGCCGTGCTCGAGGAGTGCGCCAGACTCAACCAGGATGTGATCGCGCCGCTGAACTGGGAGGGCGACAAGAACCCCTCGTTCCACCACGGTGGCAACCAGGTCACGACCACGCCTGGCTTCAAAGAGGCCTACAAGCAATATGCCGAAGGCGGCTGGCAAGGTTTGCAGCACCCCAGCGACTTCGGTGGACAGGGCCTGCCCAAGGCGATTGGCGCAGCCTGCGGCGAGATGCTCAACTCGGCCAACATGAGTTTTGCCCTGTGCCCGCTGCTCACCGATGGCGCCATCGAGGCCTTGCTGACGGCCGGTTCCGACGAGATGAAGGCCAAGTACCTGGACAAGCTGATTTCGGGCCAATGGTCGGGCACCATGAACCTGACCGAGCCCCAGGCCGGATCGGACCTGGCCGCGGTGCGCACCCGCGCCGAACCCCAGCCCGATGGCACCTACAAGATTTTCGGCACCAAGATCTACATCACCTACGGTGAGCACGACATGGCCGAGAACATCATCCACCTGGTGCTTGCCCGCGTGCAGGGTGCGCCCGAGGGGGTCAAGGGCATCAGCCTGTTTGTCTGTCCCAAATTCTTGGTCAATGACGATGGTTCGCTGGGCGCACGCAACGACGTGCATTGCGTGAGCATCGAGCACAAGATGGGCATCAAGGCCAGCCCGACTGCGGTGCTGCAGTATGGTGACCACGGCGGCGCCATTGGTTACCTGGTGGGCGAGGAAAACCGTGGCCTCGAATACATGTTCATCATGATGAACGCCGCCCGCTATGCGGTGGGTGTGCAGGGCATTGCGATTGCCGAACGCGCTTACCAGAAGGCGGTGCAATACGCGCGTGACCGCGTGCAGAGCCGCCCGGTCGATGGCAGCCTGCCCAAGGCCGGGCCGATCATCCACCACCCGGACGTGCGTCGCATGCTCATGACCATGCGTGCCTACACCGAAGGTTGCCGCGCCATGGCCACCGTCGCTGCTGCCGCCTACGACGCGGCCCACCACCACCCCGATGCCGAGGTGCGCAAGGACAACCAGGCCTTCTACGAATTTCTGGTGCCCCTGGTCAAGGGCTACAGCACCGAGATGAGCATCGAGGTGACCAGCCTCGGGGTGCAGGTGCACGGCGGCATGGGTTTCATCGAGGAGACCGGCGCGGCCCAGTACTACCGCGACGCCAAGATCCTGACCATCTACGAAGGCACCACCGCGATCCAGGCCAATGACCTGGTGGGCCGCAAGACCGCGCGCGATGGCGGGACCGGTGCCAAGGGCATCGCCGCCCAGATCGCCAAAACCGAAGCCGAACTGCTGGCCAGTCCCCATGCCGATGCGCAGGCGCTTGGCAAACGGCTGAAGGCCGCGCGCGAGGCCTTCATCGATGTGGTGGAGTTCATCGCCGCCAACACCCGCAACCACCCGAACGCGGCCTTCGCGGGCAGCGTGCCCTACCTGATGCTCGCTGGCAATCTGGTGGCCGGTTGGCAGATGGGCCGCGCGCTGCTGGTGGCGCTCACGCCGCAGGCGCAGGCGCAAGACGCGGCCTTCATGGCCGCCAAAGTCACCACCGCGCGCTTCTATGCCGACCACATCCTGTCGAAAGTGCCCGGCATGCGCGACAGCATCGTCGAAGGGGCGGACAGCGTGACGGCCTTGTCGCTCGACGCGTTTTGATCCCCCCTACAAACAGGAGACCCCATGTCCAAACTGCCCCCGGTGCTGGCCGCACAAAAATTCCCCGTCATCGCCTCGCCGCTGTTCATCATCAGCAACCCCAAGCTGGTGATCGAGCAATGCAAGGCGGGGGTGATCGGTTCCATGCCGGCGCTCAACGCCCGGCCGGCCTCGCAGCTCGATGAGTGGCTGGCCGAGATCACCGAGGCCCTGGCCGCGCACGACCGGGCCCACCCCGATCAGCCGGCGGCGCCCTTTGCGATCAACCAGATCGTGCACAAGAGCAACGATCGGCTCGAGCACGACATGCAGCTGTGCGTGAAGTACAAGGTGCCGGTCATCATCACCAGCCTGGGCGCGCGCGAGGACATCAACCAGGCCGCCCACAGCTACGGCGGCGTCGTGCTGCACGACATCATCAACAACAAGTTCGCCCACAAGGCGATCGAGAAGGGGGCGGATGGCCTGATCGCGGTGGCGGCCGGCGCCGGAGGCCATGCCGGCACCAAGAGCCCCTTTGCCCTGATCCAGGAAATTCGCCAGTGGTTCGATGGCCCGGTGGCGCTGTCGGGCTCGATCGCCAGCGGCGGCGCCATCCTCGCGGCGCAGGCCATGGGCGCCGATTTCGCCTACATCGGCTCGGCCTTCATCGCCACCCACGAGGCGCGCGCGGCCGAAGCCTACAAGCAGGCGATCGTCGACTGCAATTCCGATGACATCGTCTACAGCAACCTGTTCACCGGGGTGCATGGCAATTACCTGGCGCCCTCCATCCGGGCGGCCGGGCTGGACCCGGACAATCTGCCAGAATCCGACCCGAGCAAGATGAACTTCGGCGGCGATGCCAAGAAAGCCTGGAAGGACATCTGGGGCTGCGGGCAGGGCATTGGTGCCGTCACCGCGGTCGTGACGGCGGCCGAGCGCATCGCCCAACTCAAGAAGGAATATCAGGAGGCCCGCGCCCGCCTCCAGCTGTGATGAGCGAACCTTGTCTGGATTGAAGGAACCATCAGAGCGCCCTGCGGGGCGCTCTTTTTTGCTGGACCTGCTCAAGGCGACGGGCTGCCTGCTCATCGTCTTGCACCACCTGGCCTTCTACGGCCCCATGTCGGACGTGGTGTCGCAAGCGTGGCCGCGGCTGATCCATGGCTTGTCGGAGTACGGCCGTCTGGCGGTGCAGCTGTTCCTGGTGTGCTCGGGCTTCCTGAGCGCGGCCAGCCTGGCCGCGCAGCCCGGCATGGGTCCGGGCAGTGTGTTGCAGCTGGCCTGGCAACGCTACCTGCGCCTGTCGATCCCGCTGATGGCGGCCCTCAGCGCCGCCGTGCTGATCACCGAATGGGTGAGGCCGCACTTTGATCATCCCTCGCTGTCGGCCACACCGGATGGGTGGCAGACGGTTGCGCATGTGTTTTTCCTGCAGCACCTGGCCGATCTGGAGGCCCTGTCGGCCGGGGTCTGGTATGTGGCCATCGACTTTCAGCTCTACCTGATGACCTTGCTGGTCCTGTGGGTGGTCACGCTCTGGTCGCGCGTGCAGCCCGGGGCGCGACCCGAGGCCCTGCGCCTGCAGCTCATGCTGGGCCTGACCCTGGTCTCGCTGCTGCACTGGAACCTCCAGCCGGAACTGGACCTCTACGGCCTCTATTTCTTTGGGGCCTACGGCATGGGCTGGCTGGCCCACCGGGCCCGGCAAAGCCGCATCCCACCCAAGGGCTGGGCGGTGCTGATGGCCTTGGGCCTGCTGGCGCTGTGGGTCGATCCGCGCTGGCGGATTGCCACCGCCTGGGCCGTGGCCCTGTTGCTGGCGACGGCGCCTGAGCGCTGGTTGGCGCCCGTGGTGGTGAGCGGCTGGCGTGCGGGCGTGAGCCAGCTCTCGCGCATCTCCTACCCGGTGTTCCTGATCCATTACGCCGTGAGCCTGGCCGTCAGCGCTTTCGTCACAGCGCACTGGCCCCGATCGCTGGTCTGCAATGGCCTGGGCATGGCCGCGGTGGTGCTGTTGTCGCTGCTGGCGGGCCTGGGCTTGTACCGGCTCACGGAACGACCCCGCCCCAGCCTGCGGCGCTGGCTGGTCTGGGCGGCGGTCTTCATGGCCAGCACGGGGCTGGCCATGCGCTGGGCCGGCTCAGCGTGATGCGGCGCTGCGCACCCGCTGGTGGATGTGGGCCAGCGCTTCTTCCACCTGGTCGATCAGGATCAGGCACAGGTCACCGGGCTGCAGGCGCGCCAGTGCGGTGTCGATGGCGTTGAATTCGCCCTGGATGGATTCGGTGTGCCGCGTGCGGCTGGCGCCCTGCAGCCCTTGCTGCAGCAGGCCAATCACTTCGCCATCGGCCCGGCCGCGTTGACAGGCGTCCTGGTAGAGCAGCACATCGTCGAAGGCGGCGCCCAGGATGCGGGTCTGTTCACGGATGTCTTGATCGCGGCGGTCGCCGGCACCGCTGATCACCACCACACGCCGCTGGGCGGGCAGGTTGTCGATGGCCTGGACCAGCGCCTGGATGGCATCGGGGTTGTGGCCATAGTCGGCGATCAGGGTGGCGCCCCGGTAGTCGAAGACATTGAAGCGCCCGGGCACGCCCTGGACATCGCTGATGAAGCTCGACAGGCCCTGGGCGATGGCGTCCCAGGACACACCGACCGCCCAGGCCGCGCCCACCGCGGCCAGCACGTTCTCGGTCTGAAAGCCGATCTGGCCACTGAGCGTCAGCGGCACCTGCGACAGGGGCACGCGGAAGACCTGCTTGCCTTTTTGCGCCACGATGGCCCCGTTCTCGACAAACACCACACGCCGACCTTGTGCGCGGTGCGCCGCCAGCACGGGCTGGGTCACATCCATGGCGAAGAAGGTCACATCCCCGGGGCAGTGGGGCGCCATGGCCGCCACCGCGGGGTCGGCCGCGTTCAGTACGGCCATGCCATCGTGTTCGACGTTGAGCACGATCACCCGCTTGAGCACCGTCAGGTCTTCCAGCGTGGTGATGTAGTTCAGGCCCAGGTGATCGCCGCCGCCCAGGTTGGTGACCACGGCCACCTTGCAGCGGTCAAAGGCCAGGCCCTCGCGCAGCATGCCTCCGCGTGCGGTTTCGAGCACGGCGGCATCGACCTCGGGGTGCAGCAGCACATTGCGTGCGCTGCGCGGACCGCTGCAGTCGCCCGAATCGGTCTGACGGCCGTTGACATAGACGCCATCGGTGTTGGTCATGCCCACCCGCAGACCCTGGGCACGGATCAGGTGCGCGGTCAGCCGCACCGTGGTGGTCTTGCCATTGGTGCCGGTCACCGCGATCACCGGAATGCGGCCGGTCTCGCCCTGGGGGAACATGTGTTCGATCACGGCCCGGCCGATGTCACGGCCTTTGCCGAAGGACGGGGTCAGGTGCATGCGCAGGCCCGGGGCGGCATTGACCTCGACCACGCCACCGCTTTGTTCTTCCAGCGGACGCAGCACCGACTCGCAGACCACGTCCACGCCACAGATGTCCAGGCCGATCTGTTCGGCCGCCAGAATGGCACGCGCGGCGACTTCGGGGTGGACGTCGTCGGTCACATCGGTGGCCGTGCCCCCGGTGGAGAGGTTGGCGTTGTCGCGCAGCAGCACCCGGCGGCCTTTTTCGGGCACGCTGGTGGGCTCCAGGCCTTGTGTGCGCAGGCGGGCCACCGCGATGTCATCGAAGCGGATGCGCGTGAGCGAGGTGGCATGGCCTTCGCCACGGCGCGGATCGGCATTGACCAGATCCACCAGCTCGCGCACCGTATGGACGCCGTCGCCCACCACCAGCGGCGGCTCGCGCCGCGCCGCGGCCACCAGCCGCTTGCCCACCACCAGCAGACGGTAGTCGTGGCCGGGGAGGTATTTCTCGACCATCACCACGCCGTAGCGTGCGGCGGCGGCGTAGGCCGTGTCGTAGGCGCTGCGTTCGGTGATGTTGACCGTCACGCCCTTGCCCTGGTTGCCGTCTTTGGGCTTGACCACCACCGGCAGGCCGATTTTTTGCGCCACGGCCCAGCCCTGCTCGGGGCTGGTCACCGGCTGACCCATGGGGACCGGCACGCCTGCGGCATGCAGCAGCTTCTTGGTCAGGTTCTTGTCCTGGGCGATGTCTTCGGCGATCACGCCCGTGGTGTCGGTTTCTGCGGCCTGGATGCGCCTTTGGCGCGAGCCCCAGCCCAGTTGCACCATGGAGCCGTCGGTGAGTCGGAAAAAGGGAATGCCGCGCGCCATGGCGGCGTCGACGATGGAGCCGGTCGAAGGGCCCAGACGCTGGTCTTCGTCGAGCTCACGCAGGGCATGCAGCGCGGCTTCCAGGTCAAAGCCGCTGCCTTGCACCGCCGCCTGCAGCAGCTGTTCGGCATGGGTCAGTGCCAGCCGGCCGACGGCTTCTTCGGTGTATTGCACCGCCACCTGGTAGACGCCGGGCTCTTCGGTCGCCGTGCTGCGGCTGAAACTCACCGGGCAGCCGGCTTCGGCCTGCAGCCCGAGCGTGAGCTTTTCCAGGGCATGGGCCAGGGTCGGGGCCTGCCCGGCCTGCGGGTTTTCTATCGTGTCCAGTGCCGGAAAAAGGTGGCGCAGACGCTGCTCCACTTCGGGCGTGAGATGGTCCGAGGCGTCCTGGCAGCGCACGATGGCTTCGATGGCCGTGTGGCGGGTCCAGAGGTTGGGGCCCCGCAGGGCCCGGATTCGAGAGACTTCCATGCACCTGTCCTGTGTGCGAATGTTCAATGGGAGGCCGCGCTCTGGGCGTAGCTCTTGACGCCGGCGCGGATCAGCTCGGCGTTCATGCCCAGCACCCAGGCGGCACAGGCCGCCACCAGCATGTCGGAGGTGTCGAGCCGCTGCTCGCGCAGCAGGCGACCGACCGCGGGGCGCTGCACCGAGAGCACCTCGGTTTCCTGCGGGCCATGGGCCAGCACCAGGCTGCCTTCACGCCAAAAAGCGGCACGACCGCCGGTTTGGCGGTGTTCGGCGATGCGGGGGTGGTCGGCGCTGCCGGCGAAGTACACCGTTTCGCCATCGCAATAGCGGCTCAGCCCGGCCACCGCCTCGTCTTCGGCGTTGAGCACGCAGGCCCCGCCGGGCAGCACCACGTCGATCTGGGTGCGCACATAGCCGGGCACCCGGTCGTCGTCACCGGGGTACAGGTCTTCCAGCCCCTGTATGCCCGGCATGCGTGTGACCACGCCCACATGGCAGCGGTCATAGGGCAGGCCTTCGGTCATGAGGTGGCGCACATCGGACTCGAACACGGCCGCTTGCACCTGCCGGTTGATCAGCAGGCGTTCGGCATCTTCGAAGCCGATCGGGTCGTCCGCCTGCAGCCGGCGCTGGTGCACGAACAAACCCTCACGGCACGACAGCCCGGTGTGCCAGCCTTGCAGCTGCAGCAGCCAGGCCGTCAGGCGCGCCGCACGGGTGGTGTCGCCATCGCCCATCAGGCCGACCACAGGGATGCGGCCGTCTTCTTGCGATGTGAACAGGTGGTCCAGAATCAGGCGGCCCACCGGGCGCGGCTGGCCCTTGGCCGGGTTCAGGTGCATCAGCAGGCTGGGGCCGGCATTGACTTCGACGACCGCGCCACCGACTTTTTCCAGCGGCTGTCCGATGTCGGGCGTGACCACATCGACGCCTGCGATGTCGAGCCCCACGACCTTGGCCGCCAGCACCGCCACGGTCGCCACGTCGGGGTGGACCTGGTCGGTCACATCGGTGGACATGTTGCCCGTGCGTTGCACCAGCACCCGCTGGCCGGCCGCGGGCACGCTCTCGGGCGTGAGGCCCTGGCGCGCGAGTTCGAGCACGGAAGTGGGTTGCAGCTCCAGGCTGACGATTTCCAGTGGGGCATCGCCGAACTGGCCCCGGCGCGGATCGGCATTGATCTGCAATTCGATCAGCTCGCGCACCGTGTGCTGGCCATCGCCGTTGACGTAGGTCATTTCTCCGCAGGTGGCGGCAGCGAGCTGATCACCAACCACCAGCAGGCGGTGTTCCACCCCGGTGATGTAGCGCTCGACCATGACATCGCGTCCCTGCGCCAGGGCCAGCTCGTAGGCCGTTTCGATGTTGCTGCGCTCGCGCAGGTCCAGCGAGACGCCGCGTGAACGGTTGCCGTTGTCGGGCTTGACCACCACCGGCAAGCCCAGCTCCTGTGCGGCCGCCCAGGCGGCTTCGGGGCTCTCGACCACCTGGCCCTCGGGCACCGGAATGCCGCAGCGGCTGAGCAGGCGTTTGGTCAGGTCCTTGTCCCGGGAAATGCCTTCGGCAATCGCGCTGGTGCGGTCGGTTTCGGCGGTCCAGATGCGCCGTTGCCGCGCGCCATGGCCCAGCTGGACCAGGCTGCCGGCATTGAGGCGGATGAAGGGGATCTTGCGCTCGATGGCGCGCTCGACGATGCTGGCCGTGCTGGGGCCCACACAGCGGTCATCGACCATTTTCGAGAGCTTGGCGAGTTCGCCCTGCACATCGAAGGGGCGGTCTTCGATGGCGGCCATGATGAGGTCGCGCGCCGTGTGCAGGGCCAGCAGCCCGCAGGCCTCGTCGTCGGTGCGGAACACCACCTTGTAGACCCCACGCGGCCCGGCCTCGCGGGCCTTGCCAAAGCCGGTCGGCATGCCGGCGCGGGTCTGCAGCTCCAGCGTGACGTGCTCCAGGATGTGGCCGGGCCAGGTGCCTTCGGCCATGCGCTGCAAAAAGCCGCCACGCACGCCCGGGCTGCAGCGGT
>Ga0315900_10004005_pt1 | contig 21044 bp, 24 predicted proteins | sample LakEriMetagenome_FD_203521 | JGI IMG/M metagenome (GOLD analysis project Ga0315900, IMG submission 203521) | Freshwater fungal communities from buoy surface, Lake Erie, Ohio, United States - Buoy 12 MA114 | ecosystem: Environmental > Aquatic > Freshwater > Lake > Lake biofilm | place: USA: Lake...
CTCCTGCGACACCCCAGCAATGCTATGGTATGTTGTAATATAGGATTTTAATTGACGCAGAAAAGATACATATGCTTTGGTTGAAACTATTTTATTCATTCTATTAATATGTTCTACTCGTTGCATAAGATACCTCAGATTATATTTTAATAATAACATGATCTAAATTATAAGTCAACTATAAAGATGGTATATAAATGAATAAGAGTAGAATTATACTATAGTTAATTCTTTTACTCTAATCAGAATAGACTATCTTTACTTCTATACCATCTATATAACTCTTATACATCTTTATATCTATACTATAGTCTACTAGTATAATTAGGTATAGAGTATAACTATAGTATAATAGAGTTAGAGGGTAGCATACTTTTATAATAAGTCAATAAAAATTATTTAGTATAAATTAAACACTGTTTAAAAATAATAGTTGCATATATGTGTGGTTATGGTACTATTAAATTATGGGAACGATCTTAGATCATTGGTTTTATCCTCCCAAGCTGTAAAGAAAGTTAGAACAGCGCATGAGGTTATCCTCACCTGACTCCCCCTACCAGAAGGGCAACAGGAGACGCCAAGTTGAACTGCACCTATAACGAATACAAGCCCCTTGACAAAATGTCGGGGGCTTTATTTTTGTAAAATAGTTGTTGACATTGTGTATGTATATGGTATGATTAAATTAAGGGAAACAAATAGAGTAATTAAAATGACCTTCTCACTACTTGCATTAGTTGCAGTTATAGCTTACTTTACAATTGGTATGGTAGCTTTAATATCCGAGATTGGTAGAGCCGAGAGCGCTATCCAAGCTAAAAAAGACAAAATTAAACAAAAAACTGGATTTGATATAGACCGGTAGGCAGGTTACAATGGCAGACAATATGACACCATCAGAATTCTTCGATTACAATACACTAGATACACTAGTGTATGCTGATACTCCAAGATTCTTTAGCTTGATCCAATACAAGAATGGGTTAGGTGACTATGCTGTAAGAGTATTTGGTGAGGGTACGCGTTACTCTATACCAGATCTAATAGCTGAAAAACCATCACGCTATCAATATGATTCTACTACTGGTTATGTATTTTTATGTACAGACCTATATGTTAGCAGATTGTTTGACATACGTGATGCAGATGACAGACAGATGGCAATTGATTCTGCTATAGTGGACCTAACACGAGGTGATTACTATACCACAGTGGAGAATGAGCTAATAATATTCGAGGAAGATATCTTTCATGATAATATAAAAGACATAGTAGTTACGCAAGTAGAAGATAGCATATATAGAGGAGATTACGAATGATTATAAACAATGAACATGATTACTATAATGCAGCTGATTTGATTATACGAATTCGGGAATCGGATCTGGATGACGATCATAAAATAGAATTATGCCTTGTTGTATTAAAGGCAATGGAGTATTACCTTGAAATAGGAGGCACAATATGATAAGTAAAATATTAACAATAACATTAGCAATAACTTTCTGTTTAACTTACATCAACTTCACTGTCCAGGTAATTAAACATCTACCACAAGAGAGTAAAGAGATACTTATAGCTGTTGCACGAGGTTTGAAATGACACAAATGGAACGTTTAATTGATGAAATATGTATCAAGATAGGTATAGAACATCTACCAATAGGCTCACTTGAATTACGCACTGTAGATACACATCTACTGGCCATTATTACAGGAAAAGGGCTACAAGGATGCTCCCTACTATGGGAAGATGCACTTACTGTACCCGTAAAGGTGATAGTTAAAGACATCAGAACACATCTAGAACAATACGTATACTCAGGAGCTGGTAGGATATGATACCCTTCTTATACACTTACCTTATACTAATGATAATAACCCTAATTTGGATGATACATCATGACTAGAAAGATAGAAAACCCACCAATTACATACACAGTTAGTGGCTTTGCAGTTAAGGGCCGTAAGTACAAGACTAACTTAGTTGAACGTGGTATATTTAATCCAATACCCGTTAAACTCCATGTGACTGACGCTGATGCACCTATATTCCTATCTGAATCTAAGAAGATAGAGTATGGTATTCATAGAGTTATAACCAACCAACTACATCATGAAGATTATATATGGATTGTAGATAATAAGACTAATCCATTGGCTGATGACCGAGCTTTCTTGACTAATGAGATGGTTGCATTACGTATACTTAACAATGATATGAGGTTGTAATGTTAGAGAAAGACCAACTATTTGTACTCAAAGGTGATATAGATAAGTATTATCGAGTAGTAAAGACAGTACACGAAGCTAGACTTAAACCATGGCGTTATAGTAGTACGGGTGAGATGGTAGCAGACTTATTAAAGAGGAAGTATATTGAACCTATAAGTGTATTACGATTCTATAGTAACGATATGCCATCATTCACATGGCTAGAGTTATAGGTAATAACAGTGTAAGAAACAGTAAGTGATATCAGTAGTAGTGTAATGGATTCGGGTAGACTTAGAACTACCCTTATCTATGTGTACATATAGCTAGAGGTCAGGTAATACCTGGCTTGTAACTAACTCTATGACATTGTAGTCTAGGATAGTATACTCCTATCCTCAAACATTAGTATAACCCCCTCCTGCGGAAACAGTGTCCATTCTACGCGGAGTTTGAAGGGGGATACCCCCGGGAATCTGGCCACCCACCCCGTGCACTATGTGATGGAACCTACACACAAGTATAATATTTTAGATTTTCCCTGTAATTTCATTCTAATGGCCTTTTTAGAAGCATCTAATAAAAAAGGCTAGATTATCATATCCAGCCTCTAGTTTCATTCTGTACGTGCATCCTATTCAATTTCTTGCACTATCTCACAATTCTCTACTACTTCTACTAAATTCTTTAAATTGTACACCAAGTCATCTTTATCAGCGTTTTGCTCATAATCTTCTAATATTAAATGTAGTGCGGAAAGCACCTGGTAGTCATATACTTTATTACTCATTTACTTACCCAATTTATTTATCATGTGATTAATATAAGCTAGATCTTTATAATATTGCTCAATCTCTTTTTTATTCTGAGCTTTAATCTGCCTATTCTTTTTAGAGTTAAGTAGCCCTGTCATCTTAGCATGATGCATATTGGCTTTGTGAGTAACTAACTCTAGGTTAGATGGATGATTGTTTGTTTTTACACCATCAATATGATTTACTTCTAACCCCTTTCGATAGTTCGGTAATATAACTTCAGCTACAAGGGAGTGTACGGCTTTTGGTTTAGCTTTAGATGAATAGTATCCAACTGGGTATAGATAAACCATATAGTAACCATGACTGTTTTTATACTGTTTCAACTCTTGGTTAGTTTCAGTAACTACTATATGGACAGAGTTAGCCTTAAGGATTATGTGATACTTATCATTGATTTTATATTTGGTTTTATAAGGCATCACTAGTCTTCTCTCCCAGTGTATCGTTAGAATAGATCGTCTGTTCACATTTGAGAGCGGAGCGATCGGAAGCGGAAGCGTATTAATTAGAAATCCGTTCTTATGTTAAAGGTACTATATTCAGAGACCCTTGTCAATAGGATTTGAACATCGTTTAATATTTATTTTCTTACAATATCTTACATTTTACTTCTCTCTGATCATTACATGGTATAGACCCACCTCATTACTTAACGTAATTCGGTAAGGGAGTAGTGGACCATTTGATAGATAAGAGCGGGCTGCTACAGTAGTATACTCACAGACCGCTCAAAGTAGTTGACAGTAGTAACGCTTATGGTATTATATAAGTAAGATTAATTTTAAAAGAGACTTTTATGTATGTAAGATTTAATTATTGGACTTCCTTAATATCCATGCTACTAGCTTTTATATTCGGGGCTTTGGCATTAGGGGCAGGTAAGATACTACTAGGGATGCTATTAATCGGGGCTTCTATATTTGTATTTCACTTTGAATTTAGACATGCGCTTGACAACTACCTACGTATGTATTATAATAAAAAATAGGGGGCATGACAAGGGCTCCCTACCTTAGGGCGTCTCGCGGCTAAAGGCGTCAACATGGGCCCACCTTAAAAAAGTGGGCTCTTTTATTTCTTATCACCACAGATGATAATAAGAAATGCCGCTATTATCGATTTTAAAAGAGTTTGCAACTAATGACCAAAAAAGTACTTAAATCCAATTATGTACCGCAGGAATGGCAAGCGGAAATCCACCAGAACCTAAAACGTTTTAACGTACTAGTCGTACCTAGGCAGGCTGGTAAAACTACACTATCTATTAACGAATTATTATTTCAAGCTTTACAATGTGATAGGCGCAGACCTCAGTATGCATACCTTGCACCAGAAAAGGCGCAGGCCAAGAAAATTGCCTGGGGTAACTTTAAAGATTATGCTTCTTTTATTCCTGACATTAAATTTAATGAAGCTGAGCTAAAAATAACATTTACTAATATACACGGACATGAAACAACTATTTATATTGAAGGTGCTGATAATCCTGATCGTTTACGGGGGCTTTATCTTGACGGCATCATTTTAGATGAGATTGCACAAATGCCGGAATCTATTTGGCATAAAGTTCTAGTTCCTACTATCTCTACTAGGGATGGGTGGGTAATATTTATTGGTACACCTAGTGGGCGAAATCTATTCTACCGTTTGTATGTACAAGCTACAGAAGATGATAGTGGTATATGGTATTCTAAGAAATGGGAAGGGTCCGCACTTGTCGAATCGGGACTATCATCTACGTACACTAAAGAGTTTCTAGCTACTCAAAAAGCCTTAATTGATGAGGAAGCCTTTTTGCAAGAATACGAAACCTCATGGGATGCTGCTGTTAAAGGAGCTTATTATGGTAAAACTCTTGCAATGCTACGTAATAATGGTAGCATAGGATTTTATCCCCACAATCCTAGGGTCCCTGTCATAACATCTTGGGACTTAGGTTCTAATGATGCTACTGCAATATGGTTTGCACAACAAGAGGATGGCCTAATTAAAATTATTGACTACTACGAAGAGCAAGGGGCAACCATACAATTTCATACCAACAATATATTAAATAAACCTTACAAGTACGACTACCACATTTTTCCGCACGACGTATATCAAACTCACTAAGGACAAGGGCGGACGCGTATCGATCAGCTTAAAGACGCTTTAGGCGGCAGTAAAATCAAGGTACTACCCAAATTACCAGTAATAGATGGAATAAATGCAGTTAGAGTATTTTTGCAAACATGTAAATTTAATGCTAAAATGGTCGATAAAGGATTAGATGCACTCTTTTTATATCGATCTGATTACAAAGATAACGTAGGTGTATTCCAACAAGTCCCAAAACATGATTGGACCTCGCATGCTGCTGATAGTTTTCGTTATTTAGCCACTGGTATGAAACGATTTAAATCCGACATTATGTTTAATAATGAAATTAACCCTAAGTTTATGCAATATGAGGACTTTAACCCTCTTGACTAATCAAATATCGTGTGGTATTATTAAAGTTTTCCAGTATATGAGGTTTTAACATGGGTTTCGCAACAGCATTATTAGGCGGTTTAGGCGGAGCGGGTGGTTTAGGATCCGCGCTTTCTACAATAGGTAGTTTATTTGGGGCCGTCTCTTCTTTTATGGGTGGGTCTGAAAAAGAAGTATCAATGCCACAAGCAGTAAATGTCGGACCAAGTACTCCAACACCAGATTTACCAGCTAATCCAGCTACAATTTTATCTTCAGACGAAAATCAAGCCATTTCTGATATTGAAAAACGTAGATTAGCAGCCGGTAGAAAAAAAACAAATGCACAATCAACTACACTAGCTGGTGATAATACTGGAAATGGCGCAGTTGAGAGAGTTACATTATTAGGAGGTTAGTATGGGGTTTTTTAGTGGTTTAATGGGTGGCGGAGGCGGTGGTGAACAACAAGTTATTTATCAACCTGCTGCAGCTGCACCAGCTCCATTAGCAGCAGCTTCAATATCAGAAAAAGCATCACCAACACCAGTTGGTGGAGAAGAAGCACTAAAAGCTAAAAGAGCTAAAACGTCGTCATTACTCTCTAGTGACACGGGGTCTACCTTACTTGGAGGGTAAATGGACAAAAATATAATGCGCGCAACAAAGCGCCTAGACAAACTAAAAACTGATAGGAAAAACGTAGAGAACGTTTGGCAAGAAATTGCTGATTATTGTGTAGTGCATTCATCCGATTTTACGTCTACTAGACAAAGTGGTGATAATACAAGATCTAAAGGTACAATTGATATTACTGTAATGCAGGCTATTGATTATCTATCTTCTGCGTTACACTCAGGTCTTACAAACCCATCTATGAAATGGTTTGATCTTAGAATGAAAGATTATAATCTTAATCAGAATCCCGAGCTTAGTCGTTTTTTAGAAAAAGCGCGTGATGATATGTTAGATTGTTTTAATAACTCCGGCTCAGCTTTTCCAGGTCAAAACCATGAAGTAATTCAATCTGTTGTTAGATACGGCCCAGGTTGTTTATTAGTTGAAGATATTCCAGGAAAAGGTATTAGATTTGCAGCTGTACATATTAGCGAGTTATATTTTAGTGAAAATGCATTTAGTCAAATAGATACAGTTTTTAGAGAATTTCAAATGACAGCGCGTCAAATTGAAGAAAGGTGGCCAAAAGAAACTTTACATAACAATATCCAAAAAGCGTGTGATTCAGAGCCAGATAAAAAATTTAAAATTCTACATGTTGTAGAACCAAAAAGTGACGACGTTATGCCTAAAATGAAAGGGCATAATTTTGTTAGTACACATATTGACCTTGAACATAAACAAATTTTATCTACAGGTGGTTACTATGAAAACCCTTATATTATAGCAAGGTTTTCTAAAACAACGACTGAGGATTATGGACGCTCGCCTACATGGCAAGTTTTACCACAAGTTAAGTTGGTAAACAAACTCTTAACATCAATTGTAAAAGCTGCAGAATTTCGAACAGCCCCTCCACTGTTAGTTGCAGATGATGGTGTTATGATGCCTCTCACTGCGAAGCCACATGCAATCATGTACGGCGGGCTATCAATGGACGGTACACCAAGAGTAGCACCTTTAAATGTAGGAGCTGATTTAAATATTGGTAGTGAGTTACTGGCGGGTATCCAAAAAATAATAAGGGATTCATTTTTTATAGATCAATTAGTCTTTAGAGATGGACCTAGTATGACAGCAACAGAGGTTGTACAACGTCAACAGGAAGCCTTAAAACTTTTAGGTCCGGCAATAGGAAGATTACAATCAGAATACCTAACCCCACTAATTAGTAAAGTATTTTCTATATATGCAAGGTCAGGTCGTTTTGGACCAATTCCAGAAGCTTTAAAAAAGAATGAATACGAAATATCGTATATTGGCCCAGTACCAATGTTACAGAAAGCTACCGATATTCAAAAGTTTCAGCAATTTCTGGGGTCAGTAAGTCCGCTATTACAAATTAACCCACAAGTATTAGATAACTTTGATTTTGATACTGCAGCTAGAAAAATAGCAGATAGTTTAAATGTCTGGAAAGATATACTTAGAGACCCACAAGAAGTAGCGGCAATGCGTCAACAAGAGCAACAAGCTCAACAGGCACAAATGGCAATGAATCTAGCTCAGCAAGCTGGACAAATAACTGAAACATTTAATAAGTAGGTAACTATGTTTGGAGGAACAGTGAAAGATATACTTAAAAAATTCTTTGGAATAAGGCCACAGGCAAATTTAGAATTGGCCGAAGCCTATCAAAAAGTCATGAATACACCTGAAGGAGAGAAGGTATTGACAGATCTCTTAAAATTTAGTACAATATTTGATGTTGACTACTCTCAAAAAGACTTATACAACGCAGCTTATAATGAAGGTTTAAGACGAGTTGGATTAAGAATATTAAGTTTTATTAATATTGAAGTAGAAGCATCTCGTAAAACTAAAATCAACCAAGATCAGGATTATAATTAATGGAAGACAATATAAACGTATCACAATCTGTAGAAACTGTAGCAGCTCCAGTAGCTGAATCAGCACCAGTACAGGCAACTGGGTCGGTAGCGCAAGCTCAGCCTATACCATCATTTGTAGATGGTCTAAGTGAAGATTTAAGAGGAGCAAAATCCCTATCAAATTTTAAAGACGTAAATGACCTTGCTAAAAGTTATCTAAATGCACAAGCTCTTATTGGTAAACGTATCCAAGATATGGGCCCAGAAGATTTGGCACACATTAATCATTTACGTGGTGTACCACAATCCCCAGATGCATATTCGTTACCAGCTGAATTACAACCAGAAGCTGTAGATTGGTATCGGAAAGCTGCAATGGAAGCAGGTCTATCTCAAGAACAAGCTAGAAAACTATCTGAAAATTTTATTATGAATAACAGACTAGCAGCTGAAAAGCAACAACAACAAATTCAACTCCAACACACAAACTGGATTAATGATTTAAAACAAGAGTTTGGAAGTGCATTTGATCAACGTATTGATATAGCAAAAAGGGCTGTAGATGCATTTGGTGGACAAGAACTAAAACAACTTTTAAATGAGACAGGTTTAGGAAACAATCCCGTAGTAGTAAAGATGTTTGCAAAAATAGGTGCTAATATTTTAGAAGATCAATTAGTGCGTGCTGATTATGAAAAAACAGCTGGTATGACTCCGGCTGATGCAAAAGCAGTAATGAACAATAAAATGTTAGATCCAGAATTTAGAAGTGCATTGTACTCTGCAACTCACCCAGCGCATGCTGCAGCAGTTTCAGAATATGAAAAATTAATTTCATCAATGAACTTCAAAGGATAAGCTGTAGTTAGCCCCTGTATATAGACTCGTGGATACCGTAAGTATCAGGATAGCCCCATAACCGGACAAGCATTTCCGAAACAACAAACTATTTAATTAATTTAATAAGGTAAAAACATGGCTTATACTATGGACACCTCTTTTGTTAATGCTTATAATGCAATGCTGCATCACTTAGCAGAACAAAGGGGATCAAAACTAAAAGGCCTTTTCGTTGAAGAACAAGCTAAAGGCGAAAAACACTTCTTCGACAGAGTCGGCACATTCTCAGTAGGTGAAATACTTTCAGTAAATTCTCCTATCGAACTACAAGACAGTACAATGTCAAGACGTATGGCAACATTGCGTGCATATGATGCAGGTACGTTGATTCATGACATTGAAAAATTGAAAATGTTAGTAGACCCAACAAACGACTATGTAGTCAAAATGATGAACGCTCATGGCAAAAACTATGACCAAGTTATTTTGAACGCATTGATTGGAACTGCAGCTACTGGTAAAGATGGTGCTGGCTCTCAAGCTTTTGATTCAGCTCAGCAAATCGCACACGGTTCAGTTGGTCTAACAGTAGATAAACTTTTACAAGGCTTACGTATTCTAGAATCAAATGATGTAGATATGGACGCAAATAACGTTTACTTAATTGTAAATGCTAGAGGTAAAGAAGATTTACTAGCTGACACAAAGTTTATTTCTCATGATTTCCAAAATGAGAAAGCTTTATCTGGCAAAATGTTACCATCTTTCCGTGGTATCCAAATAGTTCACTCTGAGCGTTTACCAGCACAAACTGCAGGTTCGGTTTATCGTGCTATTCTTTGCACAGATAACTCAATCAAAGTGGCTAAAGGCATGGATCCTGTTGTTGACATCACACAACGTAAAGATCTTAAAAACTTACCATACCAAGTATACACTCAACAAATGTTTGGTGCTGTACGTATGGAAGAAGGTCTTGTAGTTGATATTTTATTCCAATAATGAGGTAATACAATGGGTGTTAAATTTTCAGTAAACTCAGTTAATATGGCGGCAAATCCTGTTGCTATATTAAGCCGTAAAGTCGGTATGGCAGAACGTCTAATAGATCGCGTAGCCGTAGCTACAACAGATATAGACAATGCTGACGACACAATCTTTTTTGGTCCGATACCATCAAATGCAGTCATTTCATCAATAAGAATATTTAATGATGACTTAGACTCAAATGGTACTCCTACTTTAGCTTGTAACGTCGGTCTTTTTTACTCTGGAACAGGTGGTGGTCAAATTGCTGCGGGTCGCGTAGCAGGTGACGTTATTGATGTAGATTGCTTTGCAACTGCAATAACAACACTACAGTCAGCTAACGTTACTGGTGTCGAAGTACGCTTCGAAGCTGGTGATATTGCTGACATCCAAAAAGAAGCGTGGGAAATTGGTGGTCTGTCTTCAGACATCGGTGGACACTTTCTAATTGGTCTGGACTTAACAACCGCGGCAGCTACTGCTGTTGCAGGTGATATAGTTCTTGTAGTAGATTATATCTAACAAAAAGGGAGGGCCTCCTGCATTGTAGTAGGGGCCCTCTTAATTAATTTAAAGGTTTTACATGGCTTCAGTAATAGAAATTTGTAATCGTGCATTAATTAGATTAGGTGCAGATACAATTATCGATATAAATGAACAATCATCAAAAGAAGCCCGTCTTTGCAATATTTTGTATAATCAAGTTCGTAAAGAATTACTTAGATTACATCCCTGGAATTTTTCAATAAAACGTACTATTTTAGCAGCTGATGTAGTTTCCCCTCCTTTTGAGTATATTTATTCGTATACCTTACCATCAGATTGTATCCGAGTAATTAAAGCAAATGACTTTGTTTCGGATTATAAGATTGAAGGTGGAAAACTTCTATCTGACGATGATGGAATTGAATTAATTTACATTTATGATGTAACTGATCCTACACAGTTTGATACATTATTTACTTCTTTATTTGTACTAAAGTTAGCAATGGAAATGAGTTACAACATAACCGGAGCTACATTTGCATATAGTGGATTACAATCAGAATTCAATCAATTTAAAAGAGAAGCTAAACTATTTGATGCTCAAGAGGGTATACCTGACTCATGGGGAGATGGTGATTGGCTTGGGAGTAGGTAACCATGGCAATAACAAATTATATTCAAACTAGTCTTGTTACAGGAGAGATAGCGCCGGAACTCCAAGGGCGCACAGAATTATCCAAATATAAAAGTGCATTACATACGTGTCATAATTTTTTACTAACAGCTTATGGTAGTGCTTCACGTAGATCGGGCACCACTTATGTATATAATGCAACATCAAACAGTAGTACATCAAAACTAGTACGGTTTGAATATTCTTTAGAGCAATCGTATGTAGTAGAATTTTCCGGATCAACCATACGCTTTTTTAGAGATCAGGGTATTATTCTTCAAGGTAGGGATTTTGTTAACGGGACATTTGTATCAAATATTACAGGATGGACCGCTAGAAATGCAGGTACTGGTGCCATATCACACGATGCGGGTAACCAGCGTTTAAGTTTGACTGGAAGTGGGGTTGGAAATGAAGCACGTGCCTACCAAAGTATTGCAAATCTTGGTGTTTCAACCTACACAGTAACTGTAGATGTATTAGGAGCGTCAGTAACTTATAGGGTTGGTACAACAATTGGTGGCTCTTCTATTGCGACAGGAACACTTACCGTGGGTTCTGCCAAAACATTTACATTTACTCCAACACTAAATGGAACAGTGTATATAGAATTTCAATCAACTGGAAGTGCCCAAATTGATAACGTTCTATTAGATTCACCAATTTATGTTATTGATTCTCCTTATGTTCAGGCTGAGTTAAACGAGTTACGATTTGCTCGATCTTATGATACAATGTATATAACTCATCCAGATCATACTCCATATCAATTACAAAGGTTAGGGCATGATAACTGGCGCTTAACTCAAGTTATTTTTGTTGAACCACCTTATTTAGATGAGAACATAACGGACACTACAATAACACCAAGTGCAACAACGGGCTCAATAACAGTAACGGCTAGTACATCCATATTTGTGTCAACAGATGTTGGAAGGGCTATCAGATATAAAGCTGGCCCAGACAAATCAGATGTTACAACATACACAGGTACTGGAGCACAAACTTATTTTGACATACCATTTTACCCTCAAGGATCTTCAGATTTAATTGTTAATTTTATTGAAAGCAGTGGTGTCCGTACTTCTAAAACCTACACATCAGGAGTACCAAGTGCGGGTCAATTTACTATTACTAATGGACAAGTTAGAACTGGGGATACAGCTTCTACTTCTCAAAGAATAGAGATCTCACCAGTTAATGCCGGCTCAGGAGAATGGGGATGGATGACTATAACTGCATATACGTCTGGAACTCAGGTTACAGCGCTGGTCGAAAAAGATTTAGCTGGAACAAATGCTTCTGATCAATGGAGACTGGGAGCTTGGTCTGCTACAACAGGCTACCCAAAAACTGCAGTTATACATGAACAACGTTTATTATTTGCCAATACTACAAATCAACCCTATACATTTTGGGGTTCCGAAATCGGAAATTACACAAATTTCCAACCCGACAATGTTCTTTATAAAGGTGTTGTTGATAATGATACCTCATATTCTTTTACGCTAAGTGGAGAATCCTCACAAGCAATTTTATGGCTTCGTTCTAAAGGGGCTTTAATACTTGGCACATCTAGTAGTATCCACTCTGCAAAAGGATCAAGTGGATCTATTACAGTTAGTAATATTACTGTTCGAAAAGAATCTGATGTACGCTGTGCGGATATTGATCCGGCAGAAACAAAAGATGAAGTTATTTTTATTGATAAACGCGGGCGTAGGGTCTATTCTGTATTCTATCAGTTTGAAATTGATGGTTACGCAGTGCAAGAAATTGCTTTACTAGCGGATCACTTAGGCGGACAATATCCAATCCAAGAACTTGATTACCAGGATTCGTCAAAAACAATATGGGCTCGTCGATCAAATGGTACACTAATTAGTTGTATTTATTTAAGAAGCCAGGACGTAAATGGATGGTCACGTCATACAATTGCAGGAAATAACGTTTCTGTGGAAGCTATTTGTGTAGTGCCTGGAAGCACCGAAGATGAATTGTGGTTAGAAGTTGCACGTAAAATTAATAATGTAGATAAAAAATATATTGAGCTTTTGTTACCACGGTTTGAGTTTTTAACAAAAGAAAACTCTAGATTCTTAGATTGTTCGTCTGCGTATACTGGGGCTCTTGCCGATGTAATAAGTGGTTTAGACCATTTAGAAGGTGAAACAATAGAGGTTCTTGCTAATGGGGCAGTACACCCAAACGTAACCGTGTCTGGTGGGCAAGTTACTTTAAACTATGAAGTTACCAATGCAACTTTTGGCTATGGTTTTGTAAGTGAGATTGAAACACTACCAATTGATGCAGGTTCTCAGATTGGATCTTCGATTGCGTCCATATCTCGTATTACAGAAGTAGCATTTAAATTTAAAGAATCTCTTGGTGGAGAATTTGGGTACGATGAAGTATCAACTGACATTATACCATTTAGAACATCGGATGATGTAATGAATAGCTCCCCAGAATTATTTACAGGATTAAAAATTTTAAAATTTAATACTGGATTTAATAGAGATTATAAGGTATACTTAAAGCAAGAACAGCCATTACCAATGACAGTTTTAAATATTATTTTTAAGGCACAGATTTCAGATGCACAATAATTATCCTTTAAGAAAATTTCAAATATCAGATATATTTGAAATTAAAGTCAGAAAAGAACAAAGCGAGTTTCACGCAATGAAAGTAGACTTAGCTGAATATGGGGCTTTGCTTCTCAATGGGTACGAGGCCTTGACACTAGTCGACAAACATGGTAAAATTGTTTGGATAGTAGGGATGTACCAAATTAGTGCATCTACAGCCGAAGGATATTTTTTAACAGGAGATGGTTTTGAGGAAGCTTTTGGAGAGTCCCCTAAATTATTTGTTAAAGCAATACGTAAATTTATTCAAGAATGCCCGTTTGTAAGAGTTCAAACATGGTGTAAAGCAGACTTTGTACAAGCTGAAAAACTTATAAAATTAATGGGCTTTACCTATGAAGGAACATTACGTAAAGCTAGTGTAGACCAACAAGATATAAAAATTTTTAGTGTAATAAAAGATGTTTGACGGATTATCAAGTTTATTTAGTAATAGTTCTAGTTTTAATTTAGCTGGTTCTGATGGTGGTTTTAATTCTGCGGGTTATTATGATTATCAACGAGGTAGAGCAGCCAATCAGGGATTAGGACAAGTGTTTGATGTTATTGGTGGGATTGGATCAAGATTATCTGCGTCCTGGGCAGCCAGAGACTATGCAGACCAAGTGGCAGAAGCACAGGCAATTGCATATGAAAATGCCAGAAAAATTGCAGCAGCACAAAAAGAATCAATAACAAAAGCAGCTGAGTTTAGTGCACAGCTTAAAGAACGTAACGCCGATATTTTATTTAACAATGCTTATAACATGCAACAATTTGCTCTACAAGAAAAGGAGCAAGGATTTGCATATGCAATGAGAGTTAGTGGTGATTATGAAGCTGAGTTTGCAAGCTCTGGAGTTCAATTAGGAACCGGGTCTACTAAGGCAGTTGAGCAAAATCTTATTGATGATGCAATGTTTAAATCAGATTCGCGGTACAAAGAAAGACTTAATCAAATACATGATACATTAAATAAAATGCAATCCGAAAGAATTTCTGCGGAATTTGACAGGTGGTCAGCAAAAGAACGCGGACGTTTTCTAGATGCTAATACCGACATAAGATTATATTAAGAGGATATAATGGCAAAGATTAATTTACCATTTACTGAAACAGGAATGACTCCAAGTCAAGTTACTCCTAACTATAATGAACAGGATTTAAACCAAGCACAAAATGAAGTGCTAGGTGCACGTCAAGATTTATTAAATAGCGCAATGTCACAAGCTGAAATGTGGAAAGGTAAATCAGAGCGTGCTGAAATGATGGCGGTTGAAGCTGAAAACAAAGCTAATTTAATGAAGTTAATTCCAGATGCCATGAAAGATATTGGGGGTATTATTGATGAAACTTCTAATAAAATACTCTCATTAGATATTCACCAATTTAAAGAAGAGCTTAAACAAAAAGAACGTGCCTATGTTTTAGACAGTGGTATGAAGCTACAAGAAGATTATTTAAAGTTTAGACAAACGAACCCAGGTAATCCAAAAGCAGCACTTGAATTTGTTAACTCTAAAATAAATCAATCTCTTAGTCAAGCTCCTTCTGAGACATCTAAACTAGATTTTTTATCTAAAGCTTATGGATTAAAATATTCAGCGTTGTCTTCTGCATATGCGGAAAAAAGACATATTGAAAAAAATCAACGCATGTCCACTATTGGGAATTCCTACCAATCCGTACTATCCCAAATTAAAATGAACCCGTTGGATACATACAAACCTATTCAACAAATGAGTGACATTTCAAAAGTTCTTGCAGGAGAGGGAAAGGATCAAGCGTTTATTGACAGATTTAATATACAAGCAAAATCAGATATAATGTCTACTCAAGTTAGAACATTTCTTGATAAAGGTGATCCAAAAACTGCTATTAAAGCATTAGCAACACCAGCTTATAAAGAAAATATTGCAGCTCCTCAATATAAAACCTTAGAAGATTTATCAGTTCAAATGTTTGCAGACTCTAAATTAGCTAGTTATAAAGGGGCAGATATTCGGGCAGGTATCTCTGCGTTACGTAGTGGGGCAATGACTCCCGAAATGCCAAAAGCAAAACAATATGCAGATGCTGATTTTATGTTAAATTTAAAAACAATGATGCCCGCATCATCATCTATAACAGAGTCTAACGTAGGAGATATATCAAATAATCTGATTATGTATTGGAAAGGCCAACCTATAGTGGGTGCGGATCAGACTAAATTTATTATGGATAGAGTTAAATATAGTAACAACCCGTACGAAGTTGCTGGCTATGCAATGGCTTTAGATAGAATTTATAATGAGAAAGAATTGCAATTAGGAAATGTTGCAGGCCAATATAAAGATATTGATGAAAAGTATACTGGAATGGCTTTAGATATTGCACGAGTAGCTAAGCTCGGAAATGATAAAGGGTCATTACAAAAATCTGTAGAGGAAATCAGAAAATTTTATTTTGATAAAAGTAAAGATGAAATTAAAGACTTTAATAAATCTATTACACAATTAGAAAAAGACGGTGGTATAAATTATAATGATGTAGTATCAGATACTTTTAATCATTGGTACTCAACCAACCCAACTAATACAGATCAAATTGCTAAAGAAACAAGAGAAATATTTCGAGGTGCCTATATAAGAACAGGTAGTGTAGATGCAGCAAAAGATTTAACAAAAGCAGCGTTAGTCCGTGATTATCAAACAACAACAATAAACGGATCTAAAGAAATAATGAAAAATGCCCCAGAGCAATTTATTGGTAATGCCAAGTTAGCTCAAAAGCAATTACATGATACATTAGGAACATATTTTAAAGAAGCCGGATTAGAGTATTCTGATTATATGGTAAAACTTCCAGATGGATCAAAAACACAAATTAAAGTTCAACCATTAGATACAGGTAGAAATGATCCTGGAATGAGAAGATATTTAGTGACGGATCTTAATGGAGGGTTAATTCAAAAACCAGATGGTACATTCCTTACATTTGACGTAAAATTTGATCAAGATAGATTTGATAAAGAACGGATTCGAGTATTAAAAGAACAAGGATTAGAACCAGATGTTAGTGACCATCAAATACTTGACTCAGCTAAAGAAGAAGCGTATACTTATCTAAAGGGCCAATCTACTTTAGAAATGGTTGGACGAAATAAACCTGGATCTAGTTTTACACCTAAGAGGACTTAATGAGTATTGTTGACACAATTACAAATATTTTACCTAAAAGTAATTTACAAGAATCTGTAGAAAATTCTATTGTATCCTCAACTGGTGGAGTTACATACGAAGATTTAATGATGAAACATACAGCAAAAGCTGCGGTACTATCAGATCCTAATGTTGTAAATGACGTCGAGCCAGGTAAATGGGAAGCTTTATACGATAGAGCAACTCTACAAGCCAATACAGATCTTGAAGGACTTGGTTTATTTTTATATGAAGCTGCTGTTAAAGACCCTAACTACAATCCCTTAAAAGACCCTATTTTTCAAAGCCTACCTGCAGATCAGCAAATTGAATTAGCACCACAGGTAAAGGATGCAGCAACTCCAGATATGCTTCAGGGGTACATTAATAAAGCAAATAAAGCTTCCGAAATACGAACCAGGGCTGAACAATATGGAGGTTTAGCAAACTTCGGTGCTGATATGGTGGGTAGTTTATTTAACGTTTCCAACCTATTTTTTGCTCGTGCGGCTTTAGGAGAACTTGGTGTCGCAGCTACGGCGGCTATTCGTGGAGGTGAGGCGGGTGCTCTAGTATTAGCTCAGGAACTAGGACGTCAAAAAACTGATCCTACTGTACAATCTTCCGAAGTTGCAATGAATGCGGCTGGAGGTGTTTTGCTAGGTTCTTTATTAGGATCATTTGGAGCAGGAGGTGTTTCTAAAGAAGGTGGTGAAGCATTTAAAAAAGTTTTAACCGGACAATCCGATAACGTTGAGCTACAAACACTAATTAAAGAAGCAGGTTCCGCCGGAGCGGCACGACCTATCGACCCAGCTAACTATGCACTTGCCGAAACAAATGCAGTGTTTAATTCAGTTAGTAGAGTATTAAATCTAGGGGTAGAGTTAGACGGGCTTCGTTCGGTATCCCCATTAGTCCAAAAACTCACATCACAACTTACTTCACATAACTATCTATTAAAAGGTAACACAGAAGGAGTTGCAACCCCAATGAGTGTATTTAACTTAGCAGAATCTAATTTCAACCTTATTTATCAAAAAACAGCTACCAATTTGGAAGACGCTTATACAATGTATAAAGCTGATGGTGGCAAACTAAATAACGCTGGGTTTTTAAATGAGGCAATTGAAGTTAAATTGGGTATAAAACAAACTTCATCTAAGGGCGTATCTAAAGCGTCAGAGACTTTTAAAACTTATTTTGATACCTATAACAAACAAATGGAGAGTATAGATCCAGAATATAAAGGACGTACAGCTTACGACATCCCACATATCTGGAATAGAGAAAAGGTTGTTACTTCTCTAGGAGAGCTTAAAGCAGATATCTCTGAGCAATTAATGCGTATTTTACGTCGTGACGAAAATATGGCAGCAAAACAAGGTAAACTAAAAGAGTATAAAGCCGATAAAGACTACGTACCTGCTGACAGAGAAGATGCAAGATTTGCAGACTACATTGATGCTGTATATGAACGTATTGCATTAGATTCTGCGGGAAGTCATTTTAAACAAGGTTTTAGATTAAAAACTTGGAGTAACCAAAACTTAAAAGCTCGTATGCTAGACTTTGATGCTCAGTTTGTAAATAAGTATAGATCAAAAGACCCAATGCACATTTTACAGTCATACGGTAAAAAGATGTCAAAGTCGTGGTCTTATCAAAGAGAATTCGGTGTAAAAGACCCTTACGAATTAATTGAACAAGTTACTAAAGATTATGCGGAACTTGAACGTGGCATCAGACAACGTACAGATTTACCATTAGAGAAACGTAACCAGTTATTAGAAGACCTTAATAAAAATTTAGGTAGGGATAAAGATAACTTAACTAAATTAATAGATATACATACTGGAAATTTTATGTCAAGCTACAGTCGCTCTGCACGCGATGCATCGGCTATAGCAAAAGCTTTTGTGTATTTAACAACAATGGGTTCTGTGGTTGCTTCAATGTTACCCGATTTATCTAGGTTAGCACAATCCTCAATCAAAGCAATTGGGTTGGATAAAGACATTTTACAATTAGCAAAGACGTCAGCTACTACATTTAAAGCTATTAAAGATAAAAACGTAGCTAGACTTTTTGGTGTTGTTGCAGATCCAGTAATGGGAGTTAGTCGTAGCAGTATGTGGTTAGATATGCCAGAATTAGATATCATGACCAAAATAGAAAAAACAACTCAAGCTGCCAATAGTTTATTTTCAAAATTAAACTTAATGGATCCTATTAACAACTTTACCCGAACAGCAGTAGCTGAAGATGTTTCTGTACGCTTACTATCTGCAAGTAAAAAATTAGTAGAAGGTACATTGGATCCTAAATCTGCGGAAGCAATTGAGATGGCAAAGATGGGTCTGGATAAAAAAATGGCGGCGAATTTCTTAGACCAATTTGATCGTTTTAAAGAGATTCGAGGTGAGGGAAAAGACTCAGTTGTAACTACTGGTATTGATGACTGGGATGTTGGAATAGCTTCTGATTTTGTAGCAGTTGTTAAACGAGCTGTTGATAATACAATTCTTGCACCAACTGTTGGATCAAAACCTCTTTGGACAAATACTCCTTGGGGATCTATTTTGACAATGTTAAAAGGATTTTTATTTTCTTCAACAAATAAATATTTATTACCTTCGTTACAAAATCTGAGTGGTGTAAATCCAAAATTAGCAGCTAGTACTTTAGGAGTTGTCGCTGCAGACTTTGCCATAGCTTCTATGGTAGCACCATTACAAGATCTTATTAAAGGCAGAGAACCTAATTTAGAACCGGAAAATGTATTAAACAGTGTATTGACTAGAAACTCTACATTTGCTATACTTGGTATAGGAAACGATCTTGCGGGTATGTTTGGCTATGGAACACGCGATATGCTTGGCCTAAATTCTCAAACAAGAAAGAACGTTCACTATGATAGTATGGAAGCAGCTAAATATGGTGCCGGTATTTTCTTTGGTCCGTTAGCTAGACAAGGTTTAGAAGCTGTTGATTTAACTATTGATGCAGCACACTCTAGACAAGACGGGTTAACAGATAGGGAGGCTCTACGCGCTATGAGGTTTGTACCGGGAAACAATTTATTATATTGGTCTTGGTTATTACAAGCACCACAACAAAAAAATAAATAGGGATTAAATGACAGTATCTTCAACAACCACTCCTATTAAACAATACTCTGGTAATGGTGTAACAACAGCTTTTAATACTGTATTTACCTTTAACCTTTCAGTTGACATACAAGTTATCTTAACTAATACTGCTGGAGTTGATTCAATTAAGACTCTAACAACAGATTATACCGTAACGGGGGGTAGTGGTTCGACAGGTACTGTAACAATGCTAGTTGCACCAGCTTCCGGCGAGTTACTTACATTACGTAGAATAACAGCCAAAACCCAAAATACCGATTACATTGAAAATGATTCATTTCCAGCTTCAGCTCACGAAGCAGCTTTAGATAAACTTACGTATATTGTACAAGAATTTGATTCGGAAATTGATCGTGTTTTAAAAACTCCAGTAACATCTGGTTTGACAGACATTGAAGTGCCAGTTGCAGCCGGAGAATTTATAAAATGGAATGCTGCCGGAACTAACTTAGAAACAACTTTATTATCTTCTTTGGGAACTATTGCATTCCCTGTTACTAATGGACTTCTTGCCTATACAGGATCTACTTCGTTAACTCAAAGAACAATAACGGGAACGGCAAATGAAATTACTGTGACAAATGGAACTGGGGAGTCTGGTAATCCAACTATTTCTCTACCTTCCGCTTTGACCCTTACTGGAAAAACAATAACTAATGGTACGTTTAGTAACCCAACAATTAGTATGCATGGTAATGATCTAACTATTAAAGATCAAACAGATACAACTAAACGTTTTCAATTTGAAGCTTCTGGAATAACAACAGGTACAACTCGAACTCTTACCGTGCCAGATGCGTCTGGAACAATTGCGTTAACCTCTGCTATTTCTCCTTCCGATGCACAATATATAACACTTGCTACCAATGCCACTTTGACAAATGAAAGAGTTTTAACAGCGGGTAATGGTATCTCTCTGACAGATGGCGGTGCAGGTTCAACATTAACTGTAGCTAACACGGGGCTTACAGGAACTGTCTTACAAGTAGTGTCTACACAAGTTACGGCAACAACAACTTCTACATCTACTACCTATGCAGATATCTCAGGTGTAACTATT
>Ga0315900_10004006_pt1 | contig 21041 bp, 14 predicted proteins | sample LakEriMetagenome_FD_203521 | JGI IMG/M metagenome (GOLD analysis project Ga0315900, IMG submission 203521) | Freshwater fungal communities from buoy surface, Lake Erie, Ohio, United States - Buoy 12 MA114 | ecosystem: Environmental > Aquatic > Freshwater > Lake > Lake biofilm | place: USA: Lake...
CTCGTCCAGCCAAGGATGCCCTTGAGGTAGGTCTCGCTGGCCTTCTTCATCGCGGCGGAGATTTCCTTGTAGCTGGTTTCCTTCTCCGTCTTCACGGTGAGGTCCACCACGGACACGGTCGGCGTCGGCACGCGGAAGGACATGCCGGTGAGCTTGCCCTTCACTTCCGGGATCGCGAGGCCCACGGCCTTGGCGGCACCGGTGCTGCTCGGGATGATGTTGATCGCGGCGCTGCGGCCACCTTTCCAATCCTTGGCGCTCGGGCCGTCCACGGTCTTCTGCGTGGCGGTGTAGCTGTGGATGGTGGTCATGAGGCCTTCGGCGACGCCGAAACCTTCCTTCAGGAGAACGTGCACCACCGGGGCGAGGCAGTTCGTCGTGCAGGAGGCATTGGAGATGACGTGATGCTTGCTGGCATCATACTTCTCATGGTTCACGCCCATGACGATGGTGATGTCCTCTTCCTTGCCGGGGGCGGAGATGATGACCTTCTTCGCGCCAGCGTCGATGTGGCCCTGAGCCTTGCTGCGCTCGGTGAAAAGACCGGTGGACTCGATCACGATATCCACGCCGAGTTCCTTCCAAGGAAGAGCGGACGGACCCGCACGCACGGCGAGGCATTTGATCTCATGGCCATCGACCACCAGCACATCGTCTTCAGCGAGGTCCGGCTTGGACTTCTTCGAGGAGACGTTTTCGCGGGCTTTGCCCTGTGTGGAGTCGTATTTGACGAGGTAGGCGAGGTTGTCGGCCGACACGAGGTCGTTCACGGCGACGACGTCGATCTCCTTGCCCAGGAGGCCCTGATCGCAGATTGCACGAAAAACAAGGCGTCCGATGCGCCCGAAACCATTAATGCCGATTTTGACCATATTCTTGTGAGGTGTTTGGATTTTTTAAGGGCGGCAGTCCTACCGCCGGGGGGTGGGGGTGTCAACCCCGTTGCCAGCAGCTTTCGGGCCTTGATTTTTAGACGCCCGACCCAACTCACTACATTTGTAGTTGTAATTTCACGACAAATGTAGTGAAATGCATTTAATTCAGAAAATCATGCCTGCCGCACCTGACATCTCCGACTCCGAATGGGCCATCATGGAGGCTCTTTGGGAATCCTCGCCGCAAACTGCCTCCGAAGTCACCAAGACGCTCCGCGCCTCAATGAACTGGGCGGAAAACACCGTCCGCACGCTGCTCGCCCGCCTCGTCGAGAAAGGTGCGCTCAAAACCGCCGAGAACGCCAGCGGCACCCGCACCTTCATCCCCGCCGTGAAGCGCGAGGCCTGCGTGCGGGCCGAAAGCCAGTCCTTCCTCGACCGCGTCTTCGGCGGCGCAGCGAAGCCGCTGCTCGTCCACTTCGCGCAGAACAGCAAGCTCAGCCCCGACGAGATCAAGGAACTCAAAAAGCTCCTCGACCAGCAATTGAACTCCTAACTCACTCCTCATGAACTCACTGACTGCTCTCTTCGACTGGCTTCTCACCGCCAGCTTTCGCGCCTCGGTGCTCGTGCTGGTCGTTCTCGCGATCCAGTGGGCGTTTCGCCGGCAGTTAGCGGCGCGTGCTCGTTATGCCTTGTGGCTTCCCGTGCTCATCGTGCTGCTCACACCGGTGCTGCCGCAGAGCCGCTGGAGTGTCGAAACCGTCTTCGCCGCACCACCAGCAGTCGCACAAATCAGCCCGGTAGCCATTGATCATGACCCCGTCACCCTTCCACTCGATCTCAGCCCGCCGTCTCTCGCACCAACTCCCATCGACTGGCAGCGCATCCTTCTTCATCACCCTGAGTCGATTCAAGCGGTCTCGGCATCCTGTTAGTGATGAACTACGCACCACGCTCGCTCAAATCGCCCGCGAAGTCCGTCTGCAGCGCGTTCCGCGTATCTGGATCGCCTCCAGCATCAGCAGTCCTGCCGTTACCGGCCTGCTGCGGCCCACGCTGCTCCTTCCAGGCGAATTCGACCAGACCTTCACTCCAGCGGAGGCACGACTCGTCCTCAAGCACGAGCTCATGCACTTGAAACGCCACGACCTCCCGCTCAACGCGGTGCTCTGTGTTCTCATGGCCCTGCATTGGTTCAATCCTCTGCTCTGGCTCGCCTTCTTTAAGGTGCGCCTCGACCGCGAAGCCGCCTGCGATGCTCAGGTTCTGCAAAACGACAGCTCCGACCGCCGCCGCGAATACGGCCACGTTCTCCTCAAAGTCGAAACCGCCTTCTGCCCGCGCGGCCTCAGCCTCGGCTTCGTCGGCATCTTCCAGCGCGGCTCCGCCCTGCGCTCTCGCATTCACTCCATCGCCACTCAACCCAACCCGCATCCCATCATGAAAGCCACGCACAATGTCTGCATCGTGCTCCTCACCTTCCTCGGCATCACCAAAGCCGCGCCGCCGGACAAGAACGCTCCCCAGATGTTGATCGAAGCCAAGTTCATCGAGGTCAGTGATGGCGCGAAGGACTTGCTGGCACCCTTCGCTACCAGTGCTGCGTCACCGAGTGTCGGCGGAATGCTCAATGACGATCAGCTCAGCGCCTTATGGAAGAAGATCGAGCAAGCGAAAGGCGTGGACGTGGTCTCCATGCCGCGAGCGACCACCCGATCCGGCCAGAAGGCCAAGATCTTGATCAGTCGCGAGTTCAGATACAAGGACGCCGTCGGCAAGCTGGCCACGAAAGAACTGGGCACCACACTCACGGTGATTGCCACGAAGGGTGGAGAGAACGACATCGATCTTGAACTGACACCGCAAATCATAGAGCTGAAAAGCATGATCAAGGATCCAAAAAGCGGAGCGGAGCAGCCTGTCTTCAGCGAACGTAAAGCGTCGGCCAGCGTCACGATGATGTCCGGGCAGACCGTCGTCCTCGGATTGCCTTCCACCTCCACGGTACAAACCACAGAAGATCGCTCGGCAGGGAGCGTCACCACAAAGACGGAAAACGTCACCAGGAACACGATGGTTTTTGTCACGGCGCGTCTCGTCGATCCCGCCACCAGCAAACCAGATGATCCCAAAACTGCAGCCGGGATAAGCCCGCTTCAGGCCAAGCTCGACTCCATCATCCTGCCCAGCGTGGTTTTCGCTGATGCCGCGCTCACCGAGGCCGTGGAGTTTCTGCGACAAAAGAGCCTCGATCTCGACACTACCACGACGGACCCGAACCAGAAAGGGGTGAACATGATCGTCAAAGCGGGCGACAAATACCCAGATGCAAGGATCACCCTGAATCTAAAGAACATCCCCTTGGGTGAGGCACTGAAGCATGTGGCCCAACTCTCCAACCTGCGCCTCGTTGTCGAGCGGCACGCCGTAACTATGCTTTCGCAGGCCGACTTTGAGGCGCAGCAAAAGCAGGTGGAATCATCTGCTCCGAACAAAGCTGGTATGGTCATCACCGCGAAGTCGATCAGCATCGACAAAGGCACCGGAGTTGTTGATGCGAGCGGTGACGTCAAAATCAAGACTTCGCAGGCCACCATCTCAACGGAGCAAGCTAGGGTCGAAACGACGCCATCCGCCGGCAAGATCATCCTTCCCCTCGTGCAATTCCACGAGGCCACGCTCGCCGAAGCCATCGAATTCATCCGCATCAAGTCCCGCGATCTCGATCCCGGCAAAAAAGGCGTCAACATCCTCCTCAAAGGCGACGGCGGCACCGTCAAGATCACCCTCTCCCTCAAAGACGTTCCCGTCTCCGAAGCTCTCAGATATTGCGCCGAACTCGCAAGCCACAAGCTCAGCGATGACAACAATACGTTTGTATTGACCCCCCCTGGCTCGAAGTGATCCCCATTTGAAGTTCCTCCGGATATCCGCAGGGTGTTTTCCATGGCATCTCCCAAAGCCCCTGACCTCACCCTGCGCCTCCGCGAAAACGCCTGGATCGGCGACGCCGTGCTCGAACTCTACGTCCGTAGCCATATCCTGCGCCAGCAAGGCAAAGTCGATGCCGAGATGAAAACACGCTTCACCTGCAATCAATTCCTATCCTGTCACGGCAATCCCACCGCCGTCGAGGCCGACATCGGCGTCATCTACCAGCGCGAAGGCCTCGAAGCCGCTTTCGCATGGATTCGAGACACCTTGGAGCCGCTGTTCGTGAAGCAGGAGGCGAAACGCAAGCGCACCGGCAAATAGGAGTTCGGACCTCCAAGTCCGCAGCGCTCAGCAGAAGGAAAATCGCGCTTCATGATCGTTCGCCGACTGAACATGTTTGCGTAAATGCTGCGGGCTCGGAGTCCCGCGCTCCGTCACACTCTTTGCCCGAGCGCCTTCAGCTTCGCCTCACCTTCGCTCCATGGCACATCGTGTGGCAGACGCTTCGTCGTCGCAGCCAGCGCTGCGGTCACGCCGGCGGCTTCGCCCATGGCGACGGAATTGCCGGTAACGCGATAACTCGCATGCGCGATGAAATCGCCGCTGATGTTGCGCCCGGCCATCATCAGGCCGTCCACATCCTTCGCGATCAGCGCACGCAACGGAATGTCATACGGCTTCACTTTAACGCCTGCATTGTGATAGGCTGCAGTTTTGTTCGCCTCCTTGCTCAGCGCATGGATGTCCACCGGGAAAGTCGGGCGCACGACCGCATCGTCATAACGAGCACCTGCAATGAGATCGTCTTTGTTCACCGTGTAACGTCCTGCGATGCGACGGCCGTCACGCACGCCGATTTGCTCGGCGGTGGCGGCGATTTGCAGGCCTTCCCAAGGCCCGCCGAGCTTGCGCAGGCCGTTGACGATCTTGTGCATCTCCGCGCGGGCCTGCACGGTGGCTTCGGTGATCTTCGCAGCGTCAAAGCAGGGCACGCCGTATTGGTGATTCATCATCACGAGCAGCAAATCATCGCGCACCTGCCAAAGCGTCGGCTTTGAATATGAGGGGAAGTGCCCGGTGCGTTGGATCTCGGCCAGAAACGCATCCTTGGCGATGCCGTCGGCCTTGCTGGGATCGGACTTGTGGATGTAAGCAGCCAGCGCGGCCGCGTCTTTGCAAACGAGCAGCGCATTGAGCGACATTGGCTGGCAAGGGCACGAGTCGGACTCGCCATATTCAAAGCTGCATCCGGCGAGCGCGCCGAGATCACCATCGCCCGTCGTGTCGATAAAAATAGGTGCCCGCCAGGCCTGGCGGCCGCTTTTGGACTCGGTGACGATCGTGGTGAGGCGCTGGCCTTCGCGATACGCGGCGCTCACGCGGGTGTGGAGTTGAAATTTCACGCCAGCTTCCACAAACATCTCCTCCAGCAGCAGTTTCATGCCCTCAGGCTCGTAGCAGATGCTTTTCAGGCTCGTTCCGCGGCGCATGTCGCGCTCGTCGAGACGCTTGAGCAGCTCTTGGTTGAAGCCCGGCTTGTCGAAATCGAGCAAGTAGCCGAGCAAACCGGCCGTCCACACGCCGCCGAGGCATCCACGCCATTCAAACACCCGCACCTTCGCGCCTGCACGCGCGGCCGTAATCGCCGCCGCGATGCCCGCAGGTCCCGCGCCGCACACGATCACATCCACGTCCTCCACCAGCGGCAAATCGCGTGCCTCTTCATGAAATTGGCCCGCGATGGCCTTCTCCACCTGCTGGGCATTCATCACTCCCGGTGTGACGAGTGCACCGGAAAAGGCGGCGCGGAGAAAAGAGCGGCGTTTCAGGTCGTTGGTGGTCGGTGTGTCCATGGTTGTATCAGAAGACGACCTCAGACACCCTTGTCTGTCGATGCGTTTTTTTCTCTTCATCGCGCTCACCGCGCCTCTTTTCGCCAAACCACCTTCCATAGAGGAGGGTCGGTCGCATTGGGCATTTCAGCCGCTGAGCACGGCAAAGCCGCCCGCCGTGAAAAACACCGCCTGGCCGAAAAATGACCTCGACCGCTTTGTTTTGGCCGCGTTGGAGAAAAATGGCCGCGCTCCCGCTCCCGAGGCTGATCCCGCCACGCTCATCCGCCGCGTGACACTCGATTTGACCGGCCTGCTGCCGACGCCCGAAGAAGTCACCGCCTTTGTGTCAGACATGTCTGACTCGTCTGACCAGTTAGACGCATATGCCGCCCTCATCGACCGCCTCCTCCAAAGCCCCCGCTACGGCGAACGCTGGGGCCGCCACTGGCTCGATCTTGCCCGCTATGCCGATACCGGAGGCACGCACAACGACCTCGACCGTCCGCACGCCTGGAAATACCGTGACTACGTCATCCGCAGCTTCAACGACGACAAGCCTTATGCTCGCTTCGTGGCCGAGCAGCTCGCCGGAGATGAAATCGATGGTCCGAACGACGAAACACTCATCGCCACCGGCTTTGGCCGCAATGGCCCCAGTAACGACGACAACATGGGCAAGAACGACGACGCCCTCGCCCAATACCGCGCTGACCAGCTCGACGATGTCATCTCGACCACGAGCAGCGTCTTCCTCGGCCTCACGCTCGGCTGCGCTCGCTGCCACGATCACAAAACCGATCCGCTGCTGCAACGCGACTACTACAGCCTGCTCGCCATCTTCAACGGCACCGAAAAGTATGGCCTCGTGCCCGGCACACAGGACAAAAACGACAAGCGAGTGAAGATCGATGAGACCGCCAAGGTCCACGCCCTCATCGAAACAAGCCCTCAGGTGCCGCCCACCCGCATCATGCTCCGCGGCAGCGCCTTGAATCTCGGTGACGAAGTCCAGCCCGCCGTTCCGACGCTCTTCAAGCCCCTCTCCTTTCCATCACCCGCCGCCAAAACCTCCCTGCGCCGTCGAACACTCGCGGAATGGATCACTGCACCCGACAACGCCCTCGCGTGGCGTGTCATCGCGAATCGCCTCTGGCAGCATCACTTTGGCCAGGGCCTCGTCGCCAGCCCCAGCAACTTCGGTTTTACCGGCGCGAAACCATCAAATCCCGAGCTGCTCGACTACCTCGCGCGACAGCTCATCGCCAATGGCGGCCGCTTCAAAGCCCTCCACAAGCTCATCCTTCTATCGGCGACTTACCGGCAGAGCCGCAGCACACTTCAACGCATGGAAGCCGAAGTCCTGCGCGATTGCATCCTGCAAGCCAGCGGCAATCTGAACGAGAAACGCGGCGGACCCGGCATCAAACCTCGGCTCCGCGCCGATCTCCTCCCTACCAGCCAGCGCAACAAATGGCCGTTGCTCAAAACCGAAGGCCCCGATCAATGGCGGCGCAGCGTGTACATCTACCAGAAGCGCCAGCTCCTCATGCCGATGATGGAACTCTTAGATGCGCCCACCACCACGGACTCCTGCGCCGCACGCCTCGAAAGCACCGTGCCCACCCAAGCGCTCGTGCTCATGAACGACGAGTTCGTCGAAGAACAGGCCGCATTCCTCGCCCAACGCGCCTACTCCGGCACGCTCGAACAAACCATCCAGCGCATGTTCATGCTCACCCTGAGCCATGAAGCCGATGCCAAGCGACTCCAACAGTCGCTCGACTTCGTGAAAGCCCGCGAGGCCACCAGCACACGCGATCAAGCCCTCGCCGATCTCGCGCATGTACTGCTCAACAGCAGCGAGTTTATCTACATCAAATGAAGCGCTATCACGTCCGCTCAATCGCCAGTTCCATTCCCGATTGCTCCCAGGCCGAAGCTCTGACCGACTTCGCCTTTCCCTGGGAAAACCGTGCAGTGCCCAAAACCGCGTTCCGTGCGCTCTGGGATGAAACTCACCTTCATTTCCGCTTCGACTGCCAGGATGACGATCTCGTGCTCCCCGACGGCCCCACCGCCAAGGACCGCGTCCTCGGCTCCGACCGCGTGGAAATCTTCCTCGCCCCCGATCTGAGCCTCAAACCTTACTACTGCCTCGAAATTTCCCCACGTGGCGATGTGCTGGCTTATGAGGCGCGATTCTATCGAGAAATTAACTGGGACTGGCGGTGCGACGGCCTGCAAATCCACGCAAAGATCAACAACAACCACTACACCGTGAGCGGCAGCCTCCCGCTCGACACGCTTCGTTCCTTGCACGTCATCAAGCCGCAATCACGCGAATTCTTCGCCGGCATCTACCGCGCCGAGTTTTCCCACAAGCCCGACGGCACCATTCACTCCGGCTGGATGCCGTGGGTGAATCCAAACACCGACCGTCCCGACTTCCATGTGCCCGCATCCTTCGGTGTGCTGGAACTGGTGAAGTGAGGCTCACTCCGCCGCTTTCAACTCAGCCAGCATCTCCAGCAGGTTGTTGGTAAGAATGACCGAGGTGTCCTCCTGCACGGAATTCGTCCCGATCCAGGTCTCATAGCCACCGAGTTTGTGCTGCTCCAGTGTCGGCAGGTAGCCATGGCGGCCGTTCGCCAGGCCGATGACCATCGTCTGTGGAAACGGGCTGCGTTTTTTCAAATCGAGGCCGATCTCGACAAACGTCTCGAACGGAATGCCGCACACCGCCAGATCGCCGACACGGATGGCCTGCAACTTCACTGTGAGCGTCTCCTCCTTGCGCTCCGCGGCTGCGATGACACTGCCCGCGTAGTTCTGCGCGAGGCGAGGCAGCTTCTCGATGGCTTTCTTGTCCTTCACGGCCAGCACCGCTTTCGCTTCTGCGACATCTTGAGCGCTGGGACGACGATGCTTCAGTGTGATCTCTCGCTGCAGCATGCCAAGCCGCGCCGTCGCGTTATGCCTGCCGATTTTTTGATGCGCAAACCACGCTGCATCAGCAGCTTTGGCCGCGACGAGGCGAATCTGCTCAAACGGCTCACGCGGCGGCCGCGTGGTGCCAAACGGAATGTTGTTGATGTCGCCCGAGGTGCCATTGGACATCATCGCAACGAAGTTTTCATCGCCACGTACCCGCGAGGGCATCACGCGGGCAAACTCACCAAAGTAATCAGCTGACATCTGCCCGTCCGGTGCGCCGCCGACATAGTGCAGCGAATAATTCGCGAACAAGGCCAGCGGCTTGCGCTTCTCGTCCTGCACGGAGAGGATCGTGATGTCGGGATCGGTCGGACCTGCGGGACGGTCGAGCACATCCGGGCTGGTGCCGGGATTCATCTTCACCGTGTCCATGCGACCGAAAGGATTCAGCGGCATCTTCCCTGGTTTCAAATACCAACGACGGTTGAACACCTCGTCCGGCAACGGATGCGCCGCCGCGCCAACGGACGCAGGCTTCAAAGCCGCGTGCGCCTGGATGATCGCCCCGGCGGTGCCTTCGACGAACACCTTGTAGTAAGCCGCCGCAGCCTCGCTGCGTGTGTTCAGCGACGGACCGCTGTGCGTGTGCGTGGAACTGATCAGCATTTTGTCCACTGACATGCCCGTTTTCGCTGCGGCTAGCGCCTTCGCCTCGTTCAGCACGTCCGGGCCAGCGCCTAGATTATCGACCACCACCATCGCCAGCGATGTTTTGCCGTCATCGAGCACCAGTGCGCGCGCATGAAATGGATCATGCGCCTTCTCCGCCATGTTCGCGCTGAAACCTCCGGGCATGTTCATTGGGAACTGCGTCGGCGTGATGTCCGCGGCGGCGGCACCGGCTTTGAGCACAGGTCTGTCCACGGCGAACAGTGGTGTTGAAAAGAGAAAAGCAACGAGGGCGGAGAACTTCATGGTTGGGAAATGGATTCGAGTTGGGTGGCGACAGCCGCGTCATGCTTTGCCAAAATCTCGCGCAGTCTGGCCGGATCCTTGCCAAACCGGGAGATCAATTCCTGCGCGATGGCAAACGCGCACTCGAAACGCCCGTCGCCATCCGCGTCGAGCCAGACAGGATTCGTCGCGCCGATCAAGCGTGGGTTGAAGGCCTTGGTGCTTGGCTGGTATGGCCGCGGAATCTCCCAGAACGGCTCCGTGACTCCCGGACCTGTCGCAATGGCCACAAGATGCGCGTCGTGCGCCGGTCTGGGCAGTTTCCAGGTGATGCGGGCCTTCTCGCCGGCCTTGCCGGGGTCTTCGATGGCTTGCTCGCGGAGAAGAATGCCGTTGGCGAAGAGTTCGATGCGGTCCGCCTTCACCCATGCCGGGCCGCTGATGATGATTTCCACCTCGATCTCGTCCTTGAGACCGGTGGCGAGATCACCCATGCCAAACTGGCCGTTCACTTTCAGATTCGCCATCAGGCCGAGGCTCACAAGCAACCGCCCTTCACGATAGCTGCGCCAGACCTTGTCGAGATCGAGTTTCGCGGGATTCTCGTCATCCGCGGCCACATAGGTCCGTCCTTGGCCGAGAATGAAGCGGCTTACGTCATGTGTGTCGCTCGACGCCACCGCTGCGATGCGGTGCCCTCGGTTCAGCAGCGCGAACCAGTCGCGGAAGAGCAGGTGAATGTCCGACTGCATCGCACCCGAGGTGACGACCTCCATCGCGTCGATCTTGAGGGCGTCAGCGTGGCGGTGCTTGCCCGTCTTCGGATTGAACTGCACGCCACCGAGCGGAATGAAACCGCTATGAATATCCCGCGGATGATTCAGCGTGATCACCCGCACGCCGGGCGTCGCCCGGATCGCCGGAATCAGCTTTGCCCAGTCCAGTTCGTTGTGATCGACGACTTTGGCCCAGGAGGCGATGGGGAAGGCATTGAAATGACCCTGTTTGGTCGTCACCTCGTTGCCGACAACAGGCGTGAAATGCTCAGCCACACCCATGCTCGCCGCAATGGGCGCGTAATCGGTGTGATGATTGTGATCCGTGGCAATGGCGAGTTCGATCCCCTCCCCCGCGATGGTCAGCATGCGTTCCTCGATCTTTGCATCGCCATGCCCGCTGTGCGTCAGCGTGTGAATGTGGCTGTCCGCCGCAATCCAGCCATGTGTTTCCACCTCGCGCGTGATCTTCAAAGCCGCTTCTTTTGTTTCACCGGGACGCAACGACACCTCCGCCCTTGCCACTCCCCATTCAAAGCCGCGCCCGGCGTGCACCACGTAATCACCCGGCGGCACATGCAATGTTACGCGGCCTTGTTTCGCGTAAACAACACCGGTCCTCGTCGCGACCTCGCCGGCAGGTTCTGCCCGCAGCGGCTGCAAGGTGCCGTCTTTTCTCGTGAGCGTGATCCGGCAGGGAAGGTCGCCCGCGTTCACATGGATCTTCGCGCCACCGATGGCTTCATCCTGCGGCCTCGCATCGAGAATCACCGGCCCGATCTTAATGTCATCGAGCGATGAAGGGGCATCAATGATCAGGACGTTCTCCCCGTCTTTCAAGGCACCTGGTGGCACGGTGAGCACGCATTCCAGTGCCGCTTCCGTGTTTGTGAGCGTGCCGAGGCGGCGTCCGTTGAGCATCACCGGCCAGCCGAGTTTCACATCGCGCTGCCAGATGCGCAGCGTTTGCTCTGAAACGTTCGCCTTAGACTGAAAACGCATTTCCAGCCGCTCCGCGTCCACTTTTTGATCCTTGAAAACATCCCATTCAAACTGACCCGTCTTGCCAAGATGCAGCCGTTTTGATTCCAGAACGATTTCCTGCCCGGAAACGTCAAAAGCTGACGTGAGCGCCCACAGCACAATTAAGCGCCCCGAGATCATGCGATGATGTTTTGCACGACTTTGCCTCCTTGCAGACCAGTCAATCGGATGCGGCGGCCGCCGCTGACGATGGCGAGGTTTTCGTGATCGAGGCCGAGCAGATGCAGGATCGTAGCATGCAGATCGCGGAAATGCACCGCGCCATCGACGACGGTGCTACCATCGTGGCTCGTTTCGCCATGCGCGTAGCCGGCCTTCACACCACCGCCGGCCATCCAGAAGGTGAAGGCACGATGCTGGTGCCCGGTTTGATCCTTGTCCTTGCCGGGTTCGAGGCCTGGACGGCCAAATTCACCGCCCCAGACGACCAGCGTGTCCTCCAGCAGCCCGCGCTCGTCGAGATCATCTAACAGCGCGGCAATCGGAGCATCCGTGGTGGCGCAGTTCGCGGTCAAATCACGGCGATGGTCCGTGTGCTGGTCCCAACTGCCGTGCGTGATCTCGATGAAGCGCACGCCCGCCTCGCAAAACCGCCGCGCCAGAAGGCACTGGCGCCCAAAGTCGCTGTCCTTGCAGGTGCCGACTTTGTAATTCTTACCGACGGCATACCGCTGAAGCGTGGCTTTCGATTCCTGGCTCAAGTCGAGCAACTCCGGAGCCTGCGCCTGCATGCGGAAGCCGAGCTCCATCGTCTGGATGACGCCTTCGAGCTGCGCATCATCGCCACGCAGGCCTGCATGGTCACGATTCATCGCCTGGATGAGATCAAGCTGCCTGCGCTTCACATTCATGGGCAGATGATCGCCCGTGATGTTGCTGATCGTCGCCTTGGACATGTCCTCGCCATTCACGCCGATCGGCGTGCCGCCAAACACCGCCGGGAGCTGCATCGCAGCGTATTCGGAGGGCTTCGCGGTGTTGAAGCTGATGAAGCCCGGCAGATTTTGATTCTCCGTGCCCAGACCATACGCCACCCACGCGCCCATGCTCGGGCACGGCCGCAGACGGTCGCCCGTGTGCAACTGCAGCATCGACTGCGCATGGATGCTCGTGTCCGCGGTCATCGATTTGATGACGCAAAGCTTGTCCGCATGCCGTGCGAGGTTTGGCAGCAAATCCGACACCCACAGGCCGCTGCTGCCGCGCTGCTTGAAATTCGCAATTGAGCCTGCGTGCGGCTTTTGGCCGATCTGCGGCTTGTAATCAAAGGTGTCGAGCTGCGCCGGTCCTCCGGCCATGTTCAGAAAAATCACGCGCTGCGCCCTCGCGTGCAGTTTGGGCGGTCTCGCCGTCAAACTGGCCCCCGCCAGCCCGGACATCGCCAAATAGCCAAAACCACACGAGGCGGTGTGGAGCATCTGGCGGCGGGATAAAGGAGTCATCGGCGTGCTTATACGCTTTGTTGCTGAGTGTACTATCTCACGCCACCAGCCTCTTCACCACCTTCGCGGGATTCACGCCGGTGAGGCGGAAATCGAGGCCTTGGAAGCGGTAGCTCAACTTGTGGTGGTCGAGGCCGAAGAGGTGCAGGATCGTGGCGTGGAAGTCGTGGATGGACACGGGATCGCGGGCGACGTGCCACGCGAAGTCGTCGGTCTCGCCATAGACTTGGCCGCCTTTGATGCCGCCGCCAGCCATCCACAAGCTGAAGGCATAGGGATGATGATCGCGGCCGGTGACCTTCTTGAAGCCCTTGCGGTTCTCGCCGAGCGCGGTGCGGCCGAACTCGCTGCCCCACACGACGAGCGTGGTGTCGAGCAGGCCGCGTTGTTTGAGATCCTTCAGCAGCGCGGCGATGGGTTGATCGACCATCTGGCAATTGTGCGCGAGCTGCGGATCGAGCGCGCTGTGATGATCCCACGAGGCGTGGATGATGTTCACGAAGCGCACACCGCGCTCGACCATGCGCCGCGCCTGCAGGCAGTGACGCGAGAAGGTTTGGAAATTGCCGATGCCACCGAGGTTGCTCTTGATCGGCGGTTCGACGCGATTCACGCCGTAGGCATCGAGCGTGGCCTGCGATTCGCCCGCGAGATCGACGAGCTCCGGCGCAGAGCTTTGCATGCGGAAGGCAAGCTCGTAGCTGTTGATGCGCGCCGCGATCTCGGGATCGCCGATGTGCTTGTGCTGGAGTTTGTTCAGGTCGTTCAGCGCACGGATGCTAGCGGATTGCATTTCCGGCGTGATGCCATTCGGATTGTTCAGGTTCAAGACAGGCGCGGCTCCATTGCGAAACATCACGCCCGCATACGAGGACGGCAAAAAGCCGCTAGACCATGTGGAACTACCGCCGGGCAGGCCACGGCCTTTGCTGACCATCACGACATACGACGGCAGCTCCTGCGAGGCATTGCCGAGGCCATACGTGACCCACGAGCCGATGCTCGGACGCCCGAGCAGCGCCGCGCCGCAGTTCAGCATGAGCTGGCCGGGCAGGTGGTTGAACTGATTCGTGTGCATCGAGCGCACCAGCGCGATGTCGTCCGCGCAGCTGGCGATGTGCGGCAGCAGATCGCTGATGTCCATGCCGCACTGCCCGTGCTTTTTGAAGACGCGACTCGTGCCCATCACCGTGGCCGATTCCTTCTGCAAAAACGCAAACTTCGCATCGCCCACGATCGAGTCCGGCAGCGGCTGGCCGTCGTATTTGTTGAGCAGCGGCTTCGGATCAAAGAGGTCCATCTGCGACGGCCCGCCTTCGAGGAAGATGAAGATGCAGCGCTCCGCCTTCGGCGCGAAATGCGACACGCGAGTGGCGAGCGGATTCGCCGGGATACTCGCCTCTTCCGCCAGCAAGCCGTCCTGCTTCAACAACGACGCCAAAGCCAGCGTCCCCAACCCGCATGAACTCGTCGCGAGGAAATCGCGGCGGGTTTGGGTGATGTATTGCTCATAGGGGGACATGTGTGGAGGTTACGTCTGCTTGCTGGTCGCTTTTGCGGCTGTCGCGTTCTGAAGCACCCACTCCATCGCTTTCACCGTGTCGTCGTAGCTGGTTGAGTGACCGCCGCTCTCGCGGTGCAGGCTGAGGACCTGCTTCAGCTTCTTCGCGAGGCGCAAGGTGCTGTCGGGTGGCACGATGCTGTCTTTTCCGCCGGTGGTGAGGGCAATGGGCATGGTGAGGCGGTCGGCGTGGAGTTCTGGGCTGCGTTTGTGGCGTTCGTCGGCGCTTCCGTAGGAGGTGTCGATGGCGTCTTTGAAGCCGGCATATTCGACGAGATTGGCAGTGGGGTTCAGGGCGCAGACGCCGGCGATGAGTTCGGGATGCAAGGAGGCGAATATGAGTGCTGAGGTGCCGCCCATAGACCCTCCGGCGATGAAGACGCGATTCACGCGATGCCGCAGCTTTACCTCGGCGATGATTTGAAGCACATCCGCCTCCGCTTTCGGTCCCATCCACGAGGTTTTGGCGCGGTAATCGGGTGAGATGAAGATCAATCCGTGCCTGTCGGCGACATCGCGCAGGGCGCGGCATTCATCGCGAGCATCGCGGATGAATTGCCAGCGATCCGAACCGTGGCCGTGGAGCGCGATGAGCACGTCATGCGGCTTTTGTGGATGAAAACCAGTCGGAAGACGCTCGACGTAGCGTTGCTCGGTGTGGTCGATTTGAGCCTTGAAGACGATGTCTTGCGGATTCGCGGCTTGTTGAGTCCAAAGCCACTTTTCGAGCGAATCAGGCGGCGCGATGACGCTGAGGTCCTGCGCCTTCACGAGGCGGCTGGCGAGCTTGTCGGCATCGGGCGGCAAGGCCACGACGACATCCCACTCCTGCGGACCAAAGCTGAGGGACCAGTTCATGATCCACGCGTAGTGCTTGTGAAAGGTTTGCGGTGTCTTTTCGGTGAGTTGGCCGGGCACGGCGATGACGACGAGGTCCGGTTTCATCGAACGCACGGCCTTCGCGGCATTTTCGAGCTCGGCGAGCGTTTTGCCTTCGGTGGGCCAGGGCTTCACGGTGATCTGCGCCTCGGGATGCAGCTTCTTCAAAGCCGCGCCGATGTGCTGATCATACGGCGGCATGGCGAAGACGGTGACCGGTTTGCCTTCGCCGAGCAGCCTGAACGTTTGCGCAAGGGGATTCGGCGGCGGTGGCTCGTCACGCAGCGAAACTTCCTGACCGGTGATGGTCTTCGCGATGGTTTCGGCGAAGAGCTTGTGACCATCCATGTTCGGGTGGATGGCGTCGCTGAGTAGCAGGTTCCATTCGAGTGCGTCTTTGGCCCGCACGGCCTCGAAAGCCGCGAAGCAGTCCGCAACGCCGAGCGATTCGGCTTTCGCGAAATCACGAATGGCCTGCGAATACTCCGCGAGCTTCGCCACGGGCCGCTGAGGCGAATCAACGATGCTGTTTTGTGTGCAAAGCACGACTTCCGCACCCGCCGCACGGCAGCGCTGGATGATCTGCGTCATGTTCGCGATGAAATCGGCCACGGGCACGCGCACGAGGTCGTTCATGCCGAACATGATCGTCACCAGATGCGGCTTGTGGGCCAAAACATCGCGCTCCAGTCGCGCGAGACCGCCTTTGCTGGTGTCGCCACTGATGCCGGCGTTGCGAACGGTCACTTTGGCCTTCGGATGAAGCTTTTGCAGCGCGATTTGCAGCATCTCTGGATACGCCCGCACGCTGCCGCTGTGATAGTACACGCCCGTGATGCTGTCGCCGATGCAAACGATGCGCACGGGCTCTTTGGCTTCGTTGAGGAGTTGGCGAGTTTTGTCCGGCGTGGCCGCGAGACAGGCCGTCGCGAGCATCAGGAGGCAAAAGAGGCGCTGGAGCATGAGAGGTGGCTTTACTCGCGGTTGATGAACTCATCGAGATTCATGAGTACTCGCGCGACGGCGACGAGCGTGGCGGCTTCGGTAGCTTGAGCGGGTGAAATGGCTTTTTGATGGGCTCCGAGCACTTGGAGGGCTGTGGGGCCGCTTTTGATGACGCGGGCTTTTTGTTCGTCGTGGAAGGTTTGGAGGCGGAAGAGTTCTTCGGGGCGTGGTTCGCGGTTTAGTACGATGCGGAAGAGCTTTTCGAGGTGATTCGGGCCTTCACGAAGGGCACGAAGAGCGAGTGCCTGCGCAGCTTCGACGAAGACGCCGTCGTTCATCATGGTGAGGGCTTGCAGAGGCGTGTTGGAGCGTTCGCGGCGCACGCAGGCGTCGGCGGCATCGGGAGCATCGAAGGTGGTGAGCGTGGGATAGAGCACGCTGCGCAGCGTGATGATGTAAAGACTGCGGCGGTAGATTTCATCGCCAGGGCTAGCCTGCCAGTTTGACGAGCGGCCGACATCGAACACGTCCTCCGGCAAGGGCGGACGGAAGCTGGGGCCGCCGATGGTGGGCTTCAAAAGACCGCTGACGGACAGCGCGGAGTCGCGCAAGACTTCGGCGTCGAGGCGAACGCGGTTTTGGTGGGAGAGCAGGCGGTTGAGGGGATCGACGTAGAACGAGTTTTCCAACTCGTTGGTATTGGATGAACGAGTTGGAAAACTCGTTCTACGATACGTTTCGCTCATCACGAGGCGCTTGATGAGCTGTTTGCGGCTCCAGCCGGTGCGCATGAACTCGGTGGCGAGCCAGTCGAGGAGTTCGGGATGGCTGGGGGCTTCGCCGCTGGTGCCGAAGTCATCCGGCGTGCGCACGAGGCCGAAGCCGAAAAGCTTGCTCCAAAGATGATTCACGGCGACGCGGGCGGTGAGCGGATTTTGCGGTGAAACGATCCACTTGGCGAGGTCGAGGCGGGTGTGGCCTGCTTGAGCGGGCAAGGCGGAAAGCGTGGCGGGCATCACATCGGGTCCTCGGCGTGTGTAGTCGCCGGCGAGATGCACGTAGGTCTGGCGGCGATCTTTGGAGACTTCGGCGAGGAGTGGGGCTTTGGTTTTGGTGTCGTCGCGGTCCTCGGTGTTGTCGAAGAAGGCGTAGAAGCTGTAGTAATCGCGGATGGTGATGGGATCGTATTTGTGCGTGTGACACTGCGCACAGCCGATGGTGAGGCCCATCCACACGCGAGCGGTGGTGTTGACGCGATCGACGAGGTTTTGGTAGCGGGCTTCTTCTTTATCGACGCCGGCTTCGGTGTTTAAAGCGGCGTTGCGGTGGAAGCCGGTGCCTGCAGGCGCATCGGTGAGGTCTCCGGCGATTTGCTGAATCGTGAATTCGTCATACGGCATGTCGTTGTTGAAGGCCTGGATGACCCAATCGCGGTAGCGGTAGGCGTTGGGGCGAAGGCCGTCGCCGAGGAAGCCGTTGGAGTCGGCGTAGCGTGCCATGTCGAGCCAGTGGCGGCCCCAGCGTTCTCCGAAGCGTGGATCAGCGAGGAGTTGATCCACGAGGGCGGCATAAAATGAGTCTGATAGGACAGATGGGACGGATAGGTCCGATGGAGGAGGCAGACCGATGAGGTCGAGATAGAGGCGGCGGATGAGCGTGCTCGAATCCGCACGCGGTGCGGGCTGTAGGCCGTGTTTCTTCAATTCGATGCGGATGAAGCTGTCGATGTCGTGATGTGACGTCGATTGCTTGATCGGCTGAAAAGCCCAATGCGGCTCATACTTCGCCCCTGCGGCGATCCATTGACGCAAAATGTCTTTTTCGGCGGTGGTGAGTGGTTTGGGGGACTTCGGTGGTGGCATCACGTCGTCGGGATCTGAGGTCGTGATGCGGTCGAGGAAGGTTTTGGCATCGAAATGCTCGGCGGGCATGTCGAGGCGGAGATCGGCCTCGCGGCTTTCCTCGTCGGGGCCGTGGCAGGCGTAGCATTTCGACGCGAGGATCGGGCGCACATCACGCGTGAAGTCCACGGCGTGAGCGTGGCTCGCGAGAGCGACGAAGATGACGAGTCGCTCAATCCACATAGCGCAGTTCATTGCTGGCGAGCAGGGCCTGGCACAAGGCGGCCCAGGTGTCGAGTTCGCGGCGTGGGTGATCGGTTTGCGTCGAAACAAGCATCGAATCGGCCTCGCGGATGAAATCGAGGCCGCGTTGGAGTTCGGCGGCGGTGGCGTCGCGGCCCAAAGCAGCGCGATAGGCCGCTGCGATGCGTTTTTCAGACTCGGCGGGTGTTTGGAGCAGTCGCTTGGCGAAGCGGCGGGATTGCTCGATGATGAAGGTGTTGTTCAGCAGATACAGCGATTGCGTGGCGAGAGCGGAGCTGTCTCGCTTGTCGAGGACGGTGGTGGCATCGGGCAGGTTGAAGGGCGTGAGCTCCGGCGGCATCGAATTGCGCAGCATGAGCAGGTAGATGCTGCGCTGAGTGCTCGGCTGATGCAGCGAGGGCAGCTCATTGATGAGCACATCGCGATGCTGGATGAGTGAACCGCTCGCTGGCTGCGGATTCAGATCACCGGTGGCGGCGAGCATTGTGTCACGGATCGTTTCGGCATCGAGACGGCGACGGAGGTGATGCGAGAACCATGGTGCATCACCGCTGCGCGAGGCCATTTGATACGTGCGGCTGAGGACGATGGTGCGGATGAGTTTTTTGATGCTCCAGCCTTCGCGCATGAAGCGGGTGGCGAGATGGTCGAGGAGTTCGGGATGCGTGGGGTGCTCGCCGGAAAGGCCGAAGTCGTTCGGCGTGGTGACGAGACCTTCGCCGAAGAGCTGGAGCCACACGCGATTCACGAAAACGCGGGCGGTGAGCGGATTCCGGGGGCTACTAAGCCATTGCGCGAGCTCGAGTCGGCCGCTTTGCTTCAAATCGACGACGGTGCCGCCACCGCAGGCGCTGAGGAAGCCGCGAGGAATTGCCGCGCCGAGTTTTTTGGATTCGCCGTCGATGTTGAGCTTGCAGTCCTCGATCTTTTTCGCGTCGCGAACGCCCATGGCGAGTGGCGCATCGGCGGCGTATTTGAAGGAGGGCTTCGCGGGCGGACGATGCGGCGGGTTGGCTTTGATGATGGGTTCCAATTCGGCACGCGGCACCACGTTGGCCGTGGCTTGAAGCTCGTGCAGCGGTGTCTGCGGTGCGGTGAGGCCCTGATGCGCGGCGGCGCCCCACATCGTCTCAGTGCTGCGGAAGATGCCAGCGAGCGCGTAGTAGTCGCGCGTCGGGATGGGGTCCGTTTTGTGATCGTGGCAGCGGGCGCAGCCGACGCTGAGACCGAGGATGCCGCTGCCGATGACGTTGATTTGATCCGCGATGACATCCATCTCGAAGTTCTCATTCATGGCCTTAGCTGGCTTTGCGCCCAGCGCGAGCAAACCGGTGGCGATGAGCTGGCGGTCGCGCTGCGCGGGCGAATCGGCTGGAAGTAGATCTCCGGCGATCTGCTCGGCGATGAAACGGTCATACGGCAGGTCTTCATTGAAAGCGCGGATGACGTAGTCGCGGTAACGCCACGCATGCGGGAAGCTGGGATTGCGCGAGAGGCCGTCGTTGCCGTTCGATTCGGCGTAGCGGGCCACATCGAGCCAGTGGCGGCCCCATTTTTCGCCGAAGTGGGGTGAGTTCAGGAGGGCGTCCACGTAGTCGGACGGGGCGGACATGTCAGACGAGTCGGACGGCGGGAGACCGATGAGGTCGAAACTCAAGCGGCGCTTCAAAGTGGCCGTTTCGGCATCGGGGGCGGGTTGGAGGCCGTTTTGCTCGATTTTGGCTAGAATGAAGGCGTCGAGGCTTTGGCGTGGCCAGGCGGTGTTTTTTACTTTCGGCGGCTTGGAGTCGGAAATGGGCTGGAGGGACCAAAGCGGCTGCTGCGGGGCTTTTTTCGCGATCTTCGGTGGTTCGGTGCGCGGATCCGGTGCGCCCATTTTCACCCATTCGACGAAATCGTTCACGATGTGGTCGGGAAGACGTTTCTTCGGCGGCATTTCGAGGCCGTCGTAGCGGACGGCTTGCACGATGAGGCTTTCGTCCGGCTTGCCTGGAATGACGGCGGGGCCTGATTCGCCACCGGCGATCATTTCGGAAGGCGCGTCGAGCAGCAGCTTGCCGCCGAGCTTCTTCGAGGTCTGCGAGTGGCACTCGTAGCACTGCTTCACGAGCACGGGGCGAATCTTGGATTCAAAGAAGGCCCGCTGGTCCGGCGTCATGTCGGCAGCCGCCGCGGGAAGCGCGGAGAGGAGCAAGAGCTGGAGACGACGGAACCACATGGGCGGGCTGAATACGCGAGATGGGCTTCGCTTCGCTCACTTCTTCGGCTTCAAAAACAGGACCTCGGCTCGCTCGATCCAGCCTTTACGCAGGTCCATGCGGAACCAGCCGTTGGAGTTTTTGGCGTTGATGCGGCAGCCGCTGCGCGGGGCGAGCTCCTTGAGGTCGTATTGCGCCCAGGTTTTGCCGGAGTCGGAGGACCAGATGATGCCACAGCCGTAGGGCGAGGCGGGCGCGCAGTGCGTAGCGACGTAGATGCCATCCTCGTGTAGCATGTTTGCGGATTCATAGCCGGGATTGAAAAGCAGCGTGTGTTTGGTGGTGTCCGTGATGTCCTGTGGCCTACATTGGAAGACGCCGCGGTCGTAGCGGTTGGCGATGGCGAGGCCGTTGGCGTCGGCGATCCAACAAATCTGGCCGTCGATGAAATTGAGGCCGCCGCATTTGAAGCGGGAGTTGGAATTCACGCTGATGACGAGCTTCCAGTCCCATTGGTCCGCCGCGGCGTCGTAGGTGCCGCGCAGCCAGTGGACTT
>Ga0315900_10004009_pt1 | contig 21034 bp, 17 predicted proteins | sample LakEriMetagenome_FD_203521 | JGI IMG/M metagenome (GOLD analysis project Ga0315900, IMG submission 203521) | Freshwater fungal communities from buoy surface, Lake Erie, Ohio, United States - Buoy 12 MA114 | ecosystem: Environmental > Aquatic > Freshwater > Lake > Lake biofilm | place: USA: Lake...
GGCCTCGCCATGGCCTTCGCTGCGGTGGCTTCCGCTTTCATGGTCAATGTGATGATCGTGCCGGTGGATGGTATTCTGACCGAAATCACCAATGATGCGGCGCGACTGGTCAATCCCAATGCGTCCATTGATCTTGCGGCGAATGTCTGGTTTTCCATCGCCTCCGTCGCGGTGCTGACGGTGCTGATTGGCGTTATTACCGAAAGGGTGATCGAACCGCGCCTTGGCGCCTATACCGGCGATTACAAGGTGCCTGGCGAGAATGTGCTCTCCGATGAGGAGTATAAGGGCCTGCGCGCCGCACGGAATGCCCTGTTCGGTGTGCTAGCTTTCATCGGGCTGCTGACGCTGCCGCCCGGCGCACCTTTGCGCAACCCGGAAACCGGCGCGATCATCGGGTCTTCGCCCTTCATGGGCAGCTTGATTGTTTCCATTGCGCTGATCTTTTTGGTCTGCGGCATCGCCTATGGCCGTGCTGCCGGCACGATGCGCACCTCGGGTGAGGCGATTGCCGCCATCCAAAAATCCATTGGCGCTCTGGCAGGCCTGATCCTACTGCTGCTGGTGATCAGCCAATTCATCGCCATCTTCAATTATTCGAACATGGCCACACTCGCGGCTGTTTCCATGGCGGATTTCCTGGAAAAGTTGAACCTGCCAACGGTTGCGCTGCTGATCGGCTTTGTCATTGCGGTGTTTGGCATTGACCTGATCATCACGGCAGCCGTGGCGAAATGGGCGATTTTCGCGCCGGTCTTTGTGCCGTTGCTCATGCAGCTTGGCGTAGCGCCGGAAGTGGTGCTGGCGGCCTATCGCGTTGGCGATAGCCCGATGAATTCCATCACGCCGCTCAATGCCTATTTCGCGATGATCGTGACCTTCGCCATCAAATATCAAAAAGATGCCGGGGTGGGCACGGTGATTGCGCTGATGCTGCCCTATGTCATCGCGATTTCCGTGGTCTGGACCGCGCTTTTGGCGGCTTGGTATATGCTCGGCCTGCCTTGGGGGCTCTAGCGCATGAATGACATCACCATCATGGCCGCGATCATCCTCGCGGCCATTGTGCTTTTCATCTGGAACCGCATTCCGGTCATTCTGGTGGCCATGGGTGTCGGCATGGCACTTTATGCGACCGGGCTTGTCACGCTGAACCAGGCACTGTCGGGCTTCGGCGATCCGGCAGTGATGTTCATTGCGACGCTTTTTGTGGTGAGTGCTGCGCTGGACCGCACTGGCGTCACCGCCTGGGCCGGGCAGATGCTGATCAAGGGCGCAGGCGAGAATAGCCGCACGCGGCTTTTTGTGCTGATTTCCCTTCTTGCGGCGATGTTGACCGCGCTGATCAGTCTCAATGGTGCGATTGCGGCGCTTTTGCCGGTGGCGGTTGTCTTGGCGCTCAGGCTGCGTCTGCCGCCTTCGCAATTGCTCATGCCGATGGTTTTCGCCGCGCATGCGGGTTCGAAACTGGCCTTGACCGGATCGCCGGTGAATGTGCTGGTGAGTGAGGCCGCGCTGGATGCCGGCGCGCGCGCCATCGGCTTTTTCGAATTCACCATTGTCGGCATTCCGCTGCTGCTTGGTGTTATCACCATCACCCTTCTGTTCGGGCGGAAGCTGCTGCCGCATCGCTCTGGTGAGACCATGAGTGTGGATTTCAGCCGCCACGCGACCACGCTGGTTGAACAATACCGGTTGAAGGAAGGTTTGTTTCGGTTGCGGCTGCGTGCTTCGTCACCGCTGATTGGTCAGCCCCCTTCAGCCTTGCAGGAAAATACGTGGGGCGGGCTTCGGCTTGTCGCGGTTAATGACGGTACAACGGGCGATAGGCTGCGGCGCCCCACCATGGCGGAGGGCGATTTTCTCATCGTCTCCGGTCAGGCTGAGGATGCGGCGCGCCTTGCCACGGAACAGCATTTGGCCTTCCGGCTGGAAAACAGCGATGAGGATTTACGCGATAGCCTGTTCAATCGCAGTTCCGGCCTTGCCGAGGTGATGATCCCGCCGCGGTCGGAGATGATCGGGCAAACCGCCTATCAGGGCATGATCACCGAAAGCGGTGATCTGGTGGTCATTGCCATTCAGCGCGGTGGTGCTGATGTGGGCGCTGAGCCTGTGCAGTTGCAAGCAGGCGACACGATGCTGCTGCAAGGCACCTGGAAGGCGCTTGATACGCGGCTGGCTGATCCGCAGGTGCTGGTGGTGAATTCGCCCGATACCGTGCGCCGTCAGGCCGTGCCGCTTGGTGCCGGCGCCTGGACCACGATCGGCGTGCTGGCCGGCATGGTGTTCTTCCTTGCGACGGGATTATTGCCTGGTGCAGTCGTGGGTATCGCGGCCTGCTTCATCCTGGTCCTATCGCGCGTCTTGACCGTGGATCAAAGCTATCGCGCGATTGACTGGACAACGGTGATCCTGGTCGCGGCGATGATGCCGCTTTCCACCGCCATGGTGCAGACCGGTGCGGCGCAATTGATGGCGGATGGCCTGGTTGCCATGGCAGCCGGTGGCAGCCCGATGATCCTGCTCGCAGGTTTGTTCGTTTTGACTGCGGTGCTAGGTCAATTGATCAGCAATACAGCAACGGCGCTGATCATCATCCCCGTTGGGGTTGCGGCCGCGACTTCCATGGGGATTTCGCCGATACCGGTGCTGATGAGCATCGGCATCGCCGCCGCCGCTGCCTTCCTGACGCCGATTGCCACGCCAACCAACCTGATGGTCATGCGCCCGGGCGGCTATGCCTTCGGTGATTACTGGAAATTTGGTCTGCCGATGATGATTTGGTTTTTCATTGTCTGCGTCTTCATTGTGCCCCTGATCTGGCGGTTCTGAAGCATGATTGGCCTCTCCCGCTTTTTGCTTGCCGGTGCAGCGCTATTTGCGGCGCTGCCCGCCCTGGCACAGGCGCCCGCGCCGCGTGAGGCAGACCCGGCAGGGACCTTCGCTTTTCTGTTGGAGAATGACACCTTCTCCGGCAATGATCGCTATTACAGCAATGGCTTTCTTTTCGCTTGGCGGGCACCTTCCTATGATCCGCCAGCCTGGCTTGCAGGGCTGACAGAAGGGCCGAACCTGTTCTTCCCTGGCGGCGGTGTCACGCGTTGGGGGCTCAGTTTCGGGCAGAAGATGTTCACGCCGGAAGACACGCTCGCGACCAATCCGGACCCGAAGGATCGCCCCTATGCCGCTTGGCTTTACGGCGCGATTTCGTTGCATTCCTATACAGCGCGCGAGATGGGCACACTTGAATTGCAGCTTGGCGTTATCGGGCCTTCCGCGCTTGGCGAATGGGTACAGAATACAACACATGATCTGATGCGCATTGATCGCGCCTATGGCTGGGATTACCAGCTGCGTGATGAACCCGGCGTCAATCTGGTGGCGAACCGGCAGTGGCGCTTGAACGGCGAACCCGATTCCGCAGGCCGCCAATTCGGCTTGGTGCCAAGCCTCGCGGCCAGCCTTGGCAATGTGCATACCTACGCCGCAGGGGGCATGCTGCTGCGCTACGGGACAGAGCTTGAAGCGGATTTCGGCCCGCCGCGCGTGCGCCCGGTTTCTGCCGGTTCGGTTTTCTTTCAGCCGACCGGGCGTTTTGGCTGGTATGTCTTTGGCGGTGTTGAAGGCCGCGCGGTGGCGCGAGACATTTCGCTGGATGGCAATACCTGGCGCGATAGCCGCAGCGTGGATCGGGAAGTGCTGGTGGGCGATGCCAGTCTTGGCTTTGCGTTGATTTTCTCAAGCGCGCGCCTGACCGCGACTTATACGATCCGCAGCAAGGAATTTGAAACGCAACGCGAAGCCTCACAATTCGGCTCACTCAGCCTTGCATTCAGGTTCTAGCATCTGATCCGCGCCGCGCCGCAGAGATACCCTGCACAGCGGCGCGACACTTGGCCAATAGGCGACACACCCGCGACGCCCCAAGATAATCGCAAGAATATCGGGCCGGCGTTTGGTAAGGCACAGGGGGCATGCAGATGAAATCAAAATGGGCCGGGGCGGCTATGCTGGGCTTGATGGTTGGTGCCTCACCAGCCCTTGCACAACAGCCCACCATGGAAGAACTGATGCGGCGCATTGATGCGCTGCAACAGCGTGTGAATGAACTTGAACGCGAACGCCGCCCGCAGCGCCCGGCCGCCGTGGCAGCGCCAGCACCTGCGCCCGCACCGGCACCGGCCGCGCCGACACGCGCCGCAGCACCGCGCACCGCGCCCGCAGCAGCGGCACCAGTCACCGCCGCCGCTGTGCCTGCGCCACGCTCGCCCGAGACTGTGCGCGCCGAAGTGGATGAGGCGCTGCGCGGCAGCCTGGATGGGCTTGCGATGCGTATCCCGAATACCGATACGACCGTGCGGCTTTACGGCTTCCTCCGCCTGACCGCCTATCGCGATTTCAATGCGCGCAATCCTACGGACGCGGCTTCTGTGCAGGGCATTCCGCTGAGCGGTGGCAATACGCAGCCCGGCGATGGCGACATCACCGCGCGCAGTTCGCGTTTCGGCTTTGATACGCGCACCGATACCGACTGGGGGCGGCTCGATACCACCATTGAAGGCGATTTCCGTGGGGATGCCAGCGGTGATCTAGCCTATCGCCTGCGCCAGGCCTTCGCTGAATTGACGCGTGATGATTGGAGCTACCTGATCGGACAAACAAACAGCCTTTGGAATGAAGGGCTGACCGAGGCGATGCATGATGCGACCAACCTCAATCAATCTTTCATCCGTCAGGCGCAGCTTCGCGTCACGCATCGTTTCGATAGTAACTTGATGCTGCAAGGCTCGATTGAGGCACCCTTTAGCGATATCCTGACGAGTAACGGGGCGCGCTTCCCCACAGATCGCTTCGATGGTGGCGCAAGAAGCGCTGCCTTTGATCAAATGCCCGATTTTCTCGCACGCCTGACCTGGCGCGATGGCGCGGAAGAATATGTGCTGCGGGGCCTGTTCCGTCAGTTATCGCTTGAACCGGATGGGGCTGCACCTGGACCTGGCAACGACCGGTTCTCAGGTGGCCCGAGCGAGAGCACCTTCGGCTGGGGGCTTGCCGCCCATACGCGCCTGCCGCTTGGCAAATGGATTTCTGCCCTCGGACGCGATGAACTGATGCTGATGGGCTATTATGGTGAGGGTATTGGCCGCTATTTCGCCGGCAATACCTTCGGCCAGAGCGCGATTACCGACCTATCTACGGCGACCCGCATGGATTACAGCCTGGAATCCGTACCCACCTATGGCGGCACCATTGGCTATCGCCGCTTCTGGAGCGATTTTGTGCGGAGCACGGTCTCCTACGCCTATGCGCGGCAGGATTACCCCTCCTCCATCCGTTTCGGCGCCGGCACGGCGGGGGCATTGGCGCGCAACCGCGAAATGCAGCAGGTGATTGCCAATCTGATCTGGAGCCCCTTTGCCGATCGCCCGACCAGCCGCATGCCCTTTGGCTGGCTTGATCTTGGGCTGGAATATGTCTTCAGCCGGCGCGATCTTGAAGATGGCGCGGCGGCGGCGGGTGCGAATGGTGTGGGCCATGGCATTGCCAATCGCTTGCTGGCCGTTGGCATTGTGCGGTTCTGAAGACACTCATAAGAAAACCGACCATGGTGGCTTAAGGGGTCAGTTCTGCCACCATGGCCGGCCAGGCTGGAAACCGCAGCCCTTGCGGGACGTCTCCGCATGGCGCGCGGCGATGTCTCTCCAGCTTTGGGGTGAAGCGGGTCAGGTAATCTCCTGACCCGCTCAGTCTTTAGAGCATGTTGCGTTCACTTGGGTTCACGCAACACGCTCTGCGTTGTTGTTTTCGAGCATCTTCACACGTTCAGATGATTCTATCTGAACGTGATCTGCTCTAGGCCTGCGCGGCCGGCACGGCGATAAAGGCCGGCTTGCCATCGCGCAGGATGCGCACTGCAACCGCGCCGCCCGCGGCATTCGCTTCACGCAGTGCGCGCACCACGGCTTCAGCATCATCGGTTGCGGCAGCGCCGACACCCACGATCACATCGCCCCGGCGCAAGCCAGCTTCCTGAGCGCGTGAATTCGGCTCCACCGCCTGCACCAGTGCGCCCTTGGCATCATTGGGCAGGCGGAGTGATGCACGCGCTTCCGGCGTGATCGGCACCAGCGAAACACCAATGCGCGGCGCGTTGGATTCCTCCGCCCCTGCACGGGCGCGTTCCGTGCCAGGCTGCGCGGCGATATCCACGCGAAGGCTCCGTTCCGCACCATCGCGCCAAAGCTTCAGATCAGCCTTCGCACCGGGGCGGAGTTCCGCCACGCTGCGCGCCAGATCACGCGGGCTTTGCACCGACTTATTGTCCAGCGCAGTCACCACATCACCGGGCTTAAGGCCGGCCTTGGCGGCGGGGCTGTCACGCTCCACACCCGCCACCAGGGCGCCGCGCGGGGCTTCGCTGCCATTCGCGGGCAGTTTCAGCGCTGCTGCCATGGCAGCGTTCACCGGCTGGGTGGAAACGCCGATGAAGCCGCGCTCCACAAAGCCTTTCTCACGCAGTTCCGCCACCACGCGCTTCACCATATTGGACGGCACGGCAAAGCCGATACCAACCGAACCACCGGTTGGGCTGAAGATTGCGGTATTCACGCCAATCACACCGCCATCGCGGGCGAAAAGCGGGCCGCCGGAATTGCCCTGATTGATCGGCGCATCCACCTGGATGAAATCATCATAAGGGCCGGCGCCAATGTCACGGCCGGTTGCTGACACAACGCCCGTCGTCACGGTACCGGACAGGCCATAGGGATTGCCCATGGCCACCACCCAATCACCAGGCTGGGCACGATCAGAATCGCCCAGGGCCACGAAGGGCAGCGGCGCGCCGGCTTCAATCTTTAGCAACGCGACATCGGTGCGCGAATCGCGGCCAACGAGGCGCGCGGCCAATTCGCGGCCATCTTCAAGCTTCACCGTCACGCGGGTGGCGCCATCCACAACATGGTTGTTGGTGACGATGAAACCGGCGGCATCAATGATGAAGCCCGAACCCGTGCCCTGCACGCGGCCCTGGCCGTGATTGGGCATCCCCATTTCAGTGCGCGGCGGCTTGCCGGCGACATTGATGGTGACAACGGCGGGGCGCACGGCCTTCACCAGCTCGGCAAAGCCGGCGGCGGGTGCGGCGCGGTCAAGCGTGATGGCCGGGGGCACGGGGGCGGGGGCATTCTGCGCATGCACGGCAAGGCCGGTGAGCGCGGTTGAACCAAGCAAAAGGCCGAGCAGCGCATAGCGCGCAGTCCGGCGGGCGGGGCTGGATGTAGCCATGTGTTGTTTTCTCCATAAGCAGGCACTGCGCTGATTCGCTTTCGCCTTGACTGCGAAAATGGAGAAAGCCTGCTGTAAAGTCCCGAACGCGAAGCTGAAATGATTTTCAGCTTTCGGCCTTTGCGGTGGAAAGATCGACCGTCACGCGAAGCCCTGGTGCGGCGTCTGACAATACCGGCGCCGCGCCATGCAGCTTTGCCACCGCCGCCACCAGCGCGAGGCCGAGCCCGCTGCCCGGCGTGCCGCGGCTACGGTCCAGCCGATAGAAGCGCCGCAGCACGCGCGCGCGTTCTTCTGCCGGCACGCCTGGCCCATCATCGGCCACCTCCAGCTTCGGGCCAGGGCGCAGGGTCACGCGCAGGGTCTGCCCGCCATGCATCAGCGCATTATCCATGAGGTTCGTGAGCATCTGCCGCAGCAGCGCCGCATCGCCATGCAGGCGCTGATCGGGTGCGATGTGTACTTCAAGCCTTTTGCCGGCTTCTTCCGCGACAACGGCATAAGCCTCGGCCAGGGTGGTGACGAGTGCAGAAAGATCCACCACCGGGGCTTCCTGGGGCGGCAAGGGTGGGCCGGCTTCAAGCTGGGCGATGCGGAGCAGCGCGGTGAAGGTGGCTAGCACCGTATCCAATTCGGCCAAGGCCGCTTCAAAGGCGGCGCTATCGGCATTGGGATCACGCGTGCGTGCGAGGGCTGCTTCCAGCCTTTGGCGCAGGCGGGAAAGCGGGCCGCGCAAATCATGCGCGACATCCACCGTGACTTGCCGCATGCCCTCGATCAGCGCTTCCTGGCGATCGAGCAGCGTATTCACCGTGCCAGCCAGCCTGTCGAATTCATCGGCGCTGCCGGCCAAGGGCAGGCGCCGCGCCAGATCACCGCGCATCACCTGTTCTGCGGCTTCTGAGACGCGGCGAAGACGCAATTGCAGCCCGCGCGCCATGAACAGCCCAAAGCCGAGCGCGATCAGCACCGCCACCGCACCCGCAGCAAGCAAGGTGGTGGCAAGGGTTGCAGCCGTATCCAGCACCGCGCCGAATTCGGCCGCGACCAGCAGCGTAAAGCCGTTGGAAATGCCGATGCCGAGCGTGCGCACCGGCCCTTCCGGCGCCTTCAGCGTCACAAAACCACGTAAGCCCGCCGGCGCGCCGGAAAGCCGCGCGGAACCCGCCACGGGTCGCCCATCCGGCAAACGGAGCTGCACCAGAATGGCGCTTGGCGTGCGGTCGCGCGTGCGGGCTTCCACTGCGCGGGTCAGGCCAATCATGCCAAAGCGCTGGAATTCACCAATCAGCAATTCGGCTTCCGCGCGGATGGTGCTGTCCAAAGCTTCTTCCAGCGCCGAGGAACTGCGCAGCCAGCCAAGCCCAAGGCCAAGCGCGGAAATGCCCAAGACGCCAAAGGCCGTCAGCAGTGCGGTGCGCAGTGCGAAGCTTCGGAGCAACCGTCCAAGTGCAGTCACTTCGGCGCACCAAGCATATAGCCAACACCGCGCATGGTCTGGATCGGCGCAGGCGCGCCTTCCTGCGAAAGTTTGCGGCGCAGCCGGCTGACATGCACCTCCACCAAATTCGTGGAAGGATCGAAGTTCAAATCCCACACGCCTTCCAGCAGCATGGTCTTGGTCAGCACCTGGCCGGGCCGACGCAGCATGAATTCCAGCAGGCGCATTTCGGTCGGCAGCAATTCCACCGGCTGACCATTGCGCCGCACCACGCGCTTCAGCAAATCCATTTCAATATCGCCCACTTGCAGCAGCACGGGATCGGTGGCGGGCGCCGGGCGGCGCGCGAGTGCCGCGATGCGGGCGCGGAGTTCGCTGAAGGCAAAAGGCTTGGCCAAGTAATCATCGGCGCCGGCATCCAGCCCTTCGACGCGGCGTTCCACCTCACCAAGCGCGGTCAGCACCAAAACAGGCGTGGTAATGCCGGAAGCCCGCAACGCGCGCAGAATAGTGAGCCCATCCGGCCCCGGCAGCATGCGATCCGTCACGATCACATCCCAAGCCTCGCCAGCGGCAAGCAGCATGCCATCCCGGCCCGTGCGCGCCACCTGCACGACATGGCCAATCTCCTGCAGACCCTTGGCGATGTAATCGGCGGTCGCCTTATCGTCTTCGATCAGCAGGATGCGCATGGGGCGCGGATATTACTCCAGTGTCGCGATGGCAACCGCCAGGCGGCAGCCCTGGGCGAATTCGGGGATATCCACATATTCATGCACGGTATGGATTTCCGCCTGGCCGGCGCCGAAGGTCACGGTCGGCACGCCATGCTTCACCAGCCAATTCGCATCCAGCCCGCCGGCGGAAACCATCGTCACGGGTTCCAGCCCCATGGATTGGGCGGCTTTCTTCGCGCGCTGCACGGCGGGATCATCGGCTGACATCAGGAAGGGCGGATAGGCGGTGCGGGTTTGGAAAGTGACCTCGGCCATGTCGCCATCGGCATCCTTCACTTCAGCCTTGGCTTTGTTGAAGGCTGCTTCAAAGGCTTCAGTGATCTTGACGGCGAAGTCAGCATCCGTGCTGCGCGCTTCACCAACCAGGTGCACGTAATCGGTCACGACATTGGTGGCATCGCCGGCGGGCTTGCCATCCTTGCCGCCAAAGATACCGACATTGGAAGAACCCTTGCCTTCCGGCTGCACCACCTTGCCAAACCAGCCGCCGCGCTGCGCTTCCGTCAGCCCGATAGAGGCCACGAGCGTTGAGGATATGCCGCGTTCCGGCGCCACACCGGCATGGGCGGCCTTGCCCTTGATGGTGACTTCCCAATTCTGCTGCCCGACCGCACCGATGGTGAGCTTCGCCGCATGGGTGCTGTCCACATTGAAGCCCATAACGGCGCCACCAAGGTCCTTCGGGTCCAATTCACGCGCGCCATGCAGGCCGCTTTCTTCGCGCACGGTAAACAGCATGGTGATCGGCGGATGGGGCAGCTTGTGATCAATCAGTGTTTTCGCGAGCGCAATCAGCACCGCGCAGCCCGTGCCATTATCACCGCCCAAAGCCGTGGTGCCGTCGGAGACAATCCGGTTCCCCTCCCGCCGCGGCTTCGCCCCCTTACATAGCGGCACGGTATCCATGTGGGTTGAAAACAATAGCCGCGGGCCAGGCTTGGTGCCCGGTAGGTCAACGATCAGATTGCCCACTTCGGTTGGCAGCTTGATGCGCTGATGCACCGTGTCATAGCGGATGGCGCTTGCCGGCACGCCAACCTTCTTCAGCTCATCCACAATGGCAGCGCCGATGGCGGCTTCAAACCCTGTCACGCTGTCAATCGCTAGTAGGCGGATCAGCATTTCCGTCGCGTATTCAACGTCAATCGTCTCGGCAGGGCTGCCCATGGTTTTATCCTCCTGATCTTGGGATGGCGCGCTGCGTTACCGCATCGCGAGAAGGGGCTTCAGGGCGTCGAGCACGCCCGTCAGCATGATTTGTGCGCCGATACATAGCAGCACGAAGGCGGCAAGTTTGGCCGCAATCAACATGCCCGTAGGGCCAAGCTTGCGCGCCACGGCGGCGGCATTGGCATAGGCAATCCAAACGGTGAGTGCGACCGTCGCCGCAGTCAGCGTGAAGGCCAGCGTATTCAATACAATATCGCTGATTTCAGAGGAACGTCGTTCCGCAGAAAGCGCGATGGATGCGGCGATGGTGCCCGGCCCGGTGGTCAGCGGCAGGGTCAGCGGGAAGAAGCTCATGCGCTCAACCGGGGCGGTATCCAGGGCGGCAGGAGCCTGGGATTCGCGGCGCTGATTGTCATCTTCCTCATTCAGCATTTGCCAGCCAGCCACCGCGACCGTCAGGCCGCCCGCGATCCGCAAGGCTTCCAGTGAAATACCGAAAAAGCCGAGGATGGGCGTGCCGAGGAAAAGTGCGGCCAGCAGCACAATGAAGCTATTGATGGCGATGGACCGCGCGAGCCGCGCGCGTTCCTGTTCGGTCAGCCAGCGCGTCATGCCATGGAAAATCAGCGCACCGGCGGGCGGGTTGATAATGCTGATCAGCGCCGAAAACCCGAAAAGCCAGGCGGCAACCAAATCCCCGAAAATGGCGGAAGCGGTCATAATGACTTGCCTGATACCCGAAATGCGCCCGCTGCCGGCTGCAAACCCAGGCTTCTTCTTTTGGAGGGGCGGCGAATGGACATAATTCTAATGGCGATAAGGGAAGGCCGCGTCGCGCGTTAGTCAATTCAGCCCCGAGGCTGTGCGCTGCATCCCATGGGTTGGGCAGAGACGAGGTTAGGCATGAAGCGCCGACTGCAGATCAAAACTACACGCCGATGCGGATGACTACCGCCCCGTTTGGAAAACAATAAAAACCCCGCTGTACATGAAGCACAGCGGGGAATTTCAGATCTATACGCCGCCCATTAGGCCGCGATGCTAGAACCCTGCGAGCCAGCGCCAAGGCGCCGCAGCAGAGCCTAACAGATCAGCCGCGTGCGCGCGGGGCCGGAGCCGGGGCGGGCGCGGGGGCCGGGGCAGGGGCCGGCGCAGGCTCAGAAGCGCAAGCGGCGAGCAGCGCGGCCGGGGCCAGAATGGCGACCGCCGCAGCCTTGCGGAGGAGCGCCTTGCGGGTCATTTCTTTGGAATCGGTGTTCATGTTGCACATCCAGGTTGCTAGAGACTAGGAAACGGCGCAAATAAGAGTCAATTATTCGCGAGTTGTCAAACCCTTTTCTTGCGTAGAATGTGAAGTTTCAGGAGTTGGACGGGTGAAACGGTCTTGGAACGGGCCAGAATGGGATGAAAAGGGGCTGGGCGAAGCGCCAGCGCCCCTGATTTCGCGGCGCGCCAGCCTTTTGCGGGGCGCGGCGGGCCTGGTCGGCATGCTTGCCCTGGTGAGCTGCGCGGCCTCTGAGGGCGATTCGCTTGAGCCGATGGCGGGGCGCCAGCCTGAAGAAGGACCTCGGCAAGCGCCGGAGGACCCGCCCCCCGTTGTTGCCGGCGAAACCCTGGATGGCGCGCTATTGCGGCGCTTTTACGCCCGGCGCGACTTTGAACCGGTGTGGACCACGCGCGAAGCCGAGGCGAGGGCCTTCAAGGCAATGGTGATGCGGGCGCGCGATCATGGCTTGGACCCCGAATTGTTTCAGGCCGATCTCCTGCGGCGCATGGATAGTTTTCCGCCCGACCGGCGTGACTTGCTGCTGACCCACGCGGTGCTGACCTATGCCGAAGCGCTCGCCTTTGGCGCAGTGCCGCCCAGCCGGCGCAAGGATCGGGAAGCGCTGAAGCCCGAACCTGTGGATGTGACGGAAGTGCTGCATGAAGCGCTGGATGGCCCAGACCCCGTTGCTGCCATTGAAGCGCTGGCACCGCAAACCCCGCCCTATAAGGCGCTGCGCGAGGCGCTGCATCGGCAGCAAAATTCACTGCGCCCAGACCGCAACCGCGTGAACCGCTTGCGCGTGATTGAGGCCAATCTGGAACGCCAACGCTGGCTGCCGCGTGAACTGCCGGCTGATCGCGTTTGGGTGAATGTGCCAGATCAGCAGCTTATTTTCTATCGCGATGATCGACCGGTTTTCGTCACGCGCGTTGTTGTGGGCGACCCGACAGATCGAAAGCAAAGCCCTGAATTGCATACCGTGATCGAATCGGCGCTGTTCAACCCGCCCTGGATCATCCCAAGCGATATTGTGGAAGCGGATATCCGCCCCATGCTGAAGCAGGACCCGCTTTACCTGGTGAAGAACAAGATCACCCTGCTGCCGAATGGTGACGCGAAGCAGGCGCCGGGCCCGCAAGCGGGGCTTGGCGCCGTGATGTTCGAAATGCCGAACCGCTTTGATGTCTATTTGCATGACACGCCGGACAAGGAAGCCTTCGGCCGCGATAATCGCCGCCTCAGCAATGGCTGCATTCGCGTACAAAACCCGCTGGAATTGGCTGCGCTGCTGATGGATGAACCGATGGACGTCATCCAGAAAAAGGTCGCGACCGGCGATACCGTGCGCAAATCCCTGCCCGAGCCTGTGCCGGTTTTTCTGCTCTATCACACGGCCCTTGCTTCCGCCGGGCGGGATGTGGAAATTCGCCCGGATTTCTATGGCCGGGATGAGGCGCTGTGGCTGCGGATGCAAAAGCGCCCACCGGAGCACGAGGTGGTGCGTGCAGGCCAAATGGCGGCCGCCCAGCGCCCATCATCTGCCGCCGAGCCCTCCCGCCGGTTGGTGCCGTCTGTGCCGGCAAGGCCCACGGTGCAACGGCGCATCTGATAGGTGGTTTCCCCAACTGGGCGGTCGCTTTTTTTTGATTATGCTTCCCGATGAAGCCAGCGTGAGCTCCCTGCAAGACTGACGCGTCTTCCACACCAAAGGGGATCACATGTTGTGTTATCGTCGTCCCGTCCAGCAAAAGGACCGCGCGCCCAGCGCCGTCGGCATAGGATAATGATAGCGCTGCTGCTACCGCATTACCCAAAAGCATCGCGCGCAAGCCGCGCCAGATTGTCATGCCCCATGCGCGCATAGGTCAAAGGATGCGCCTTGGCGGGGTCTTGTTCGGCTTCGACCACAAGCCAGCCCGCATAGCCCGCCGCCGCCAGGGGTTTCAGCACCGCCGGGTAATCCACGCAGCCATCGCCGGGCACGGTAAAGACACCCTGAAGCACTGCTTCCAGAAAAGGCAAATCACGCGCCTTTGCTTCGCCTAGCACCGCCCTGCGGATATCCTTGCAATGCACATGCACAATCCGCCCCGCATGCTGGCGCGCTGCCAGCGCGGGATCACCGCCGGCAAAAGTGAGATGGCCGGTATCGAGCAAAAGCCCAACCTCCGGCCCGGTGAGTGCCATCAGCCGATCAATCTCGGCCATTGTTTCAATCACCGTGCCCATATGATGATGATAGGCAAGCCATAGCCCGCGCGCCTTGAGGCGCTTGGCAAATTCCGTGATGCGCGGCGCGAAAATCGCCCAATCCGCATCGGTCATGACAGGGCGCTGTGACAGCGCGACACCCTTTTCGCCATGAATGGCGCGCGCGACTTCCGCATGCACCATCACCTTGCAGCCCATCGCCACCAAAAGGCTGATATGCGCTTCTGCCGCAACTATTTCGGCATCCACATCACGTTCCAGCAGCCGAGAACCATACCAGCCGGACACAAGATCAAGCCCATGCCGCGCCAGGATCGGGCGCAGCAGCGTGGCATCGCGCGGGAATTTATGGCCAAGCTCAAACCCCGCGAAGCCGGCCTGCTTGCCCTCAGCGAGGCAGATTTCGAGCGGCGTGGCCGCGCCCAATTCCGGCATGTCATCATTGGTCCAGGTGAGCGGATTGATCCCAAGACGAATACGCATGATCAGCCCCCTTCTGCCTGGTTGCGGCGCTTCACTTCATAATCGCTGCGCGCGGATTTTTGCGCGGGCGAATGCGGTGCAGCACTGACCGGCACTTCCCACCAGGCGCCACCTTCGGCCGTGCCGGTCTCCGGATCTGTTTCAATCACGATCACCTGCGTGCGCTTGGCGGCGAAGGCTGCGGGCAGGGCGGCTTCCAGTGCCGCGATATCGCTGACCTTGCGTGCCTCGGCACCCAGGGCCGCAGCATGAGCGGCGAAATCAATGCGCGGTGCGCTATCGGTCAGCAGGTTATTGAAGGGCGCGCCGCCCGTGCCGCGTTGCAGGCGATGAATGCAGCCAAAGCCAAGATTATCCAGAACAATGATCGTAAGCTTGGCACCGAGCGCGATGGAAGTCGCGATTTCGCTATTCATCATCAGGTAGCTGCCATCACCGACCATCACCACCACTTCGCGTTCTGGAGCAGCGAGTTTCGCACCAAGCCCGCCCGCGATTTCATAGCCCATGCAGGAATAGCCATATTCCAGATGGTAGCCAGTGCCATCTGTTGCGCGCCATAGCTTGTGCAATTCGCCGGGCAGGCCGCCGGCCGCGCATACCACCATGCCATGGCGCGGCATGGCGCGATTGACCGCGCCGACAACCTGCGCATCGGTCGGCAGGCCAGCATTTTTGCCATTGGGCGCGGCGGTGACGCGATCCACCACGCGCTGCCATTGCTGGATGGCGCTGCGTGCCTTGCCTTGCCAGGCTTGCGGCGCGGCCCAAGAGCCGAGCGCGGTTGAGAGTGCCGCAAGCCCTCGCGCCGCATCGGCCACCAAGGGTAGTGCGCCGTGCTTATGCGCATCAAAGCCCGCGACATTCAGGCCAATCACGCGCGCTTTCGGAAACAAGGCGCGAGAGCCCGTGGAGAAATCCTGCAACCTGGTGCCAATCGCCAGAACAACATCGGCCTGAGCGGCCAGCGCATTGGCCGCCGCCGTACCGGTCACGCCAATCGCGCCCAGATTGCCCGGGGCATCCCAGGGCAAGCTGCCCTTGCCGGCCTGGGTTTCGGCAAAGGGAATGCCGTGGCGCACTGCAAAATCCGCAAGTGCTGCTTCCGCGCGCGCATATTTCACACCACCACCGATGATGATGATTGGGCGTTTCGCCTGCCCGAGCAGCGCAGCCGCGGCGGCGACTTCGTGCGCATCAGGTTCCGCCGCGCGCGGGCGCCATAGGCGTTTGCGGAAGAATGCAGCGGGCCACACCATGGCTTCCGTCTGCACATCCTGCGGGAAGGCCAGCGTGACGGGGCCGCATTCGGCGGGATCGGTCAGCACGCGCATGGCGGCGGGAAGTGCCGCCAGCAATTGCTCTGCGCGCGTGATGCGATCGAAATAGCGCGATACGGGGCGGAAGCAATCATTGGCGGAAAGCGTCGCATCACCGAAATTCTCGATCTGCTGCAAGACTGGATCAGGGCGGCGGCTGGCAAAGACATCTCCGGGCAGCAGCAAAAGCGGCAGGCGATTCGCATGCGCCACAGCCGCCGCTGTCACCATATTCGTCGCGCCGGGTCCGATGGAACTCGTGCAGGCCATCATGCGCCGCCGCGCATGGGTTTTGGCATAGGCAATCGCGGCCAGCGCCATGGCCTGTTCATTATGCGCGCGAAAAACCGGTAGCTTGGCGCGCTGCGCTTCCAAAGCCGGCCCCAGCCCGGCGACATTGCCATGGCCAAAAATCGCCCAGACACCGCCGAAAAGCGGCAGCGCCCGGCCATCAAACTCGGTTTCCTGCGCTGCCAGGAAGCGGACCACGGCCTCGGCCGCGGTCAGAGTGAGGCTCGCCATGGAATCTCCTCGCCTGGGGGTATTGTCCCGCCTTTCTTGCGTGTTACGGTCATTGAAACCACCGCGCAAGAACCAACGAGGAAACGCCAGGCCACGCATGCTGACCTTCGCCCAATTCGGCGCCGGACGTATCGGCGCCATCCATGCCGGCAATCTTGCCGCGTCCGGCCATGCCAGGCTGAAGCATGTGGTGGATGTCAATGGCGAAGCGGCGGCAGCGCTCGCCACACGCCATGGCGCGCGCGTCAGTGATACCGCAAGCGCGCTGGCCGATCCGGAAGTCGGCGCGGTGATTGTCGCGTCTTCCACCGATACCCATGCCGATCTGGTGATTGCCGCCGCGCGCCAGCGCAAGGCGATATTCTGCGAAAAGCCGATTGATCTTGCACTGCCGCGTGTGGATGCATGCCTTGCTGAGGTAGTGAAGGCCGGCGTGCCGATGCTGGTTGGTTTCAATCGGCGCTTTGATCCATCTTTCGCGGAATTACATCGCCGCATCGCTGCCGGCGCGATTGGCACAGTGGAACAGGTCATCATCACGAGCCGAGACCCCGCGCCACCGCCGATTTCCTATGTGAAGGTATCAGGCGGATTGTTTCGCGACATGACGATTCATGATTTCGATATGGCGCGCTGGATGTTGGGTGAGGAACCCAATGAGGTCTTCGCCTATGGCGCCAATCTGGTGGATCAGGCGATTGGCGCTGCCGGCGATATTGATAGCGCCATGGTGTTGCTGCGCACGCCAAGCGGGCGCATGGCGCATATCAATAATTGCCGTCGTGCCAACTACGGCTATGATCAGCGCGTGGAGGTTTTTGGCAGTGCCGGGCGCCTGCTGGCTGGCAATCGCACACCCACAACGGTGGAATTGGCCGATGGCCGGGCGGTTGCTTCCGATAAGCCGCTGCATTTCTTTCTGGAACGCTATGCCGATGCCTATCGTATCGAATTGGCGGCTTTCATTGATGCCGTCTTGAACAAGACACCGATGCCGGTCGGCGCGGAAGATGGCCGCCGCGCCTTGGTTTTGGCGGAGGCAGCCAATGCGTCACTTGCTACCGGCAAACCCGTGAGGCTGTGATGGGCACTCTGCCGAAAATCTCTCTTGCGGGGCGACATATCCTGATCACTGGCGGCACGCAGGGCATTGGGGAAGGCTGCGCCCAGGCCGCGGCGGAAGCAGGTGCTGCTGCCATTACCATCACTGGCCGGCAGGAGGCGCGCGGCGCTGCCGTGGTGGCGAAGATCCAGGCGCTAGGCGCGCGTGCGCATTTTTACGCGGCTGATCTGGCAGATGCCGAAAGCGTTGCGCGCATTATCCCGGAAGCCGAAGCAACACTTGGCCTGGTGGATGGGCTGATCAATGCGGCGGGGCTCACGGATCGTGGCAGCATTCTGGATACACCAGTGGTGCTTTGGGATCGGCTTTTTGCGGTGAATGCGCGCGCCCCTTTTCAATTGACGCAGGCGATGGCGCAACGCCTGGCCGAAGCCAAACGCCCCGGCGCCATTGTGAACATCATCACCATGTCGAGTCATGGTGGCCAGCCTTTCCTGACTGCCTATGCGGCTTCCAAGGGCGCGCTTGCGACACTCACGAAAAACACAGCGCTTGGCTTGCGCCCCATGCGCATTCGCGTCAATGGCATCAATCTTGGCTGGGCGGATACGCCAGGCGAACACGTGATCCAACAGCGTGATGGCAATCCACCCGATTGGCTACCCAAAGCCGAAGCGGCGCAGCCTTTCGGGCGGCTGATCAAGCCCGCCGATGTCGCGGGGCTTGCCATTTATCTGCTGTCAGACGCGTCCGAGATGATGACCGGCGCCTTGGTGGATTTCGATCAGAATGTGATGGGGGCCTATACGTGAACGCGGCCGAGCTGCAACGGCGCCTTGCGCTTTTGGCGCCAATGGCGCGGGATGCCGCCGCACTTGCCGCGCGGATGCGCCTTGAAGGCAAGGGCGCCGCGCGCTTGAAGGGCGCACAGGATTTCCTGACCGAAGCGGATGGCGCGACAGAGGATTTCATTCGCGGCGAACTCGCGCGGCTTTTTCCCGGTGAGGCGATCCTGGGCGAGGAAGGCGGTGGCGAGGTATCTGATTCCGGCCCGCTTTGGATCATTGATCCCATTGATGGCACCTCCAATTTCGCGCGCGGGGGGGATCGCTGGTGTGTCTCCATCGGTCTTGCGTTTGATAGCCGTGCCGTTTTGGGCGCCATTGCCCGCCATGCGCCGGGGGAAGTGATGCTGGGCGCGCAGGGCTGCGGTGCCACGCTTAATGGTGCTCCGATACAAGCAGCAGCCACCCAGGATTTTAGCCGCGCGACGATTGAAATCGGCTGGTCGCTCCGTCGCCCTGTTACAGAATACATCGCACTTGCCGGGCGCGTCATGGCAAGCGGTGCGGGCATGCGTTGTGGCGGTTCTGGCACGCTCGGCCTGGCGGAAACCGCCATCGGGCGGCTTGATGGCTATATGGAATTGCATATCAATGCCTGGGATGCCTGCGCCGCACTCGCCATCGCGCGCGAAGCCGGTTGCTGGACGAATGCGTTCGACAGCGGTGATTGGCTGGCCAGCGGCAATCCCATTTGCTTTGCTGCGCCCGCTTTGGGGGCAGGTTTGATGCGTTTAATGTCACCATGACCGGGAACAGGGAGAGGAAAAAATGAGAAATGGAGTGATCGGCGCGGCGCTTGGCCTTGCCATGACCGCGCTGCTGCCGATGGCGGCAAAGGCGCAGGGCAATCTCTCAGTCTATTGTTCCGTGCAGGAAGAATGGTGCCGGCCCATGATGGCCGCCTTTGAACGCGCCACCGGCATCAGCGTTGCCATGACGCGCAAAAGCTCTGGCGAGACGCTCACGCAGATCCGCGCGGAGGCGCAGAACCCGCGCGGTGATGTCTGGTGGGGCGGCACAGGTGATCCGCATATGCAGGCCGGGCAGGAGAATCTGACAGTTGAGTATCGTTCACCGATGCTCGAGCAATTGCAGCCCTGGGCGGTACGGCAGGCGGAACAGACCGGCTTCCGCACCGTTGGCATTTATGCGGGTGCCTTGGGCTATTCCTACAACGCGCCCGAATTGCAGCGCCGACGCATCGCCGCACCGCGGTGCTGGGCGGATTTGGCCAAGCCGGAATTCCGCGGCGAGGTACAGGTCGCGGACCCGAATACTTCCGGCACCGCCTATACCATGCTGGCGACGCTCGTGCAGATCATGGGTGAAGACCCTGCTTTCCAATTCCTCCGCGCGCTGCATCGTAATGTCAATCAATATACGCGTTCCGGCGCGGCGCCGGCACGTGCGGCGGCGACGGGTGAAACGCTGGTCGGTATCACCTTCCTGCATGATGCCGTCGCGTAAAAAGTGACAGGTGCGCCGGTGGAATTGGTCGGGCCTTGCGAGGGCACAGGGTATGAAATCGGTTCCATGTCCATCATTCGCGGCGCGCGCAATATGGCCAATGCACGGCGGTTCTTTGATTGGGCATTGACCGCAGAGGCCCAGGCGCTGGCGGCGGATGCGAAAGCCTATCAATTGCCATCCAACCGCAATGCGCCGATCCCACCGCAAGCACCGCGCTTCGAAAACGTGCCGCTGATTGATTATGATTTCGCGCGTTGGGGCAGTGCGCAGGAACGCACCCGCCTGATTGAACGCTGGCAGCGCGAAGTGCGTGCCGGGGCGCGCTGAGACAGCACGCGCTACACAGGGCTTGATTTGGGCGCGTTGAAACTGGCCCGCCTGGCGCTGCTTTGCGCAGCGCTGGGCTTGCTGTTGCCGTGGCATGGGCTTGAAGACGGGTTCAAGGAATTCCGCGCCTGGCCGCACGGCAATGCCGCGCCCTTGCCGGTGCTAATTGGCACCGGTGCCCGCTGGTGGCTTTGGCCGCTGCCATGCCTGTTGCTGATTGGCGCTGCTGCGGCGCTCGGTAAGCGCGCCCATGCGGCGCTGTTACTGCTGGCAGGCGGCGGCATCATCGCTTGGGTTTTCCTGATGGGGGAAGCCATCGGCTTGCGCGGGCTGGAATGGGACTGGCTTGGCCCCTGGCTCGCGGAAGCGCCTCCTCAGCCATCGCTTGGTTGGGGCGCGCTATTGTTGCTTATCGGCGCTACGGGTTTTCTCGCCGCCGGCCTTGCGGCGTGTGGTGGCTTTCGTGGTGATGCCTTCATCGCCTTTCTTGTCACTGGCAGCGGCTTTCTGTTGTTGCTGTTTGTTTTTGCACCACTCACGACCATTCTTGTCGCCGCAGTATATGAGGGCTCGGCATTCGCACCAAGCGCGCTGATGGCGCGCCTATCCGCACCGGAAGCCTGGAGCCTTGCCTGCCTTTCCACCCATCAGGGCTGCGGCGTGGTATGGAATACGCTGCTGCTGGCAACGCTGACGGCGACGATCTCCACCGCCATTGGCCTGTTCTTCGCGCTGCTTGCGGTGCGCGGCGGGATGCGTGCGGCGCCGCTGTTTCGCGCCATGACCTTGCTGCCGCTGATCACGCCACCCTTTGTTGTTGCCATGGCGCTGATTGTGCTGTTTGGCAGGACGGGAATCGTGACCACGCTGCTGTGGGAATGGTTCG
>Ga0315900_10004010_pt1 | contig 21024 bp, 27 predicted proteins | sample LakEriMetagenome_FD_203521 | JGI IMG/M metagenome (GOLD analysis project Ga0315900, IMG submission 203521) | Freshwater fungal communities from buoy surface, Lake Erie, Ohio, United States - Buoy 12 MA114 | ecosystem: Environmental > Aquatic > Freshwater > Lake > Lake biofilm | place: USA: Lake...
GGCCTAGACAATACTCCTAGTGAAGATGTTAAAGCTAACTTAACAAGATTAGCTAGGTTACTAGAAGATATTCGTAGAGTGTTAGGTAGACCTATAATGGTTAACTCTGCTTATAGATCTCAAGAAGTAAATAAAGCTATAGGTAGTAAACCTACAAGTCAGCATTGCATTGGTTGTGCTGCTGATATTAGAGTGCCAGGATTAACACCTGACAATATTGTTAAAGAGATACTTAAAACAAACCTTGAGTATGACCAACTTATTCGAGAGTTTGATTCATGGGTACATATATCCATTCCTAACAAGTTTGCAGATAAACCACGCAAACAAGTTCTAATCATAGATAAAGCTGGCACGCGTCCATACTAATGCTATGAACCTTATCACTGTTGAAACGTGTAAGGCAGTTTACAGAATGTTAAGTGAACTACCACCTTTTAACAAGTATAAGTTACCAAGACCTTCCGAGATAGAGTTTTTAGTTGTAGATGATCCTGGTCTATATGGTCAGTATCAACCTGAACCACACTGCATAACAATCAGTACAGCTAAACAGAGTCATTTAGAAACTTTAGAGAGAACTATGGCACATGAAATGGTGCATCTTATTTTATACCTACAAGGTAAAAGATATGAATTACATAACAAAAACTTCTATAAACTAACATATCAAATAGCCGCTATATACGGCTGGGAACCAAAGGATTTATAAATGGTACAACACCACTTAGATGAAGCAACAAAGCATGTTCTGGATGGAGCATCAGTAGTCACAGTACTAGGTACTATGGCACAAGTATTACCTCCACTAGCAGCATTGTTTACTATTGTTTGGACATGTATTCGTATTTACGAAACAAAGACTGTTCAAAGAATACTAGGAAAGAAAAAGGACTAATATGGCTACTTCAGGAACAACAACATTCAGTGTTACTCGCAATGACATTATTGAGTCTTCTTTAAGACTTTTAGGTGTTCTTGAAGAAGGAGCTCAACCTACAGCTAATGCTATTGAGAATGCAAGTCTAGTTCTTAACATGATGTTAAAAGACTGGATGACAGATGGTATTAAACTATGGACAGTGGTTGAAATAACTCTTCCACTAGTAACTAATAAAACATCTTATACAATAGGCCCTGGTGCAGGAAATGATTTAATAACTAATAAACCTTTAAGATTGATTCAATCTTTTTTAAGAAATTTATCAGTTAGTCCTTATATAGATTTACCTATGTCTATTCTTTCAGAACAAGAATACAACATCTTAGGTAGTAAGTTTTCTACAGGTACAGTAAACTCTGTATTTTATAAACCATCAGTATTAAATGGTACTGTTAAAGTATTCTTAACACCTAATTCAAGTACAGCTACAAACTATGAATTACATATGACTGTACAACGTCCTATTGAAGATATTACAAGTGCTAATCAAACATTTGATTTTCCATCTGAATGGTATCAATGTTTACGTTGGGGATTAGCTTCTGAATTAGCAGCTGACTATGGTCTTCCAATGGATAAACTTGCAGGTGTTATTCAAAGAGCAGAAAACTATAAACAAAGATTAATGGCATGGGACGTGGAATATGCTTCTACATTCTTCCAACCTGATATTAGAGCACAAGTACAAAGGTTTAGATAATGTCAGAAACCTTACGATTACCAATGAACTATGGGGTCGAGTTTCGTAATGATACTACAGACAAAGGTTCTAAGATGGTTAACTGCTTTGCAGAAGACTATAATGGAACTATGTATGCAAAGAAAAGACCTGGATATACATCTTCAGGTGTAGACTTTGGTACTGGTACTGCACAAGGTTTATATACCTATGCTAATAGAATTTATGCAGTATTAAACAATACTCTTTATCGTACTGATTTAACTACCACTACTACAGTAGGAACACTAACAGGAACTACCACTCCTTGTTATTTTACTAATACCCTTAATGATGGATATTTGTTCTTTCAAAAGGGTGATAAAGGCTATACCTATGATGGCACAACTCTAGCTCAAGTTAGAAGTGATGGTGTAGCTTTTATCAGTATTACTGCAGGTGGTACAGGATATGCATCTCCACCTACTGTAACATTTGGTCCTGAGTGGCAAGCTACTACAGCTTATAATCTTAATGATCAAGTAGCTTATGGAGCTAACTTATATACAGTAACAGTAGCTGGTACTACAGCATCTACTGCACCTACATTTACTAGTGGATCACAAGTAGATGGTACTGCTACATTAACTTATGCAGGAAATAGAGCTACAGGAAGTTCTTCTATATCAGGTGGTATTGTAACAGATATTGTTATTACTAATGCTGGTACAGGATACTTAAATGCTCCTACAATTACTATAGCAGCACCTGGTGGTTCAGGTACACAAGCTTTTGCTACTTGTACTTTAAATGGATTTCCATCAGGTAATATAGTACCAGGTACAGCTTACTTTGATACTTATGTTTTTGTAATGACAGATGATGGTAAGATCTGGAATAGTGAACCTAATGATCCTACTAAGTGGGATGCATTAAACTATATTACTGCTGAAGCAGAACCAGATAAAGGCGTAGCTTTAGCTAAACATTTTAACTATTTACTAGCTTTTGGTCAATGGTCTACAGAGTTCTTCTATGATGCTGCTCAACCAATAGGATCACCATTATTACCTAACCCTACATTCCGTATTGAGTTTGGATGTGCTAATGGTAACTCAGTAGTAGAAATGCAACAAACAGTTGTATGGGTAGCTGTAGGACGTAATACTGGTAGAACAGTTCTTATGTTAGATGGTACAAGACCTGTACAAATTTCAGATGTATCAGTAGAAAGAATACTAAACCAATCTAGTTTACAAAATGTAAGATCATACTCTTTAAAAGTATCTGGTCATTACTTTTATGTACTTAACTTATTAGATGATGATTTAACTCTTGTTTGTGATATTAAATCTAAACAATGGTCTATTTGGACATCTTATGTTAATGGGCAAGAAACCATATTAGATGGAGTATTTTTTACTTCTTATAATAATGAAGCATATGCACTTGACAATGACAACGGAGTATTGTATAATATTAGTGAGCATACTTATACTGATTTAGTTGGTCCTATCCAATTTAGAATCAGAACTCCTCTTATAGATGCTAACTCTACTAAACGTAAGTTTATTGGTAGACTAGAAATAGTAGGTGATAAGATTGGTGCTACCCTCCGAGTACGACATACAGATGATGATTATCAAAACTGGTCTCAATATCGTAATGTTGACCTAAACGCAATGAGAAGTGTCCTTTATCAAAATGGTAACTTTAGACGAAGAGCTTATGAATATTTCTGCACAGACAACCAGCCAATTAGACTGCAAGCTTGTGAAATGGACATCGATCCCGGTACGGCATAAAGCATTATTAAAAGCCTTTGAAGGATATAAAGATTCAAGAAAGTGTTCTTTTGAACAGTTTTGTGAAAGAGTTAGAAATTTTAGTATTATTCCTGTAGAGAATAAAAATGGTATTGTTGGAGCTATTATGATTCGTAAGAATGAATTCCACATATCAGTTACTGAACCTTTTAATATGCGTAAATATATTAGAACAGTATTTAATCCTCTATTTAAAAACTATTTAGAAGTAGTTACAACTGTTATAGAAAGTAATACTAAAGGACTACAATTTGTTAAACGTATTGGTTTTGAAGAAGTTAATCGTAAAGATAACATTATTTATTTAAGGATGGATCATGGGTGGAGTTGTTGATTTTGTAGGAGACGTAGTTGGAGGAGCAGCCGACATCGTAGGTGATGTTGTTAGTGATGTTGTTGGTGAAGTATTTGACAACCCTATATTAGGTCTTGCTGCAGGTGTTGCTCTAGGGCCAGCTGGTTTTGGACTAGGAAGTGGAGCTTTAGGTGGAGCAGCCGCAGGTGCGGGTGTTAGTGCCTCAAGTATGGGTCTTATTGGGCCTACACTTATGGGAGCCGTTGGTGCGACTCCTGCCGCTTTAGCTGGTTATGCTGCTGCTACTGGAGCTGGTGCTGGTCTTCTAGGTAGTGCTGCCGCAGGTGGATTAACACTTGGTGGACTTACTAGTGCCGCTACACAAGCTCTGGGTTACATTCCATCTTCTATTGCTTCAGGACTTGCTGCTGGTGAGGTTGGTGGTATCCCTGCATCAAAAGGTATCTTTGGACAACTTAAACAAGTAGCTGATGTAGCTAAGTCAGGTTATGATATTTATAGTGCACTAACAGCTTCTAGAGGTATTTCTCCTGATGTAGCTCAATTACAAGCTGATCCTTTCTCTCCATTTAGAGCATCTGCTGCAGAAGATTTAGCAGCTTTAATGAAAGATCCTAATAGAGTATATGGTATGCCTGGTTATAAGTTTGCTCAAGAAGAAGGAGCTAAACAATTATTACGTAGTAGAACTGCTTTAGGTGGTGCACAATCTGGTGCAACATTAGCTTCTCTACAAAAATATGGTGCTGAGACTGCACAGAATTGGTTTAATAACTACTACAACCAATTAACTCAATTATCAGGTGCAGGACAATCTCCAGCTGCAGGTGCTAATGCATTTAGAACTGCTTCTTACGATCAATCTCTTGCAGAAAGAAATAGACAAGAACAATTGTTACAAGGTGTTATTGGCCTTGGTACATCAATTGGTAGCTTTTTTGGATAAAGGATAAAATATGGCTAGTATTCCAATGTATCATGGTATTCCTAGTTTTAGCGAAGTTCAAGCTAAAATGGCTAGGGAAAAGATGGATGTTCTAAAAACAGAAGAAGCTCAGATTGAATTAGATGAACTTAAAACTGCTAAAGACATTATTAAAAAGCAAGCTATTGATGACTTAACTAAAACAAAAACAAGTCAAATGCCTCCTGCTATACCTGGTGGTTATACTACTGGTACAGGATTTGATGGTCGTCCAGCAGTAATGCCTGAAGGTGCTATGTCACTCCAAGGTACTAAGTCTGCTGATGGTACACCTATGCCTTCATTTATGACAGGAGCAGCTACAGAAGAACGTGTTAAAGAACCTGTAATGGATGAAACTAAACCTGCTACTATGGAAAGTTATCCAGGTAAAACAGCAGAACCTACTGTTGAAACACAACCAGTTGTTAAGACACCTATTCAACAAGCTAAAGTAGCTACTCAAGACTTTATTAAAATTAATGATCAAGTTAATGCTGCTTATAAAACAGCTGAACTATTTAAACAAAATGGTCTTTTACTTCAATATCAAAAACAACTTAAGGTTGCACAAGACTTAGAGAATACTCGTACAATAGCTCAAGAACGACGTATGGATTCTGCTAAGAAAGTTCTTGAAGTTACTGGTCAGATTGCACAAGGTTATATTGATGCTGATCCTCAAAATAAAGATGCAGCTTGGGGTACGGCATTAATGCAACTTAATGCTGCTGGTATTCCTGTTGATGATTTAATGAGAATTCCTCCAGAGTTAAGAGAACAAGTAGCTCAACAATATGCTGACTCTGCTATCTCTGGTGCTAATAAACTTAAACTAGAACTTGAATATCTAAAAGAATCAGGACGTAATAGACGTGCTGAAGAGTCTAATAGAATTAGAGAAGATCTAGGTAATAAACGTTTACAAGCACAAGCACGTAATCAAGAAGCTGTACAATTACGTTTTGACAAGAGTATGGAACTTAGAGAGTTCAATGCTATGAAGGGTAAACTTAGTACAATTATTAGTGCTGCTAATAGAGATCGTTCAGACATTGAAGCTAAGTCTGATGACATTAACTTTAGAATTAATGGTCTAAGAAGTGGTACTATCTTAACAGACAAGTATGGTAACAAGCTCACTAAAGAAGCTCGTATAGCTGAAGTTACTGCATTACAGGAGGATTTAAATGCACTTGATGGTCAACGTAAAAAGATTGATGAAGAAATCAAAGGTTATGAAGCTAAGCTTAAAGAAATGCCAGTCCCTAAAGGTGGTTCTAAAGAAGAAGCTTCTACTACTTCAAAAGAAGTTAAAGAAGATACCGTTGGTAAACCAAGTCAGCAAGATATTAATTTAGCTGTACAAGCTATTAACCAACGTCCTGAAGCATTAGAACAGATTAAAGCTAACTGGTCTAAACTTCATCCAGATGCTAAGTTTGAAGATTATATTAAGTTAAATCCGAATAAAGCTAGCACTAAAAAATAATAAGGAGTAACGATGGATTCTAATCCTTACCTTAGTGGTATAGAAAGTTATTCGCCTTCAAAACCTTCTTCTTATGGTAAGACTCAAGAAGATGCTAATATTCAAGGGTACCTTTCCAATTTAAGTAAAGCTGAGAAAGCTGACTATAATACTATTGTAGGTGGTAGTACCTTTGACGACTATAGTAAACATCCTGGTGTAGTAGGAGTAACTACTAAAGAAGGTCCTAGTACTGCTGCTGGTCGTTATCAGATTACTAAAACAACATATGACAGATATGCCAAGAAACTTGGTATTACTGACTTCTCTCCTGAATCTCAAGACAAGATTGCTTTAGAACTTATTAAAGACAATGATGCTCTTGAAGATGTTAAAAAAGGAAACTATCAAGCCGCTAACGCAAAGTTAGGTGGTGTATGGGCAAGTTTACCTTCTAGTAAGTACAATCAACCTAAACGTTCTAGTACTTGGATAGAAGAAAACTTTGATACTGCTCCTTCTAAAAACCCTTATCTTGAGGGTTCATTCAAAGCTACTGATGTTAAAACACCAGAGCCTGAGCCTGAGAATCCTTACTTGAAAGGGTTAGCCAGGCCTCCTTCAAATCCCTATCTTAACGACGTTCCTGCTAAGTCTGAAAGTGATATTAGTGCAGCTCGTTCCTTTGGTAAAGCGGCTGGGGGTAGCGCTGCTGTTGGTATCGCTGCTACTCCAGCAATGGCTTTGGGCGCTGAACTTGGCGCGACCGCTGGCACTGCTGTAGGTGGACCAGTAGGTGGTCTAGTAGGAGGAGTTGTAGGTGGTGTTGGAGGATTCCTTGGTGGTGCTAAAGCTGTTGAATATGCTTTTGATAAACTACCAGACTCTGTAAAAGAAGTCATTGGTTATGATCCTCAAACAAGACAAAAAGAAATAGAAGCTAATCCTGAAACATCTTTTGCAGGTCAACTATCAGGTAACCTAGTTCTATTTAGACCAGGTGCTCTAAAAGATATTGTATTAGAAGGTGGTAAAAAGATTACACCTGCAATGCAACGTATTGGTATGGGTACTGCAGGTGGTTTATTTGAAGCTGGTAATGAAAAATTAGCTGGTGAAGATCTTAATGCACAACGTATCATAGAAGCTGCTGGCTTTACAGCTGTAGCTGCTAAACCTACTGCCTATACGAAGAAGGTAAATGAAGTAGTAGGTAATACTGTTGGTAACATTGTTCCTAGATTTAATAGATCATTAGATGAATTTGCTAAGACTCGTCAATCTACAGAAGAAGTAGGAGCTAATGAGTGGACATCTAAATGGGCTGTACCTGAAACAACAGAGACTGGTATACCTATTAAAGTAGCTAAGATTGTAGATGCTGAAGGCAATCAAGCTGTACAGAAAGATGGTAAACCTGTTATAGCTCGTCACTATCGTAATGAAGATGGTTCATCTAAAGAAATCATTATGGACTTAGATGAAGCCCTTAATCGTTTTGAAGATAAGCCATGGGTTAAAGCTGGCTTAGATGAAAATGCATTTAAGACTCCTTATGAATATGCACAGTTCATTCTTAAACATGAAGATGAACATACTCGTCTATCATTTGAAGAATGGAAACAAATGCAAGACCCACAAGGTGATTTATTTGCACAGGATAAATCAGGTGTGTTTACAGAAGAACAACTTCGTAAAGACTATGAACATTACATTAATAGACAAGCTTATCATGCTGTTAAAGAAGATCCTTATGTCTCACAACCAGATGTAGAAGTTCCTAAAATACCTAAAAATGCAGCCGAGAATGAAACATGGTTAGCAGATGCTTTCTTTGCTTTAGATAAAGGTGGAGAAAGAGATATGATTATTGCTAGAGCAAGACATGAAGCTGCTACTAAAGCGGGTGTTGATACTGCTATGAGACAAAGATGGAGAGCTTATGCCGAAGGTAGGGCTGAACTTGATCCTAATGAATTAGAATTGTTTAAGAAGTATGCTAATCAAGAATTAATGGAACGTAAACGTTTAATTAAATATGCCCAACAAAAAGGATGGACAATACCTACTGATTTAGAATCTACTGTAACAGGTGAAAATGTTCCACGTATCTTTATCCCTAAACAAGGAGATAAATTTGAAAAAGCTTTAAATATAATTAGTGGTGGTGAATTTGGTGGGTTTAATCCTAATATAGCTAGGAAACCTGGAGCTGCTATGGCTCGTTCTGTATTTGCTGGTGAACTTCCTAATGGTAAACGTATCATTTTACAACAAGGTTCTGATGGTTCTGTATACCAATGGGTAAATGGTAAAGCTGTACCTTTTGCTAAAATGAGTGAGGTAGGTGTATTTAGGCCTGGTGAAACAGTTAAAAATGCTTTTATAAAAGAAGCTTATGAACCTGAAATTGAACTTAATACTCCTTTTACTTATGAAAAAGATTTCCAAGGAGTAGTATATCAACGTTTAACAGAATTACGTAACTTTATTAGAGCTAATAAATTCTTAGAAGATATTAAAGATTCTTCTTGGTTTAAAGAAAATGCATTTAAAACAGAAGGTAAATCTATACCTGAAGGATTTAGACGTCCTAAATATTTAGATAGAGTTCCTCAATTTGATGGTTATGTTTTTAAAGATGACATTGCATCTATTATAGAAGATTTTGCTAAAGTAAATGATATGAATGCACTTACTTATTTAAGTGGTGCTTTAATTAAAAACATGATGCTTAACCCTTTACCTCACATGATGAATGAGGGTTGGCATTTATTTAATGCTCGTGGTCTATCAGGTTGGGTAACACCAGCAGGTATCTATAGATTTGCTAAAACAGGTATGCCTGCTCTTAAATCTGTTATTACTCAAGATGCTGAGTTTAGAGAAACTTTAAGACTTGGTGGTTCATTACTATCTGCTAGAGTAAGAAACAATGCATTTGCTGAGGAGATGTTTGCTAAAGCTAATAGAGAGTTTTCACAAACTCCAGAGTTCCAAAGTTTAGCTAAACGTATGGCTATGAAGCCTATTCAGTTATATGAAGCTATATCTAAAAAAGCTAATATAGCTATGTGGACAGTTCGTGACATGATGTATATGCAACTGATCAATGAAAAGATGATGTATGAAGGATTAACTAGAGCAGAAGCTATTAAAAGTGTAGAACGACACATGCCTAGCTATCGTATACCTCATAAAGTCATGGGTTCTAGAGCTTTATCTGAAGTCTTACAAAATCCTAATGTTACTGTCTTTAGTAGATACCACTATGGTTTAGTTAACTCATTAAAGAATACTGCAGCAGATATTGCAGCTATCAGACATGGACAAGCAGGTTTAAAAGACTTTTTACATGGTATGGATACAGCTGCTGCTATTGCTGTAGCTATTGCTGCACTCTATCCATTACAAGATATGATTGCTCAATGGTTAACAGGTAATGAAAATGCTACTGTAAGACGTGCTGGTCCTTACCATATATTCCATGCATTACATGGTATAGCAAGTTTAGAAAAAGATCCTATGGCGGTTGTTTCTTCATTTTTAACTTTTAACCCTGCCTTACTTGCTGGAGCTCAACTCATAGCAAATCGTAAACTTTATAATGGTCAACCTATATATAACCCAGAGGATAGTGGTGAAAAGATAACAAGTGATATTACAGACTATACTATAGGTCAAGTACCTCAAGTAAGTCAAGCTATTAAAGCTGGTAAAGAAGAAGATGAAGGCTTTAAGAATTGGATGGCTCGTCAGATTGACGTAGAATCACCTACTCAAGAAACTGTTATGAAACGTGAGAAGATGGTTGGTAGAAAAGAAAAAGCTGGTCCTCGTAGAACAATGAAGTGGGAAGTTGAACAGGAAGACTAATGGCTATACAACTCCCACCAATACCTAACAATCCAATCACTGACGTATTCGTATGGCGTGATTGGTTCTATAAAGTATCACAAGCTCTTGTACAACAAGCTTCTATTGCTTGGAGTTCTATTGACTTTACTGGTTCTAATTTACAAGATATTCAGACTAGACAGCACAACGCTCTACAGAATATACAGGGTGGTATTGCGTCACAATACTACCATCTAAGTCAAGCTCAGTATAATTCTCTTAGTGCTTTAACTAGTTTACCTATAACAGTACCTAATGGTGGTACCGGAGCTACAACCTTAACAGGATATGTATATGGTAATGGTACTAGTCCTATGACTGCTAGTACTACAATACCTATGTCTGCTATTGTAACAACATATGGTGCTTTTCAGAATACAGCTGATCAAAACTTAGCTGCTGCTAACACAGCTTATACGGTTGTTTTTAATACAACTGATGTATCTAGTAATATAACACGAGCTTCTAATCAGTTTACTATATCTACCGCAGGTACTTATAATATACAGTTTAGTTTACAGTTAGTTAATACAGATAGTCAAGCACATGCTGCTGAAATATGGTTAAGTTTAAATGGTACAGATGTAGCAGGAACAGCTAGTAAATATGATGTTCCTTCTAGTCATGGGTCTTCTGATGGTTACCTTATTGCTGTAGCTAACTTTTTAGTTACAGTAACTGCAGGGCAGTATATAGAACTTAAAATAGCTGCTAATCAAGTAGAGAATGGTACTACAGATGGTGTATATATTGAAGCTTATGCTGCTCAAACTACACCTTATGTCAGACCTTCTATTCCTTCTTCAGTTATTACCATAACTCAAGTAGACTAGATTCATGATTTTACCGATGTTAAAAAGCCTATAGTATAGTATAATATTACTGTAGCCTAGAAAAATATGTGTTTTTTTATACACAAACTATCTAGTCTATACTATACTAAACGAAAGGAATATACTATGTGGACTAAACCAGCTGCAACAGAAATGCGTTTTGGCTTTGAAGTTACAATGTACGTAATGAATAAGTAAGTTTGTTAAACTACCGTCAAAGGATATAGTAAGTTGGGATTTTTGTAGTTTTCGTACCAACGTGTAATAAACTATCAAATTTGAGACTTACTTATACGGTAATAAAAAAGGGGCTTTCGGGCCCCTTTATTATTTAATTAGCTGCTTTAGGTTTTAAGAAATCAATTACTTCGTCAAAAGTCTTAAAGACCAAATTGTTTTGCTCTGGTCTTTGCTCACCAAATATTTGCTTGGTTGTTGTTACCAGAAAACCATTATCAACTTTATTAATTTGCACTGTTGTGTAATTCATACTATCTCCTTTAAAAATTAACTATTGCTCTAACTAAAAATAAATCTACTACAAGAAACCAATCATGATTGTCTTTATCTACTGCTTGGCCGTCCACTAACTCTATACCAAAGGTACAGCCTTGTATTAAATGAAAGGTAATCATGTTTGTACTCCTACAACTTCACAGACACCCGCAGCACAACTAAGTTCTTGAGTGCCTGTTGTTGTATCTTCTTCCTCTTTTAAGTTACCCCAATCGATTGAAGGGAAACTAGCTACAAAAGAATCATACTGCTCTTTTGTTATTTCTTGATATGGTGCCTGCTTATACACGTGATCTGAGTGTGGTAAGAGAGACACACCTGAAACATCACTGAAGTTGTTATAAATCCAAGCTCCAATGTTCAAGAATTCATCATCTTTATAGTATACAGTAATAGACGGATTATGTTCTGTCCAGTTCTTTTGATATACACTATAAAGCTGTAACTGTTCAATTGCATTTGTTTCATTACGAGTTACACCAGATTCAGTTCCTTTTTGTGGGAAACTAAATACAGTAATGTCACTCGGTTTAGTTACGTCTGGTTCGTTGGGGACTCCTGCTGACTTGAAGAACAATGTGAGCGGGTCTTTATTGTCCATACGTACGGTTCTAATATAATACTGGCTATAAGCAGGATGTATACCGCTAGAGCAACCCACCAATTGGGAAACAGTACCACTAGGTTTAACAGTAGTAATAGCAGCAGATTGAGGAATACCAAGCTTCTCAGCCCATACTTTGTTAGTCTCGATAGCATATTCACGTAGCTCCTTTAACCATTTAATACATTCATCAGTAGGTTTACTGAGTATAGGATGATCCATAATACCTGTCATACTTACACCAAGTAAACGTTCTTCTTCTTGATTACGTTTCCAGTCACTTCTTAAGTATCTAAAGTTTGTAAGGGTGGATTGAAATGTCCCGATAATTGTTGCGACCCTGACTTTTTCTTTAAGACTAGCAAGGGTATCATTCTCTCTGATGACAACTTCACTGAGATTGCAAAGTCCTTTAGATCGCAGGATAATTTCTCCGCAAGGGTTTGTACCATACTCAAAGCCTTCAACATCTCTTCTTCCGTTAGAGCTTGCTTTTTTTGTAGCTGCAACTCTATTAAATATACCTCGTTCACCACTTTTCGAGTCATATAATGTTCCCCACTCCTTTAAGAAAATACCTACATCAGGTTTTTCTGTATAGGCTACTGAGTTATTGGCAAGAGCACGTTGCACATCACTTTCCCACCAAGCTCCGTTCTTTGCGTTTCGCATTCTATCGTCGGTGAGGTTTGACAAGCTGATAAGAGCAGACCTACGCACACCACCAACAATAACAATATCAGCAACTTTACATACGAGATCATGACATTCTAAGCTGTTAAGCTTTCTCCCTGCTGCTTTTTTAAAAGTATGAACCGTAAATGAGAACAAGTCCTCGAGAGGCTTAGGGCCAGACGCTCTGCCTCCAAAAGTCTTAAGCCGAGTTCCTGCAGGTCTGATTCCTGAAGTATCCCATTTAGGCAATCGTCCTGAATATAAGAGGCTAATAAGTTCACGGTATGCACTTGCCCATCCAATTCTTGAATCTTTGACTCTAATTGTTGTGTCAGTTTCATGAAATTCCTCTGCTATACTAGGTAAGTTATTAGTAAACTGACGTTCAACACTAAAGCCTACACCAGTTCCACACATTAAAATATACATCACTTCATCAAAAGCTTTAGGTGAGTCAATAGCTACAAAGCTACAGTTATAACCTGCAATCTCATCACGTTCTAAAGCTGGTCCTGCTGTCATTAAACAGCGCATACTAGGCATAACATCTAAGTTATGTATAGATTTATTTACATCATCTGCAGGGAATGTATCTGGGAATCTATTCTTAAAGAATCCAGTGTATCTGTCTACAGTTTCTTTCCACGTCTCTCTACGGTTCTCCTCAGGAAGCCATCTAGCATATCGGCTTGCATGAATAAAACGTTGATAATCTGTCAATTGCATTAGTCTATATCCCCGTTCATTGATAATTGTTTGTTAAAGTAATCATAACGTTCTTCTATACGCTCGAAGAAAGCGTCTACTAAATCATAAGAGTTAATGTTTAAAACTTCTAGAAGAGTAATCTCATCATACTCTTCTGCTAGTTTTTCTTTGATTTCTTGGAGCGTTAAAGTCATGTTATGCTTTCTTTTTAATTTTTATCACTTTAGAATCAGATTCTAAACGATCTGCTACAAGCTTAGCATATCCAGCTATATCAACCCAGTTATCTAAATAATCAGGATCACCATTAATCATTCTAGCTATTTTATCACAAATAACATCTAATGCTTGTTGTTGATCTGGGGCTAAGTTTTTATTTATTGAAATTAAATTTGTATTAATAACAGCTTTTAATGTTTGGCATATACGAGCATGGTTACTAAATGAGCCATATCTACTACCTCGTTCTTGTAATACATCATTTATATTAGTCATATTTTCTCCTTTGTACATATATTATACCATGTTATTTAAAACTTTACAATGTCTCTTATAAACCTTTACAAGTTATTAGTTAAACATTTACAAGTTTCAAAGAGCCTTTTTCTTTAAGATTTTGATTGTCTCTAAACCAGTTACCACAGGTTCTACATTGATATCTTTGATACTTACCAGCAGAGGTCATGTTATAACCACGTCTTTGAAAGTTAGTAGATGCACAAGTAGGACAGCATAAACCTTTGTTCTCAAGTATGTTACGATTAAGATGGTTTTTAATCCAAGGTTTAAACTTCTCATATACCTTTTCTAGAAGAATAACATCGTTCTTGTTATACTCTTCCATGATCTTCCATGCTTTAGGGATACCTGCCATACATTGTACCCATAACTCATGACCACTATGTTCAGTTTTCTTACCTAAACCTAGTGATTGAGCAACATAGTCTAGCTTGTTAGATACAAATCTAAACCTACCTTTAGCTACAGTAAGTAAATCAATTTCTTTAAATGGTGCAGGAGGAAACATGCCATGTAATAAGAACTCCTTATTAAGTGAAGGTATGTCAAACCGTTTACCATTGTAATGGATAACAGCATCAGCTTCGTCAAGAAGCTTATGAATTCCTTCTAGCATTTTCTTGTCACCACTTTTCTTTACAGAATCAAAGATCATCTTTTTATCACCCAGCCATTTGGCTGCATAACACATGACGTAGGACGATTCTTGTAATTGATTAATGCCGATGTTTTGATCCCAGATGCCCCAAACGTGAGCTACGTTGGGAGCCATCTCGATGTCAAGCAATAAAATTTTACTCATAAATTACTCCGAAAAGAATGATGATAGTAGTAATAATCCTGCCAAGAATATTAATATCATTTGTAGTTTTGCCTTTCATCTAACATCATATCAGCAATTCTATATGCTTCTTTAGGAATGTCATCACGTTTAACATGATCAGCTTCTAGTAAACCATGCATAGCTTCTAAGGCAAAGTAATCCCTTAGGTTCATACCTGTATAGATTTGTTTGTTTTGATCTTGACACGGGAAAGCAGGTGAGTTACCTTTACTCATTGTACTTGTCCTCCTTCTTCTTTAAATAAGTCTAGCTCTTGTTGAGCTTGATCTGTTGCAATACTAAAGACACCACGTCTAACTAACTCTTTAATAGCTAAGTCCATTAGGAATGAAGCTTCATTAGGATCTACATGGAAATCAAAGTCCAAAGATCCATCAGGGTTTTGTACACAATTGCTTATAATCATTTAACCAATCCTTTCTAAAATCTAACCAAAGGAATCCATTGTCTTCAGCCCATTTGGAATAGGTAGTCTTGCTTTTCTTGTTAAGTTTATTGTTAGGATTCATAAACAAAAAGATAATTGTGGTATCAGGATGTGAGTCCCTAAACCAAATCATCTTCTGTCTTGTATCTAAATCTAACTTGCCTTTTGCTTCTAGGTAAATCTTTCTACGCCCTGTTTTAAAGTCTGGAATGTAAGTCCGTTCTTTCTCAGGTTGTATATACTTGAACTTGTCTGGTTCGTATTTAACTGATGGGTATTCCTTCTTCAGTATTGTCCAAACTTGTTCCTCCAACTTGCTCTTGAACGAGGGCATTGAATCTATCCTTCCAGTTTTCGTTTTCTTTACGTCTAATCCAAAGGACTCGACCATTCATTATAAACTCTTCATCATTGCTATATGCTTCACGTACAGCATCAAACATTTGTTTTTCAGTAACACAACCAGCTAATATCTTTTCAGCTTTCTTGGGCCCTACTTTTTCTATGCCCTTGATATTATCAGCTCTGTCTCCAGTTAAACATTGCATGTAAAAGTGTTTAATAGCTTCTTCTTCTGTTACATTTATAAACTCATCTTTAACAAAGTTATAATGACGCCCAGGGATCATCAATAAATCTTTATCAATGGAGCAGATAATTGTGTCCCCATTTTGATTGATCCCCATAGCATCATCGGCTTCTTGCCCATCTATAACTTCAGCATTAAAGGTAGCAATAAGATACTGCCTGCAAGCTTCTAACCAAAAAGGTTTCTCTTTAGGTCTGTGAGCTTTATATTCAGGATATATTGTATACCTAAAGTTATCTTTACCAGTAAGGAAGAGACGATACTCGTCAGCTTCTGTATTAACTAGGATAGAATCTACTAGATCCTCTGCCCTGGCAAATACAAAGTCTTGAGCATCGTCTTCTTGACACGTACAGGCAACCCTGTAAGCTACAATATCAGCATCTATAAGTGCTTTCATTATACTGGAATGTCATCCTCTAAATCATCAAAGTTAATTTCCTTTGTTGGATTAGATTCTTTAGCAAATACATAAGCTTCAAACTCTTTAGCAGTTGCAATAACATCAGCTACTTTAGAGCCTTGACCTAATAGATCTACCGCAGTGGAAAGACTGCTCTGACGAATGATATAGACTTGTCTAGCTGCTCTTTCTTCTTTAGTTTCGTAGTTACTTCCTGTAACTCTACCGCCTGTTGCTGGTTTTGATTCTGGTGTAGCCACTGATCCATCTCCTCCAATACCTGTCCATTGCCAATATCCATTTGCATCCTTTGTTGTAGTTACATTTACTTGAGCACCTTTAGTTAATTCTTTAATATAATTAAAGACAGAAGGATTACTAAAAGACATAAGCTTTTTATTAGCTACTTGTCCTTGTTCATTCTTGTATGTAACTTCGATAGATTGATATGATCTACCATTCTTTGCTGCATGTGTATTGGGTGAACCTACGTCTACAATATTAATTAACATCTATTATCTCCATGTTACCCCATGTTGGTCCTACTTGACACTCTACCCTCATGGGAAGGTTAAATTCTACTCCAAATAACTTCTTAAAGTTAAGAGGAATATCCGTAAAACATTGATCAACAATCTTTACTATACTAATATTATCGCATACTTTAGAATCAAAGTCAACTATAATAGAATCATGTACAGTATTGATAAGCTTGATCTTTTCCATACCTTTAAGTCTATTAGCTAAAGATACTCTTGCTATAGCCATCAGGTCCGCACCAAGACCTTGAACTGGGTAATTCAAGATCTTAGTACGAGGCCATTTGACTTTGCCATACTTTACTTCTGGCTCATAGTTATAAACTCTACCTGTCGGCATCGTTATCTTTCTGTCTTTCATAGCTGTTGCCACAATCTTTTTATGCCATTCACCAAGTCCCGTATACTTGCTATAGAACTCATCAATAACATTTTGCCAGAATGATTCCGAATTAGATACATCAGTAAAATTAGTATCGTTAGCGTAACTATAGGCGGAACCTCCATAGATAAGCCGAAACACAAAAGTTTTAGCAATAAGACGAGAAGGTAAACCAAAACGGTTCTGATTATCAGTATGCTGATCGACATTGTTCCATATCTCGTCATACGCTGTTTTGTCTTGACTTAAATAAGAAGCACATACCCACTCAAGAGCTTTGGCATCTGCCTGTAATAGCATCACATTCCTTTTGTTTTTCTGCTACTTTGATTTGTTCAAATGCTTGTTCAGCACCTTGTTCGTTAAACTCTTGTACATAATCTTTACTCATATCTACTCCCGAATAATGTTTTAATTTCGCCATCAAAGTTTTGTAGGTTTGGTTTACTTGAACTAAGTCTACCTGTTCTAGCCACACATTGATTAAGCTGTCCGTGTAATCTTCCTTCATGCCAGTTCATCTCCTTTCTTAAATCTACCAGTCCTTTGTAGTAAGCTGTTAAACGTTTCTCTAGTGTAGCACGTTTTAATAATACTTCAACTAGATCTTTAGCATATTTACTTCTAGTCTTTAAAGACTTTAAGGTCTGATCATCTGTTGAAAAGAAACCTTCTTTAGTTAACTCCGATCCTTTAATCGGGTTAATAAGTCTAGGGAATGTTATTTCATGTTCGACCCACCTTTCTTTTGTTTGTCCTTTTCTTTCTCCCGTTTTAAACACACCAATAGCTTCTCTCCTCCTGACTTTAATAATGCCGCCATAGAGAAGACTAGATACATGCTCCGTGCTATTAGGATTAAACTCCACAAGGTCATGATATTCCATAAGGATTTTATCAATGACCGCAATTTGATCTTCAAGTTCTGTAGCCAAAATAGTACTGCTATTCTCATCAAATAAAAGTCCATTAAATTCCATCTCCTGTAATATAACTAAGTCTTGGTTATGCAAACTAATAAGTCTTTGCATGTTCTTTGCGGATGACGCAAATTCTTCCATTTGTTTCTCATATACTTTTTGCGTTAAAAACAAATCTTGTTTAAGATAATCTTCAAGTAAGTCTCTTGGTATCTTGTCAGTATCTACCCCATTCTTCCAATATTCAGTAGCAATAACGTCAAGTTTACTACCCAGATCATAATAAGCAGCGACACTATTGAGACTTGGATAGGGATATTGTTGGCCCGTAAGTATAAAATGTACCAACTGACAATCCCAAACACGTTTACCCATAAAATTAATTCCATACTTCCGTATCCAATGCAAATCAAATTTGATATTAAAACCAACCAATACATCTGCCCCATTAACTTTGGCTTGTACTTCTTCCAAACGAGTTCGATAAGGTTGATCATCATACTCGATGCTATATACACTAGCATCAGTATCAAGCAAACCAATATAACAAAGCTTATTAGTTTCGTCAAAAGGATTCCCTTTGTTACTAATAGTTGTTTCAACATCTAGTATTAAGCTGCGCAATCGCCAGTCCTTTGGTTAAGTGGATAAAATTTATTTACTTCTTCTAAGATATCTGAACCTTGTGGTATTAGATCTATTATATCGTAAACATCTTCTGATGTCAAATCAGGTCTTACTTTTAAAATCTCTTCTAATAAACTCAAAATAAACACTCCTCAAATGTAGTTAAATCAATCTTAGCTTCTTTGTACAACACAGTACCACTAGCGGGATAGTCAAACCATCTTATGATTGTGCCATTCCAATCTAGTAATACCCATCTAGTCCACTTAGATGTCTTCATACCTTGCAATCTCTGGTTTAATTAATACTTGTGTAGAACCGTGACGTAAGTCTGGTAGTGTATCTTTATCACCAATAAGTTTATTCTTACTGATGTTAAAGTATCTAGTACGACTTGTATTGTCTTGTTCTTTACCTATTCCCAAGATCCAATCAGCTTCGCCTTGCTTCGCTGTTTTAGAACCGTCAACCATGTCCATGGTAAGAAATAGTTTACCTTCTGCTTCACCACTGGCTTGTGATACAGCGATGACTGGTGCGTATGTTTTAGCAATCTCTCTTGCCCATTGATAAATTTGTTTGAGTTCAAGGTCATTACGATCTCCTTTAAATCCACGGATCTTATCTATCTGATCAAAGATAATAAGAGCAGGGTTATAATGTTTAAGTACAGCTTCTATTCTATGCTTACTACTTGAGTCTTCAAAGTCTAGGATTTTAATTCTGTCTTGAGTGAGCTCGTCATAGCGGGCCTGCTTAACTTCATCGTTAGTGAACAGGTCATTAATGTTGAGTCCAAGAGCTGCTTGGAACACTCTGATCCCAACCTTATTCCCTTGCTCTTCATTGTTAAACCAAAGGATGTCACCATCAGTTTGGCTGACCATGTTAGTAATTTCTGACGCAAGAAACGTAGTCTTTCCAGTTTCGGGACGAGCGAAGATAAACCCAAAGTCACCTTTGCGAAGAGATCCAAGACTTTTGTTAAGCCAATCAACACGCCAACGTAGGCCTGGTGTTTGTATTTGTGTTTCATATAACTCCTTTAAGTTCATTCTTACTGGTTTAATTTCTTCTACTTCAATTTCTTGATGTTCAAAGTCATTGAACAGTTCTAGTAATTGAGCAGTGGTTTTCTTACCTGCTTCTACATCCAACGCAGTCAATGCTACTTGACCAGCAAGTGAACGTCTTCTGTGTTCTTCTAACAGTCCTATTAGTAGTTCTCTGTTAGTAACATCTTGTGAAAAGACGTCTTCCAACAAGGAAGACAGATCTTTTCTTTCATTATCTTTTAATAAATAATTACTATTATAAAATATATCTAATTCATTTATATTTATAGTAATAGTATTTATATATTTATTATAATATAAATCTATTATATTAAATAATTTATATAATTCATTATAATTAATTTTAATATAATTAATGTTAACATATCTGTAATACTTTGTAAAGAGTTCTTTGTCTTCACAGAACAATTTAATTATCTGTTTTTCAACCATTCAACTATTTCTCCTGTGTTATATTCTTTAGGATCTTTGGGTGTAATAATAACATCAGCATTGATTCCTTTTTGTTTTAAATTTCTAGCCATTTTAACAGCTTCTACTGCTTTATCCCTATCCAACCATATCTTTACATTTTTAAAGCGTTCTAGGATGGTTTCTGTAAGTTTTAGAGGCATAGTAGAACCTAATAGAGGTGTGGCACATACACCCCCATTAGATTTTACCACCTTAATTGAAGACACTACGTCTTCCACACAAACTAGTGTATCACCTAACCCATAGAATATCAAGGGTTTTTTACCCTTTGATCTATACTTTGCTCCATATCCACTAAAATTCCTACCTTGATAATATTCAGGTGTGTTAAGTAACACTAACATTTGATTGTCATTGTTCCACCCAATTTTATATGACTCAGCGTCCTGTTTAGTTAACCCATATTGTAAGAGCCATTGCATAGGTTCTTTCGGTATGTTATAGTCAACATCCAGATCGAATGAGGAGGAGTCCTCACTCACAGTAGGACTCAGACGAAGACGAGCGGATGCAAGGTCATTATTCTTTTTGGTATAGCCACAACCAAAACAATATGACCCATCTGTATACTCAGCTAAGTTATCTCTACTGCCACATTTAGGGCAATTAGTATGTCTTATGAACGACACTAATCTTCCACCTCTAGTTTAATTTTGCCTATGTATTCCCATTCCCCCGTTAAAGGTATTGGTGAAAATTCATAGTTATCATCTAAATACACATACAAATATTGTGGCTCTTTAGGTTGTGGTTTAATTTCATTATCTTTAGCATTATCGTAAGCACTAAACACTTCATCATAAAACTTATCAT
>Ga0315900_10004011_pt1 | contig 21022 bp, 18 predicted proteins | sample LakEriMetagenome_FD_203521 | JGI IMG/M metagenome (GOLD analysis project Ga0315900, IMG submission 203521) | Freshwater fungal communities from buoy surface, Lake Erie, Ohio, United States - Buoy 12 MA114 | ecosystem: Environmental > Aquatic > Freshwater > Lake > Lake biofilm | place: USA: Lake...
CATCCTCAGTGACGTGGCGGCAAAGGACGGAGCAAGTTTCTTTGACACCTACACCGCCCAGCATGGCTATCTCATCGCCAACACACTCTATCCCGAGGCGGATCCGAACAATTACCAGGATGCGCTGATCATTTTCTCCTTCGCCCCCGTGCCGGAGCCCGGCGGAGCGCTGCTGATCGCCTGCTGCGGTGTCGCGGTCATGTTGCGTCGTCGCCGGATGGTCGTGTAACTGGAGTTCGTTGCGTGTGGAACCATCGCGATGACCGTCGCGAAACGTCATGTCTCTCGAAGACACCCTCTATCCGCTGCTCAAGCTCTACGAAGCAGCCCCGCAGCCGGTCAAATCGCTGGCTGGCAGCGCGTATCGGGCCATTCCGGCCTCATGGCGCTACGGTGCGGCCTACGCGCGATTTCAAAACGAGGCACGGGCGGTCGAGAAGTGGGATGCGGAGCAGATTCGGCGGTATCAGGTCGCGGCGCTGCGTGATTCATTGATCGCGGCCTCGAAGGCACCGTTTTACGCGGAACGATTCGCTCAACACCGTGTCAATCCGGCGAAGTTCGAGTCGCTGGAGCAACTTGCGGACTATCCGTTGCTCACGAAACAAGATTTGCTGCTGCATCGCGAGCAGATGGTGAACCCGGAATACGACTCGAAGCAGCGGCTCTACATCACCACGGGCGGCTCAAGCGGCGTACCGGTGGGCTTCTATCTGCAGAAAGGCGTGAGCCGACCGAAAGAGCAGGCTTATCTCGAAGCGCAGTGGTCGCGGCGTGGTTATCGTGTTGGCGACCGCGTGGCGGTCATTCGCGGCGGCGTCACGTCCAGTAAAGCACGCGGCGGCATCAGTTATTACGATGCAACGCGAAACTGGCTCATCCTTTCCTCGTACCACCTCACGCCGGAGCGTCTGCCGGAGTATGTGGCCGCGTTGAACCGGTTTCGACCGCAGCATCTGCATGCCTATCCGAGCGCTGCTCTCTTGCTGGCACGCGGACTGGAGCAAGCAGGCTTGAGGCTCGATTTCCCGGTCACCTCGTTGCTCTGTGGCTCGGAAAAGCTCACATCGGAGTCACAGCAGCATCTGGAGCAGTTCTTCGGCGCCCGCGTCTTCCACTGGTATGGCCATAGCGAGCGCGTCGTGCTCGCCGCGCAGGGCCGCATCTCGAATCATCTGCATTTCTGGCCCTCTTACGGCTTCGTTGAGTTTGGTGAGGCGAATGCGGAGGGGCATCGCGAAATCATCGGCACCTCGTTTCACAATCACGTCATGCCCCTGATTCGGTATCGCACAGGCGATTATTGCCGAACTGCAAGTGACGGCGGGGAATTCAATTGGCCTTCGGTCGAAGCCGTCGTCGGGCGAGACTACGAGTTTCTCATCAGTGCAAGCGGACGACGCATCTCACTGACCGCGATCAACATGCACGATGACATTTTCGAAGGTCTTCTAGCTGTGCAGTTCTACCAAGAGCGTCCAGGCGAGTTGGAATGTCGCTATCAAACTGGCCCACGATGGCAAAACTCGCGCATTGAGCCAATACGCGCAGGCCTGCTCAGGAAACTTGGTGATGATTTTACGTTCACTCTGCGTGAGGTGACGGAAGTGGAAAAGTCGAGCGCTGGAAAGCACAAATGGCTGATCACAAGGCTGAAAGTATAAATTTGGACTTTAATCGATGAAACAACTCGCTCAATACCAAGACGGACGCTTGGAACTCCAGGACGTGCCCGCGCCGGTGCCGCCGCCGGGAGGTATTCTAGTGCGGACGAAGTGTTCGGTGATCTCGCCGGGGACGGAGCGGATGAAGGTGGAGCAGGCGCGGATGTCGCTGCTGCAAAAGGCGAAGGCGCGGCCTGATCAAGTGAAGAAGGTGATCGACACGGCGAAGACGCTGGGCTGGAAGGCGGCGCTGGAGAAAGTTCGCAACCGGCTCGAATCGCCGACGCCGCTGGGTTATTCGGCGGCGGGCGTGGTGGTGGCGGTGGATGAGCTGAACTCGCGTTTCCGTGTTGGCGATCGTGTCGCGTGTGGCGGGGCTGAGTGTGCGCATCATGCGGAAATGATTGCCGTGCCTGATCTGCTGGCGGCTCCGATTCCAGAAGGCGTTGAGGACTGGCAGGCGGCCTACACGACGCTGGCGTCGATCTCGATGGAGGCGGTGCGTCAAAGCGGTGCGCGGCTCGGTGAACGCGTGCTCGTGATGGGGCAGGGGCTGGTGGGCTTGCTGGCGACGAGCTTGCTCAAGGCTTCGGGCGCGCGTGTGATGGCATCGGATTTTGTCGAGGTGCGCCTGGATGTTTCCCGGCAGATGGGGGCCGAGCGCGTGGTGAATCCGTCGCAATCCAAGCTCGAAGACATGGTGCGTGAATGGACGAACGGCCACGGAGTCGATGCGGTGCTCCTCTGCGTCGGTGGAAAAGGCCGCGAGGCGGCGGATTCGGCCATCGCCTGCCTGCGCGACCGCGGCGTGATGGTGATCGTGGGCATTTATGACGCGGAATTGTCGTGGAAGACCGCCTACATGAAGGACATCCAGGTGCGCTACTCGCGCAGCTACGGCCCGGGTCGCTACGACCCGCAGTACGAGTGGGGCGGGCACGATTATCCCATCGGGCACGTGCGCTGGACGGAGAACCGGAATTTTGAGGCGTGTTTGGAACTGATGCGGACGGGGCAGCTTGATTTGAGGCCGGTGACGACCCGGAGGGTGGGCTTTGGGGATGTGTTGGGCATTTATGACAAGCTGGAGAGCGAGCTTGGCGTGGTGATTGATTACACAAATGACGAATTTCGAATGACGAATGTCGAATGTGACCAGCCATCCGGGCATTCGTCATTCGCCGTTCATGATTCGACATTCGCGACTTGCGCGACACTTGATGTGATCGGTGCAGGGAACTTCGCGCGAACCATGTTGCTGCCCCATGTGAAGGGGGAGATCGCGCTGGGAACGATTGTGAACGCCACGGGCCTCAGCGCCCGGCATGTGAAGGAGAAGTTTGGCTTCGCGAATGCGGAAACCGGCGCGTCGAAGGTGTTTGAGACGACAGGAGGCGCGGTGATGATCGGCACACGGCATCATCTGCACGCGCCTCTGGTATTTAAGGCGCTTCAGAGTGGCAAACAGGTGTTTGTGGAGAAGCCGTTATGCCTGGCGAAGGAAGAGCTGTCTCAGATTGATGAAGCGATGAACTACGGCACTGGCAGCGTGATGGTGGGATTCAACCGCCGTTTTGCTCCGGCCACCATGGCGATGATGGAGGTGCTGAAAACGATTTCCGGGCCGAAGACGCTGGCGTTTCATGTGAACGCGGGTGTTCTCGCGCCGGATCACTGGTATGCGAACGTGACGGAGAGCGGCGGCCGAGTGCTCGGAGAGGCATGCCACTTCTTCGACTTCGCCTGTCATGTGCTCGGCACCCCGGTGAAGGTGACGGCGCAGACGGTTGGCAGGCCGAAAGTTCCGGATTCGGTGACGGCGCAGATCGAATTCGCCGGTGGATCGTCGGCCCAAATCATCTACTCCGCGGAAGGTGACTCCGCATTTCCGAAGGAGTCGTTCCGCCTGTTTGCGAACGGTCTGGTGGTCGAGTGCGAGAACTTTATGAAGCTCTCCATTTACCGCAAACGGAAGGAGAAGGTGACGAAGTTCGCATCGAAGGGACATGCGGAGGAAATGACGGCCTGGTTGTCCTTTTTGAAGGACGGAGCGCCGCATCCGCTGCCCTATGAGCAGGCGCGACAGAGCATGTTGCTGACGTTTGCCGTGCTGGATTCGATCCGGGAGGCGCGGAGCATCGAACTGTGATGAAGACGGCCTGGTATGCGCAAAGACTGCGCGCGATGAGCGTCGGTGAGATCGGGCGGCGGGTGCTTGAGCGCTGTGGACGCCTGCGCGAGCCGGAAGCAATGCGAAAAGTCACGTGCAGGCCTTGGGACGGCGCGTTTACCGATTATCCGAAGCTGCCATGGCGCGAACGCGTGCCCCCGGAACTGCGGAAGCAACTGGCCGTGGATGCGGAGAAGCTGGTGCGGGGCGAGTGGGAGCTGTTTGGCTGGAAGAGTGTCGAAGTCGGCGCGCCGCCGTGCTGGCATTGCGACGCGACGCTGGGCGTGGTGATTGACCCGGACATTCCAGCGCGAAAGCTCGATCACCGTCATCTGGAGCACGACGCGGACGCACGGGCGATCTGGGAGGTCAACCGCTGGTCCGAAATGACGCGCATGGCGATGCACAGCGCGCTGAACGGCGATGTGCATGCGATCCGTGTGGCCCAGCTCTGGCTGGAGGACTGGTGCGACCGCAACCGCCCCGGCCATGGCATCAACTGGACAAGTCCGCTCGAAGCAGCACTGCGTCTGATGAACTTCTGCTGGTTTGACGCGCTGGTGCGCGGCTGCAACGATCTCGAGCTCGCACGCCGCCAGGATGAGCTGACGGCCCGCATCGTTCCGGTGCATGCGTGGTGGGTGTGGAGGCGCAGATCATTCGGATCATCGGCGAACAATCATCTCATCGGCGAGCTCGCGGCGCTCGTGATGGCCGTTTCACGCTGGCCGGCTCTCGCACGCATGACCACGTCCGCTCAAAACGCCTGGAAACTGCTGGAGCGCGAGATTTTGCGCCAGTTTGCGCCGGACGGCGGCAACAAGGAGCAGGCGCTGCATTATCATCTCTTCGCGTGGGAGATGATCTGGCATGCTGGCCGGGCGGCTGACGGCTTGAAAGGCGAAGTTCTCGAACGGTTGACCAAGGCGGCGCAGTTCTTCGTGGATTTGGCGGAAACAGCAGATCCTTGGGATTTTGGCGACTCGGACGACGCGCAGGTGCTGCCTCTGGCGTTGAAGAGATCGAATGCCGCCGCGGAATTTCGCGGCTGGCTGCTCAAACGGCCGGAGGGAGCGTCGCTGCGCTTCTGGCTGGGCGATCCTCCGGCTGGTGTGAAGCCTTCCATGCGCAATCAGTGGCTGGTGCATGCTGAGAGCGGACACGCCGTCTGGCGTGACGGACGGTGGACAGCACGGCTGGACGCTTCGCCGCTTGGACTCGGCAGCATGGCGGCACACGGGCACCTTGACGCGCTGCATGTGTCGTTGTGGTTCGAGCAGCATGCGCTCGTGATTGATCCTGGCACAGGCGCCTACTACAGCAACAAGGCTCTGCGGACACGACTGGCCTCATGGGAGGCGCACAACGGCCCGGTGCCGGTGACGGGACGCGAAGCGCCGAAACGTCTCGGCCCGTTTTTGTGGTCGAAACATCACGACGCGCCAAAAACCGTGCTGCATGGCGACATCTGCGTGATGACTTTCGATCACGAGGGGCAGCAGGCTCGTCGCGCAGTGAATCTGGTGGAGGGCCACATCGAGATTTGCGACGAGGTTGGGGGCGAATCCGCGCATGTGGTGACGTGGCAGCTTGCACCCGGCTGGCAGGTCAAGCCGCAACGCACGGGGGGCTTTGTCTGCACGCACCCGGAGTCGATCCCTGTCCAGGTGACGATCAACAGCGATCATCTGGAGTCATGCGAGCTTGTGGAGTGCGAGGCGTCGCCACATTTTCGTGAGCTGGTGACCACGCAGGCTGTGAAGGTGACATTCAAAGGCACGCTGACGACGATCTGGCGAAAGTCCGAGTGATTTGAGCTCGAGTTTGAGCTGAGCACGAGGCGCGGGAGATGATCCCGCGCCTTTTTCGTTTTCACTTACGGCTTCAACTCTACCGCCTTGTAGCTGCGATGTTCGAGCAGGGATGGCAGCAGGCGTTTGACCTCGGGGCGCATGAGGTAGGAGTGGGTGTACCAATACACGGGCAGCATCGGCGCCTCGTTGAGAAGCAGGGTTTCGGCCTCGTTGAGGATTTGCAGGCGCTTGACGGCATCGCCTTCGCGGAAGCTCTGGTTGATGAGCTCGTCGTAACGTGGGTTGCTCCATCCGGTGTTGTTGTTGCCGTCGCCGGTCTGCCACATGGCGAGGAAAGTGGAGGGGTCCAGGTAGTCACCCACCCACGCGGCGCGGCAGACCTGGTAGTCGAGCTTGCGCTGGGATTCGAGATACACGCCCCAGTCTTGATTCAAGACGCGGACCGGGATGTTGAGGTGCTGCTTCCACATGGCCTGCACGGCTTCGGCGAGGGTGCGGTGGGCCTCGCTGGTGTTGATGAGGATGTCGAAGGCGGGGAACCCCTTGCCGTCAGGGTAGCCTGCGGCGGCGAGGAGACGTTTCGCCTCCACCGGATCGAAGCGCATGACTTCCGGCGTGCGGTAATCGGCCAGTGTGCCGGGCGGTGTGAGTCCTGTGGCCGGCTTTTGTCCGGCGCGGAGGATGTTGCGCGTGATACTCTCGCGATCAATGGCGAGCGCCAGCGCCTTGCGAACGTTCACATCGCTGAACGGCTTTTTCGTGACGTTGCAGCGGTAGAAATACACGCTGAGCAGCGGATCGGAGTGGAAGAAGGGGGATTTGCTCTCGCGGTAGCCGGGGATTTTTGCCAGCGGCAGCGTTTGTGTGACGTGGAGCTGGCCGTCGAGAAAGGCACGCTCCTCGGTCGTGTCGCTGGTGATGGGCAGGAAGACGATGCCGTTGAGCTTCACATTTGAGGCGTCCCAGTAGTGCGGATTGCGCTCCACCTCGACAGTCTGGTTCACACGCCAGCTTTTGAGCTTGAAGGGGCCGTTGCAGACCATGTTGGCAGGACGCGTCCAGCGCGTGTTGCCACGGTCGTCCATTTTACCATGCTTTTCGATGACGTGCCTCGGCACGGGAAACCACGAGTAGTGCTTCAGCATGCTCGGCAGATAGGGGGCGGGACCTTTGAGCGTGATTTGCAGCGTGTAGTCGTCGGGAGCCTTGGCGCCGACCTGGGTGAAGTCCTTCAACCTGCCAGTGTGGTATTCCTCGGCGTTGAGCATGGGGTAGAGCATGTTCGCGTAGTCCGCGCCGAGCCGTGGTGAAAGGATGCGCTGATAGGCGTAGAGGAAATCCGCGCTGGTGAGGGGCGTGCCGTCGCTCCACCGGCCGCTGGGCTGGAGTTTGAAGGTCCAGGTGGTGAAATTTTCGTGTGTCCAGCTCGCTGCGGCACCCGGACCGTCACCATCGGGATTCTTCGGCAGCGGGGCGATGAGCCCCTCGAAGATGGCGTGAAAGATGTGATGCTCCGGCTGGCCGCTGGCGAGCTGGTGATCCAGCGTGGCGGGTTCGCTGCCGTTGCCGATGAGCAGAATGCCCGCACGGCCTGCCTCCTCGACGCGTGCCGGACGATGCGTGCGCGCATGATGAAACCACGCGATGCCGCCCAGGACGGCGAGGAGGATGAAAACACGGACGAGCCAGCGCATGAGGCTGATCATGCCATGCGATGCCATGCGTGGCAACAGAACGGCCCCGCCATGCTCTGGCGGGGCCGCGTGGGGTTTTCAGAATTCAGATTCCGGCGCTACTACCTGCCGAAACCGAAGCTGAAACTGATGCCGCTGCGCGGACGTCCAAAAAAGGGAGTGCTGTAGCCCGGACGGCATCCGGGGGCGCCATGGCTGTGCCCGTAACCATAGGACGGGCGCGGATTGCAGGCTCCGCAGTGGCTGTGGTTCACCGGGATGGTGACCCACTGGCCCACGGGATGTCCGCAACGGTCGTAGCCGACGACCTGATAAACCGCATACACCGGGGTGCCGCAGGGCAGATAGCTGACCACACGGCGCGCGCCATTGCAGAAGTGGTCGGCTTTGGCGGTGGAGGGGGCCGCAAAACCAAGGACGGCGGCTGCGGCAATAACTGTGAAGAGTGTTTTCATGAGAGGTGGAATTTGTTTCCGCACTCTCTGACGGGGCCGTTTCAGGGCTATTCAGGCTCCATGAAAATATTTTTTGCCTAGTGCTGCGACATCGACTTCGGATCAAACGCATCGCGCAGTCCGTCGCCGAGCAAGTTGAGGGCGAGCAGCGTGGCGGAGAAGAAGATGCCGGGATAAAGCAGCAGCCACGGGTAGGTTTCCATGGCGTTGGCACCTTCACGGATGAGCACACCCCAGCTCGCGTCCGGCGGCTGGATGCCGAGACCGAGGAAGCTGAGCGCGGCCTCCAGCAGCATGACGCCTGGCACGGTGAGGCTCGCGTAGATGATGACGGGGCCCATCACGTTCGGCAGCAGATGTTTCCACACGATGTGCCAGAAGCCCGCTCCGCTGGCACGCGCGGCGATGACAAACTCGAGGTTCTTCAAAGCGAGCACCTGACCGCGCACCACACGCGCCATCGTGAGCCACTCCACCGCGCCGATGGCGACGAAGATGAGCCAGAAGTGCCGCCCGAACACGACCATAAGCAGGATGACGAAATTGATGAAGGGAAACGCATACAGGATGTCCACCAGGCGCATCATCGCCGCATCGACACGACCGCCCGCGAGGCCGGAGGCCATGCCATAAACAACGCCGATGACCGCCGCGACGGCGGTGGCGAGCAATCCGACCTCCAATGACACGCGACCGCCATGCAGGATGCGCGTGAGCATGTCACGCCCGAGTGAATCCGTGCCCAGCCAGTGCTGCACGCTGGGATCCGTGGCCTTGAGGTCAAGATTCTGCTGCGCTTGGTCATACGGAGACAGCCCCGGCCCGATCACGCACAGCAACACCAGCGCGACGAGAAACCACAGCGCCCACGCGTTCAAGCGATGCCGCATGAGACGCCGCCACGCGGCCTGGGTGGGAGAAAGACTTGTGGAGGCCGTGGTGCTCATGCGTGGAGGCGGATGCGCGGGTTCAGGACGGCTTGTATGATGTCCACGAGCAGGTTGAAGCCGACGATGAGCGCGGCGTAGAAAGTGGAGATGCCGATGGTGAGCTGATGGTCGCCATTGGTCGCCGCAGCGATGAAGAACTGCCCTAATCCAGGAAGCTGGAACACGGTCTCGACGATGAATGAGCCCGTGAGCAGGCCCGCGGCCGCCGGACCGAGGAAATTGAGCACAGGCAGGCAGGCGAGCTTCATGGCGTGCAGGAACACCACGGAGCCCTCGCCGGCCCCTTTAGCCCGCGCGGTGCGAATGAAATCCTGCGCCAGCGTCTCGCGCAGGCTGCCACGAGTGAGGCGCGCGATGTAGGCGCTGTAGATGATGCCCAACGTGAGCGCGGGCAGCACCCAGTCGGACGAGTCGAACCAGCCGGCGACATTGAACCAGCGCAGCTTCAGTCCGAACAAAATCGCGATCAGAGGCCCCAGCACCATACTGGGTGTGCAGATGCCCAAAGTGGCCGCGAGTGTGCTGCCACGGTCTTCCAGCGTGTTAGGCCGCAGCGCGGCGATGGCACCGAGCGGCACGCCGATGGCGAGCGCGATGAGCAATCCGGCCATTCCGACCGTCGCGGACACCGGAAAGCCGGAGGCGATGATCTCATCCACGCCGCGGCCTTTGTAGTGATACGACTCCGGGAGATCGAGCGTGGCGTAGTGTTTGATCGTGAGCCCGAGGCGCACGATCCACGGCTTGTTGAGGCCGAAGTACTCTTCCTGCGCCTTCTTGGTCTCCTCTGAAACGTTGCGCTCATTTCGGATCGCCCCGCCGGGCACCATCTCCGACAGCGTGAAGGTGATCGTGATCACCGCGAGGATGACGACGACACCTTGAACGAGGCGGCTGAGGAGAAAGCGGATCATTTCGACTTCTCGTAAAGCTCGGCGATGTCCACGGCGGCGAGTTCGATGAGGTAAGTGGCGATTTTCGCGCCGAGGGCTTCGAGATAGCGTTTTCCCTTCTCGGCGGTGCTGTGCTGCGGATCGCCGCTGCCGGTGTCGTTCGTGGCCTTGAGCCAGTCACGCTGCGCCCATGCCCATTTCTCGTTGATGGCCTTCAGCTTCCAGCGATTGTCGGTGCCGGGGCCCCACTCGCTCTTCGGCAGCACGAGGTGCGGATGCAGGTGCATGATGAGGCTGGTCTCGCGCTCGTCGGCGTGGTCGCCGATGATCTGGAAAATGTCTTCGCCTTTGACCGCCTGGAACCAGCTCACCGTGCTGAGGAACATCTTCGGATGCCGTGCCTGGAGCTCGCGCAGCATCTGGCGGAAGTCATTGCCGCCGTGGCCGTTCATGATGACGAATTTCCTCACTCCAACGCCTTCGAGGCTGGAAATGACGTCCTCCAGAACGGCAAGCTGCGTGCTGGGATTCATGTTGATGCAGAAAGGGATGTCGAGCTGGCCGGTTTGCACGCCAAACGGCACATTTGGCAGGATGGCGACCTTCGCGCCCGTTTCCCATGCGATGCGCCCGGCCTCGGCGGCGATGGCGTCGTTTTGCAACGAGTCGGTGGCGTAGGGCAGGTGATAGTTGTGCGCCTCTGTTGCTCCCCAGGGCAGCATGGCGACATCGTAGCGGGTCTGCTGGACATGTCTCCAGTTCGTTTCGGCAATGATCCAGGGTCTCGGACTCATGGGGAGATGTTAAAGAGGCAAACCGCTGATGCAAAGGAGACAAAACGAGCATCAAGCGGTCTTGAACTTCATCCCTGATCCATGATGGTGTCATATCATGTTTGAGTCACGCACAGCCCCTCTTGCGCCGCGCCACGTTTTCCTGTGGCGTTTTCTCCGCTACCTCGCCGCCGCGATGGTGCTGGTCGGCCTCTCGCTCGGCGCCGGAGTGCTGGGTTACCACTACATCGCGGAACTGGGGTGGATCGACAGCCTGCTAAACGCCTCGATGATCCTCGGCGGCATGGGGCCGGTCGATCCGCTGAAAAATGACGCCGCGAAGTTTTTTGCCTCCGCCTACGCCTTGTTCAGCGGCTTGGTGGCCATCACAGTGATGGGCATGGTGCTGGCCCCGCTGGCGCATCGTGCCTTGCATTTGTTTCACCTGGAAGAGGAGGATGAGAAATCATGAGCCAGGAACGAATCGTTATTGTCGGTGCCAGTGACAATCCCGAACGCTACAGCCACAAGGCGCTGCTGCTTTTGCGGCGACACGGACACGAAGTCGTCCCCGTTCATCCGAAGCTGGCGGAGATCGAGGGAATCAAGGTCGTGCCTGATCTCGCCGCCGTCACCGGTCCGGTGGACACGGTGACGATGTATGTCGGCCCGGCGATTTCCGCTGGCTTGACGGAGAAACTGACCGCGCTGAGGCCTCGGCGTGTCATTTTCAACCCTGGCGCGGAGAATTCAGCACTGGCGGGCGCTTTGCAAAAAGCCGGAATCGCCTGTGAGGAAGCCTGCACGCTGGTGCTGCTGAACACGGGGCAGTTTTGAACGCCCCGTTTCACCGCCAGTCTGAATACCCATGCTCGAGAGCCAGAAAGACCGCATCTACGAACGCAGCCGCCTGCGTGCGAAAGGCGTTGCTGAAGAGGAGATCGTGAAAAGGCAGCGGAGGCCCTTCAGGCCGGCGTTCGTGGACGGAAAACGCAAGACGCGCGACTCGGCGACCCCGGAGGATGTGCCCACCGCCCAGTTCGCCTTTCGCCACCAGGGCTGAGCGGCGTCTTGCCCCGGTTCCGCGACCTGCTAGCATCGCGGCACAAACCGCATGCCCGCGAACCGCTTCTATTCCTCCTTCGACTTCGAGACGCTCGATCCGCGCACGCCGCAGGCCGGCGAATACCGCAATCCGTTTCAAATCGACCGCGACCGCATCATTCACAGCAGCGCGTTCCGGCGCCTGCAAAGCAAGACGCAGGTTTTTTTGTCGGGCGAGTATGATTTCTACCGCACACGGCTCACGCACAGCATCGAGGTGGCTCAAATTGGCCGCAGCATCTGCGCATGGCTGGCGCAGCAGGGCAGCGTCCTCGGTGATGACTGCTTCATCGACCCTGATCTCGTCGAAAGCACCTGCCTGAGCCACGATCTCGGCCACCCACCCTTCGGCCACGCGGGTGAGCGCACGCTGCACCGGCTGATGGAGCCTTATGGCGGCTTCGAGGGCAACGCGCAGACGCTGCGCATCCTGACACAGACCTTGTTCAGCGAAGGCCGTGTTGGAATGAATCCGACGCGCGCGCTGCTCGACGGTGTGCTGAAATACAAGACGCTCTTCGCAGAAAAACCCGCGAACAAGGCCAACCACTACCTTTACAACGATCAGGAGCGCTGGCTCGATTTCGCGATGGGCAATCAGGCGTTTCCTGTCGAACTCACGCCGGGAAAGGCGCGCAACAGCTTCAAGAGCATCGAATGCCAGATCATGGACTGGGCGGATGACACCGCGTATTCCCTCAATGATCTCGCCGACGGCATCCACGCGGGCTTCATCGACGTGAGTCGTGTCGAACGCTGGGCGGCGGAGCAAACGCTCAGCAGCGATGACAGCGGTGACGTGGAGTTCCTTTGCAAAGCGATGCGTGACGGCCGTGTCGAAGGCCGTCTCAATCGTCTCATTGGAGAATGCATCCGTGCCATAAAGCTCGCAACGACGGCGAATTTCCTCAGCCAGAGCACGAAGCGGCATCAGTTCGCGCTGGAGATTGATCCCGCGCAACGCCGCCGGGCCGATCTGCACAAGAAGATCGCGTTCGATCTCGTCTTCCGCAGCCCGCAGCTCCAGCAGCTCGATCACAAGGCCGACTTCATCCTCAAACGTGTGTTCGAGGTGCTGCGCGAACGCTACATTGAACCCTCGCAGCCGAAAGGCCTGCACCTGATGCCGCAGTCGATCGAAAAGGAGATTCAGAAGGCCGGAACCGCAAACGAACGCGCCCGCCTCGTCTGCGACTGGATCGCCAACATGACCGACCACTTCGCGTTCCGCACCTACCGCCGCCTTTTCGACGCCGACTTTGGCTCGATCACGGATTTCGTGTGAGCTTATCGTGCGTGGCCTGCTTGTTCCCGAGGTTCGGAACGTATTGTGGTCATGCGCTTCCTCACACTTTTCCTCCTTTCGGCTGCTCACGTGCTCGCGGTTCAGATTGCGACCTTCCGTGCCGTTGTCACGCCGCCCATCGGCGCACCGCTGTGTGGTGGCCTCGTCAAACCGGCCGCAGGTGTCAGCGAGCCCTTGCTGGCGCTTGGTATCGTGCTGTTGAGCAATGAAAAGCCCGTCGTGCTCTGCGCTATCGACTTCTGTGAGATTCGCGGCGCGGATCACATCCACTGGCGCGAGGTTTTGGCCAAAGCCGCCGCCACCACGCCCGAACGCGTTGCCCTGCACTCGCTGCATCAACACAACGCACCTCTCGTGGACAACGCGGCGCAAAAGCTCCTGCCAGAGATCGGCATCCTCGATGCCGCAGCGACCGAAAAAGCACTCGTCGGCATCGCAGCGAGCATCGAAGCCGCTTTGAAGGCTCCGCAGACCGTGACGCACATCTCCACCGGCGAGGCCAAAGTGCTCGAAGTGGCCGGAAACCGACGCGTGCAGGTCATCGACGGCAAAGTGGGCAAAATGCGCGGCAGCGGCAGCAAAGACCCGGTGCTGCGTGCCTTGCCCGAAGGCCTCATCGACCCGTTTTTGAAGACCGTGAGCTTTTGGAATGGCGACAGGAAACTCGCCGCGCTGCACTACTACGCCACGCACCCGATGAGCTACTACGGCGACGGCATCATCAGTCACGACTTCGCTGGCATCGCTCGCGAAAAGCGCACGCAGGAGGATGGCGTGCCGCACATCTACTTCACCGCCTGCGGCGGCAACATCGGCGCAGGCAAATACAACGACGGCACGCCGCCGATGCGCCCCTTGCTCGCGGGCCGCATCCACGCCGCGATGGTCGCGTCCGAGCAAAATGCAAAGCGTGTGCCGCTCACCAAGCTCGCTTGGAAGCATGTGCCCGTCGTCTTGCAGCCCGATCCCGAGTTCCCCGAGGAGCGCATGCTCAAAGTGATGCAAAACACCGCCACCGCGCCCACCACACGCATCGCCGCCGCCCTGCGCATCGGCTTCATCCGCCATCGCGAGCCAATTCCCTTCACCAGCCTGCATCTCGGCGACGACGTGTGCCTCGTGCATCTGCCCGGCGAGAGCTTTGTCGAGTATCAACTCTTCGCGCAGCAGCAGCGGGCAGGTGGCTTTGTCTGCACCGCGAGCTATGGCGATGGCGTGACGGGTTACATCCCGCTGGAGCATTCATTCAAAGAAGGCGGCTACGAGCCCTCACAGGCCTATGCGGCCCCAAACTCCGAAAAAGTGATCAAACAGACCCTCTCGGACCTTTTGAAGAAATGACCATGAAACGCCTCCTCCTCTCACTCCTCGTCGCCAGCACCGCTTTCGCTCAAAACGACCTCAAACCGCTGCGTGCGGGCATCATCGGTCTCGATACCTCCCACGTCCCGGCCTTCACGAAGCTCTTCAACAAAGGCGAGACCGAGGGCGAACTCGCAGGCATCAAAATCACCATCGGCTACACCGGCGGCACGGACATGCCGGCCAGCAAGGACCGCAAAGAGAAGTTCACCCAGCAGCTTCGCGACATGGGCGTGGAGATCGTGCCGACCATTCCCGAACTGCTCGCGAAGGTCGATGTGGTGCTGCTGGAGAGCGTGGATGGCCGCATCCATCTGCAAGAAGCACGGGAGATCTTCAAAGCGGGCAAACCGGTCTTCATCGACAAACCCGTCGCAGGCACGCTCGCCGAGGCCATCGCGATTTTTGAACTCGCGAAGAAGAGCAACGTGAAGATCTGGTCGAGCTCATCCTCGCGCTTCGGGGCTGATTTGATCGCCATGAAGACGAATCCCGAGATCGGCGACATCCTCAGCGTGACGACTTGGGGTCCGTGCTCGTATCAGAGCGGCACTCCGGACCTCTTCTTCTACGCCATCCACGGCATCGAGTCGCTCTTCGCGCTAATGGGCACCGGCTGCGAGACCGTTTCACGCACCAAAGGCCCTGTCACTGATCAAGTCACTGGCGTGTGGAAAGACGGACGCGTCGGCACCTATCGCGGCATCGTGAAAGGCAAGTCGGAGTTCGGGGCGCTTGTCTTCGGCAGCGCCGGTGTGCGCCAAGGAGCCAAAACCATCAGCTACGAGGCCCTCTGCCGTCAGATCGGCACCTTCTTCCGCACCGGCACCCCACCCGTGAGCGAAGCCGAGACTCTCGAAATCTTCACTTTCATGGAAGCCGCCGACGAAAGCCTCCGCCACGGCGGCAAGCCTGTCGCCCTAGCTGATGTGCTCGCGAAGGCGAAGGAGGAAGCGGCGAAACTCATCCGCGAATGACGAACACAGCAAGCTCGGACGCACTTCATGAACCGCATCTCTCGCCTTCTAAAGCTGCTAAGCCTCATGGCGGGCACCAGCTTGTCGGCGGGAGAAGCCGTGCACTTGCATGAGCAAATCGATGGCTTGATGATGAAGGATTGGGCGGCAGCAAAGATCACACCGGCAGTCACAAGCACGGATGCTGAATTTTTCCGAAGACTGAATCTAGACCTGAATGGCGTGATTCCGACGCAGTCCGAGACAAAGGCGTTCCTCGATGACCAAAAGCCTGATAAGCGCTCTCGAGCAATCGATGCACTGCTCTCACGGCCTGAGTATGCGCTGCACATGGCACGAGTGTTTGACGTGATCCTCGCTGAGCGTCGGCTGCCTGCGGTGAAGTCGTATGATGTCGCTGCTACGGCTTGGCGGGGCTATCTGGCGGAGTCCTTCGCGGCAAACAAGCCCTGGGATGTGATGGCGCGTGAGATCTTGGCGAGCGATGGCAGCGATGAGAAACAGCCTGGAGCGGTGAAGTTTTATGTCGCTCGTGATGCTGAGCCTCATCAGATCACGCGTGATGTAGCACGCGTATTTCTCGGTGCGGACTTGCAGTGCGCACAGTGCCACGATGATCCCCGGTTCGATGACTACAAGCAGGCGGACTACTTCGGCATCTATGCGTTCGTGAGCCGCCTTTCGTTCTTTCGCGACAACAAACTGAATCGTTCCTTCGTCGGCGAGAAAGCGATGGGCGATGTGACCTTCACCTCCGTTTTCACGACAAAGCAGGGCAAGACGGACCCGCGTCTTCCGGGTGGCCAGATGATCGCTGATCCGAAGCTGGAGAAGGGGAAGGAGTATCTGATGGCACCGAGCAACTCGGCACGAGGAGTGCCGGTTTACAGTCGGCGCAAGCAACTGGCCGAACAGATGCCGCGTGCGGAGACGCCGGGTTTTTCCAGAAACCTCGGCAACAGGCTCTGGGCGCTGATGTTTGGCCGGGGACTGGTGCATCCGCTCGACTTGCATCACGCCAAGAATCCGCCATCGCACCCGGCAGTGCTCGCAGCCATCGAGCAGTGGTTGGTGCAGCACCGCTACGACATCAAGGGATGCCTGCGCGAGATCGCGCTGAGTCGTTGCTATCAGCTATCGAGTGAATTGCCGGGCGGGGTCGAGTCTCCAGTGGACGCATTTGCTGCTGCGGCTATGCGGGCGCTCACGCCAGAGCAGATGCGCTGGTCCTTGCTCCAGGCGACGGGTCGCATTGATATTCATTTTATCCGCACGCTGGAACAGCTCAAAAAGACCAAGCCCACTGAGGTCGAAACCAAGCTCAAAGACTGGCACTGGAAGAAAGACGGCTACGAAATGCTCGAAAAGCAATCCAGCGCCGTGATTGCCGCCTTTTCTCCTCTGCCGGGCACCGATGACAGCAAGATCGATCCTGTCGTCGATCACGCGCTCTTCCTGCTGAACAGCCCCAAGATCATCGAGCTCACCAAAGTGGCTCCTGGCACCGCGTTTGATCGCTGGGCGGCTTTGAGTGATCCAGCGGCACTCGCTGAGGATCTTTATCTCAGCCTTTTGAATCGCAGACCCGTTGCGCCAGAGACGGAGGAAGTCACCAGCCTCGTGAAAAGCACCAAGACGCCAAAGGAGCGGGCGGAAGCCTTGCAGCCGCTCGTGTGGGGTTTGCTCTTATCGGCGGAGTTTCGTTTTAACCACTGATCGTATGCAACTCAACCTCACCCGCCGCCAAGCCATCGCACGCACGCTCGGACTCGCCGGAGCAGCCGCCATGGCACCATCGGCCCTCGCGGCATCGCCGCATCGGAAGCAACTGCTCGTGCTGTTTCTCTCCGGTGGCGCGAGTCAGCTGGAGACCTGGGACCCGAAGCCAGGCACCAAGTTCGGTGGCCCGTTTCGTGCCATCAACACCTCACTCGATGGCGTGCGCATCGGCGAGCTGCTGCCGCGCACGGCGAAGATCATGCACAGGCTCGCTGTGGTGCGCAGTGTGAACTCGAATCTGCCAGATCACGAAAAAGGCCACTACGCGATCCAAGCCGGCCGCCTGGCCCCTGGCTATCCGGTGCTCGGATCGGCAGTGGCGAAGCTGCTGGAGCAACCCGGTGATGTGCTGCCCGGTTACATCACCCTGCGACGCGATGGACCGAAAGCCTACACAGACACAGGTGATGCTGGCTTTCTCGGCGCGAAATATGAAGGCGTGCGCGTCATCAATGGCCTGCCACCGGAGAATCTCATCGTTCCCGCTGGCATCAATGCCGCTGCGCTCCAGACACGCGATGCCGCACGCCGCGCTGCGGATGAACGCTTCCTCCGCACCCATGCCAAGGCACCGATCAACGGCTACGGCACGACCTTTGACCAAGCCAGGGCACTCATGCAGCGACGCGAGATTTTTGATCTCAAGGCCGAGTCGCCCAAGGATGTCGAGCGTTATGGCCGCCACGACTTCGGCCAGAATTGCATGCTCGCTCGCCGACTTCTCGAAGCCGGTGTGCCCTGCGTGCGCGTGGTGCATTTCGACTGGGACGCACACCAGGACAACTTCTACTGGCACCAGATGCGCTGTGCGGAGTTTGACCGCACCTTTGTCACGCTGCTCGATGATCTGGAACAGCGCGGCATGCTGGAGCACACGCTCGTCGTCGTCACTGGCGAGATGGGCCGCACGCCGCAGATCAACAACTTCGGCGGACGTGATCACTGGGGCCGTGCGTGGTCCGTGGCGATGGCGGGCTGTGGCATCAAACAGGGCGTGGTGCATGGCATGACCAATGACCTCGGCACAGAGGTCAAAGAGGACGAAGTCGGCATCGGTGATCTCTTTCACACCTACCTCACCGCGCTCGGCATCGACTCCAGCGCCGATTACCATCTCAACGGCCAGACCAATCCCGTCGCCGATCCTGCTGCCAGGCCAATCAAAGCCGTGCTGGCGTAAACCACTCGCGCTTATGCCCGTCAACCCAACCAAAACCAAACTCATCATCGAGCACAAGCACGAGGTGCCGCTGATGAGCTGCGTCTTTTCGCCAACCGGCAGGCATCTGTTGGCGGGTGGACGCGATGCCGGAGTTGTGTGCATTGAGGTTGCCAGTGGTAAAAAAACGATGCTCACCGGACATGAGAGCTGGGTCGGCGACATGGCACGTGCTGGCGATGATCTGGTGCTCACCAGCGATTACATCGGAGGCGTCATCGCATGGGATTGCAGCGGAGAATTGCCCGCGCTGCGCTGGAAAATCGCGGCCCATCCCAGCACCATTCGCGCTCTCGCAGTGAGTGCCGATGGCAAGATCCTCGCCACCGGAGACCGCGATGGCACCGTGCGTCTGTGGCAGAGCGGCGATGGCAAAATGATGCGCGAGTTCCCCAAGAGCGAGCATCCCATCTATGGACTCGCATTGCACCCGGATGGAAAACGCATCATCACCGCTGACCGCCGACCGCAAAAGCCAACGATTCAGGTATGGGATATCGCCAGTGGCAAAGAGCTGCTGAAAATCGAAGTGCCCGAGCTCTCTGGTTATCGACGCGTGGAAGACATCGAGTGGGGCGGCATCCGCAGCCTCACGCTCTCCGCAGATGGCAGCCTGATCATGGCCTGCGGACGTGCAGGATATGACGGCCCGGCCAGCATGCTGCTTTACGACATCACCAGCGGCAAACTGCACCGCAAACTCTCCTCCACGCTCAAAGGATTCTGCTACAGCGCCCGCTGTCATCGCGATGGCTTTGTCATGGCCGCCAGCGGCGAGATCGCCAAGGGCGAGTTTCGTGCCTGGAAGACCGATCAGGACAAATCCCTCGCCGACACTGCCACAGCAGGCCCCTGCACCGCTCTCGACATTCACCCCGACAGCACACGCTTCGCCATCACTCAAGCCATTGGAAAAAGTTCATATCCTGAAACGGGCGTACTGGCGATCTACGAGTGGCAGGCATGAATCATGGATCACCTCAACAAAGTTCACAGACATCCTTCTACAAACCCGTAAACCAACACCACCATGCTCACACCTACACGCCGACGCTTTTTTGAAGACTCGCTCATGGCCGCTGCGGCGGTCGCTCTGCCGAAAAATTTGCTCGGTGCCGATCCGGCACCGGTTTCAGCGAATGAGAAGATCACCGCTGCCATCATTGGATGTGGGATTCGCGGGAAGGCGCATGCACGGGAGTTGGCGAGGCTCGCGGAGTGCGATGTGGCGTATGTTTGCGATCCCGATCTCGACCGTGCGTATGAAGTGGGTGCTTTGATGGTCGAACTGAAGCGGCCGATGCCGAAGAAGGTGCAGGACTTGCGGAAGGTGCTCGAAGACAAAGCCGTCGATGTCGTTTTCATCGCGACGCCGAACCACTGGCATGCGCTGGCCGCGATTTGGGCGATGCAGGCGGGCAAGGATGTGTATGTCGAGAAACCCGTGAGCCAGAATGTCGAGGAAGGCCGCCGCATCGTGCAGGTGGCGCGGAAGCTCGGGCGCATCGCGCAAACGGGCACGCAGAACCGCTCGCGCGGTGCTTTGGCCGAGGCGGTGAAATTCATGCGCGAGGGCAAACTGGGCGACGTGAAGCTGGCGAAGAGCATCATCTACAGCGGACGCGGCAGCATCGGCGGCCCGGCGGAGTGCGTGATGCCGCCGCGCTGTGATTACAACCTCTGGGCCGGCCCCGCACCGATGACGAAGCTCACGCGGCCGAAGTTTCACTATGACTGGCATTGGTTCTGGGACACCGGTAACGGCGAGATCGGCAACAACAACGTCCACTCGCTCGACATCTGCCGCTGGGGCCTCGGCGTGACCGGATTGGGTCGCAGCGTGCTCAGCTACGGCGGTCGCCTCGGCTACACCGACGTTGCCGAGACACCGAACTCGCAGGTCGGCATCTTCGACTTCGGCGACAAGACCATCGTCTCCGAAACACGCGGCCTCAAAACCTCGCCGTTTCATCCCACGATCAAATCCATGTGGTTCTTCTACGGCAGCGAAGGCATCATTGCCGACACCAGCCTCTTTGATCCCAAAGGCAATCTCGTCCGCGCCTTCGAAGGCAAATCGGAGAACCACTTTGCCAATTTCCTCCGCGCCGTGCGCAGTCGCAAACACACCGACCTCGCCGCCGACATCGAAGAAGGCCATCAAAGCACCGCGCTCTGTCACATCGCGAACATCTCGTATCGCCTCGGCTCCAAAACCTCCGTGAACGACATCTCGAAGCGTCTCAGCGACATCCAAGCTCACGAAGATGTGCAGGACACGCTGGAACGCACAAAGCACTACCTCGCCGAAGCCGGAGTCGATCTCGAAAAGACCCAAGTCACCCTCGGCCAGCATCTCCGCGTCGATGGCGACAAGGAAAGCTTCCTCGACAACGCCGCTGCAAATGCGCTGCTCACCCGCGAGTATCGTGCACCGTTTGTGGTGCCGAAGCTGAGTGAGATTTGAGGTGCCAAGTCCGTTTGGACCTGATGCGCTCCATCCTCCTCGCTTTGCTCGCCGTGCCTGCTTTTGCAGCTGAACCTGTCGTTTTTGTCTCGGCCTTTGCCTCGGGCGAAAAGGCAGGGATTCATGCGTTTGGCTTCGATTCGGAAGCTGGCACGCTAAAGCCGCTGAAACGCACCACGGGCATTCAGAGCCCGTTTTTCATCGCGATCTCGCCGGACAAGCGGTTCCTGTATTCGATCGACGAGTTTGGCGGGAAGGACAATTACGTCGCTGCTTTTGCGATTGAAGGTCGTGGCGGGGATTTGCGACCGCTGAACCGCCAAAACACACGCGGCACGGCCTCGTGCTTTGTCGAAGTCGATCCCACGGGCAAGTCGGTGCTCATCGCTAACTAC
>Ga0315900_10004012_pt1 | contig 21013 bp, 18 predicted proteins | sample LakEriMetagenome_FD_203521 | JGI IMG/M metagenome (GOLD analysis project Ga0315900, IMG submission 203521) | Freshwater fungal communities from buoy surface, Lake Erie, Ohio, United States - Buoy 12 MA114 | ecosystem: Environmental > Aquatic > Freshwater > Lake > Lake biofilm | place: USA: Lake...
CCCTCCTGCAAACTCTTGCTGCTGAGCGCCAGGCTATATCGGCCGGACAGGCGGAATCACCTGCATCGCAGTCCTTCAGGACACCAAGGTGCCGATATCACAGCGTGCTTATTCAGGCCGGGCCAGGGAGATCCAGCCTGCCAGTCAGACATTTCCTGCCCAGCCCCGGACAACTCTCAGTCGTTCAGGATGATCCGGTTCAGCAATGCCTTCATGCGCTGGGTGAAGCGCGGTTTCTCGGTTTCCAGCGTGGCATTCAGACGCGCCCTGTCCAGGGCGTTGCGCTCGAGATTGAACGCCGCCTGAGCCTCATCGCCAAAGGCGCTTGACCCCACGGAATCATGAATGCTGGGAGGCAGATCATCCAGCCCCTTGACGATGCGAGGCTGAATGAAGATCAGGAGTTCACGGGCGGACCGGTCCCTGGTTCGGGATCCCAGAATTTTATTGAGGACCGGAATGCTGGCGAGGATGGGAACCCTGGAGCCGGTCTTGTTTTCATCATTGCGGATCAGGCCGCCCAGAAGGACGGTCGAGTTGTTGCGGCAGGCGATCACGGTGTTGAGCTCCTGCTTGCTGATGATGGGATAGACGTTGTCCGTGATGGTGGTGTTGCCGGCACGCTCGCTGTTCTGCTGGGAGATCTGGAGGGTCAGTTCATCCTCGGAATTGATGAGCGGGATGATGTTCAGGCTCAGCACGATGTCCTGATACTGGACGTTGGAGAGGAAGCTGTTGTTGTTCACCCCGCCGACCAGGGAGCTCTGCGTCGAGGCGGCGATCGGAAAGGACAGACCGCTGGTCAGAGTCGCCGGCGTGTTGTTCTGGGTGAAGATCGTCGGCCTCGCCAGCACCTTGAAGTTGTTGTCCGTCTCCAGGGTGTTCACCAGCATGTCCAGCCCCTGGTGAATGCCCCCGTAAAACGAAAAGCCGTTGCCAATCGCGTAGTTGGCGGCGGCGCCAATCGCAGCACGCGGATCCAGGATGTTGTTCGTCGTGGTCGTGGTGTTGCCGTTATTATTATTGTTGTTATTGTTATTGGTGGTCGTGGTGCTGATGGTCGGCAGCCCCGGGCTGGCGCCGATCTGTCCGAAAAGTCCACCGGATCCGTTGCCCCTGCGTCCGCGGAAGGCGGCTTCCAGGGAGAAGCCCTTGTTCTCAGTCGTCTGGTAATCCCCGATGAGGGCGGAAATGATGATCTGCTGCGGGCGATGATCCAGCTCATCCATGATTTCATTGAGAATGCGCAGGTGCTCGGGAGGGCCTGAGGCGTAGATCGAGTTGGCCACAGGGTCCGAAATCAGCAGGGTTTTGCCAATCAGCATGGACGTGGGCCCGTTGTTCTCCCGGAGCGGAGTCAGGTTGCCACCGCCGGAGCCAAAGCTGCTTGATCCACCAAGTCCTCCGCCACCACCCAGACCGCCGTTCATGCCGTTGCTGCCGAGGGAGTTGCTGTTGTTGTTGAACAGGCTGCTGCTGTTGTTGTTGTTGCGGTTCTGGCTGTTGGTGTTCTGGGTGCTGGTTGAGCTCGTGCCCGTGCCCCCGCCTGAGGCAGCGCTGTCATCACCCTCGGTGCGGCTGATGGCGTCGCTGATGATCTGCATGGCCGTCTCCACCGCGAGATACTTGAGGGGCCGGGAGGCAAAGTTGCGCAGTTCAGACGCGGCATCCAGCTCCTCGACCAGCTTGCTGATGTAATCGACTTGGTCCTGCGCGCCGATGACCAGCAGGCAGTTGCGCCGTGTGATGGAAATAATCTTGGGAGGGGCCGCCTCGGTGGAGGACGCACCGCCTGCGGATCCTGCGCCGCCCGGGGACGTGACCGAAATTGGCTGGCCTGGCACGGTTCCGGGGGTGTTTTGAGGAATGGCCGGCGTCTTGCTTGAGCCGCTTTTGTCACTGGTCCCAAGGATTTCATCCAGGGCCTTCTTCACGTCTTCGGCGGATGAACGGGTGAGCTGGATGGTCTTCTGCACGGTTTCAACCGGCTTGTTGTCGAGCTTCTCGAGCAGCGCGATGATGGAACGGATGGTGTTGCTGTTTTCCGTGATGACCAGGGAGCGGGCGTTTGGCACCGGAGTGATGACTCCGTAGCTGTGGCGGGGGATCACCTGGTCAATCGCCTTGGTGGCGTCCTCCGAATTCAGGAACTTCAGCGTCACGACATGGCTGACAACCTGGTCCGTCTGCGGCAGGTCCATGGCCGACTCAATGAGAGGAGCTCCTTCCATGGAAGGCTTCTTGGCATCAAAGGCCAGAAGCTTGACCATGCCCTCGCCGGCGGGCGTGAAGGCATAACCATTGAGCAGCAGGCTCTTCTCGATGAACATGATGGCCTTCTCCTTGGGCAGTTGGCCCGTGGTTTCGATGGAAACCGTCGCTTGCTCGGCATTGGCATCGCGGATGATCTTGAGCCCGGTCAGCTCTTCATAAAGCAGCAGGATTTCGGAGAGGGGCGTGTTCGGATACTGAAGTTCGACACTGCCGTCGGCCTTGATGGCGTCTTCCGGGCGCATGGCTGGCTTGGCGTTCGGATCAGCGGCGGCGGCTCCAGGCTGGGCAGGCGCCCCAGGACGGGTGAAAGGACGGGCAATTCCCGGGGAGGGCACGGCGGGAGGCACGGCGCGACCGGGCTGGGGCGGGATCTGGGCCAGGCCAAGGGCGGGCATGAGCGCCAGGAGGATGAGAAGGAGGCGGAACATGAAAACGAAGGTGAAGAGCGGGCGGAACCCGGTGGATTGAATCAAGGATTGTTAGGCGGAACGACCGGAGCGGGAATCAGCTGCCTGCGCCTGGAGATCGAGGGAGGGCTGGTGGCCCCGGGAACCTGGGCATTGTTGATGATGCCGGTCTGTGGAGCGGCCATGGAAGCGGAGCCGGGCGTTGCCGCCACGCCTCCGGGCAGCACCGGAGAGTTGAACACACGGCCTCCAGAAACGGCCGTGGATGGCTTGTTGATGGCAACCCCGCCTGGCACGGGCGGCACACCCGGAACATTGCCCGGAGCAGCCCCGCCGCCAGGGCGCACGGTGTTGTTGATGGTCACCGGCGCGGCGTTTTCATCATACTTCAGCTCAGCCTCCTGACCACCCTTGGCAATGACCGCCGAGGCATCCCTGCGGCTTTTGCTGAAATTGGCGCGCACCAGCCTGAAGTCATCGCCTTCCTTGACCTCGTTGCTGACCCGCTTCATTTCGTTCGTCTGCTTGTTGCGGATGCTGATGCGGATCTTGCCATTGTAGCTGAACATGCCTGCGAGCGCCCAGTCCTGCCCCCAGTTGGCGGTCGGCTGGGAAATCGGCGCGGTCTTCAGCAAAAACGGATTTTTTTCCCAGGAGGCCTGATACCTTGACAGTTCATAGGCCACGGGGATGGCGGCTTCATCCTCCTCAGGCGATGGAGCAGGAGGCTTCCCTGGCTGCGCGTCCACCGGTGCAGGGGCAGTTTCCGGCTGCGGCAAATCCGACGGCGTTTCAGCCGTCGTTTCAGGCGGGCTGTCCGGGCCGGAACCCGTCACGGGCGGAGCCTCCTGCGCAAACAGGGCGGTCGCCGTGAAGAGAATTAGAAGGCAGCGTGAAAGTTTCATGACGGAGGCAGGCGGAACCATTTTTCAACACGCAGGCTGATCTCGATCTTCGAGGCATCCTCCTCATTGGGCGTGATGGTCATGGCCGGAACAGAAATGAAGTTGGCGGGCTGCTGCAGGTCATAGAGCCAGTTCATGACCGGTTTCATCTCACCAATGACACGAAGCGTCACCGTGGCGGAGGTCATGCCAGCGCGTTCCTCCGCTTCGTTGGGCTGCTTGAGCGGGATGTTCACGCCATGTTTGCCGGCCAGGTCATCCACCAGGTTGAGGATGGTTGTCGTGGCCTCGCCCGCCTTGGTGAAAAGAGGCTGTTTTTCCTCCAGCCAGGAGGAACGCTGCTCCCAGAATTCACTCCTCGAAAGCAGTTCATCAGCATCCGCCTTGCGGCTTGCCACCTCCGAAGCCAGGGCGTCGACGCGCAGCTTCCAGGACTTCAGCCGGGTCAGCCCCAGGAAGGCGCCGCCACCGATCAGGATGACACCCAGGGCAAGAGCAAGACGTTGTTCGCTGGCGGTCATAGCGAGGTCACCTCCTGGCTTGTTCCCTCACCCTCCGCGCCCGCCTCCTGCGGTCGAGCTTCAGCCCGGAAGGTGGCCCTGCCGTCGGGCAGGCTGGTGGGCTGCGGAAACTCCCACTGCCAGTGACTGAAAGCCGGTGAGGCTGTCAGCTTGTCACGAAATTCAATGCCATGTCCCAGTGACGAGGCCTCTCCATCAATGACAACGCCATCGAGACGGATCTCAAGGCGGGTGACGCGGATGCCTTCAGGCGGCAGCAGCTGAACGAGTTGATAAATCGACTCCACCGGATACTCCGACGGCTTCAAGGCGGACCGCAGATCCTCCCAATGCGCCCGCGCCTCACGGATCGACTCAATCTGGGGTCCCAGTTCATCCAGCCTGCGCTGCTCCGCCATCAGGGACCTCTCACGCATCAGCACCCGTGCGGCAAAGGCTCCCAACGCCGCCACCAGCACCAGGGAGAATGCCGCCACACCCAGCATGACCATGCGGCGCTGCTGACGCACGGTCCGCAGCTGCACCACCGCAGCAGGCACCAGCCGGCTGGCTTTTTTCGGCATCACAGGCGGCCCCGCCCGACGGATCACCACGGGCAGGTCGAGACCATTTTCAAAACTCACCGGCACCACGTCCTCAGACTCGCTCGTGCTCGAAATGCCAATTGACTTCAGTTCAGGAAGGACTCCGGCAAGTTCCAGGGCGGCCAGGATGCGCCTGACTTCCGAGGCGGCGTCGGCATCAAGCACACGGGCCGCCAGAGCCTGGCAGTGCAAGGGTGCGCCATGTTCATCCGGAACCGCCATGACCAGCCCCCCGGACTCATACCAGAGCAGGACTTCCCCTGGCTGAAGCTGATGAAACGCCACCGAGGGGACAAAACGGGCGTCATCCGCCGCCTCAAGGACCTGGGATGGCAGCGAGGCCACCTGAATGACGGCAGCCACCGGTGCGTCCCGGTCTTCGGAGCCACCATGCGACACGATTTCAAAGTTATGCGTGTCCGTAAGCTCGTTGCTGAAGCCTGCGGCCTCCAGTTCAAGCTGGGCGGCGGACTCCCGCCGCGCCCCGTCGGCCCCCAGGATGCGCATGGGCACGCTGACGATGTTCCGCGCCGGCAGGGCGATCCATTCCGCCCTTTTCCAAGCCCTGCCGTCCTGTTCGACGGCCTGGTTTTCGCCGCCTCTCCTCCTCCAGGCACGAAAGCCCTCTTCTTGAGGAATGAGAAGGACTTCGTCAGAATTTTTCATAAAGCGGGCTGGGAATGAAGCGGGTGATACTAGAGATGCCCGCTGCAAGTGCAAGGCGGGAGACAACGCCTTGATGATTGAAGTTCAATTCCTGATCCAAGTGACGGAATCGACTCATGAACCCTGGCCGCCCCCCTGGCCTAACCATTTCTGAGGCTTCTTGACGCTCGCGGCATTGAAGCCTACGACAGATCTGCCTCGATGCCCCCCGACCAAGCCACGCGCCGCACCTTTCAAAACGAACTGTGGAGGTCCCTGCCCGCCGGTGTGATGGACGCCATGGCCTCGACCTTTGGCATGCTCATCGCGGTCAGGGTCTTCCATCTCGGCCACGTGGAAAAGTCCATCTTCCTGAGCGCGACCAGCGGCGGCCTGATCACCAGCCTGTTTGTCGTGCCCCTGCTCCTGCGCGCCCGCAGCACCATCGCCGGCACAGCGGCGCGCGTGCAGATGCTCGGCGGCGCCTGCATGGCGGCGGCGGCCCTGTTTCCTCGGCAGCCCTGGGTCTTCATCATCGGCCTGAGCCTGGGCCTGTTCTGCTTCTCCATGCAGATCCCGCTGATGACCCAGATCTACCGCCTCAACTATCCCGAGGCCCAGCGCGGCAGGCTTTATGCCATCACCGGCGTGACACGCTCGGCCGCCGCCGTGGGCTTCGGCTTCTTCGGCGGCTGGCTTCTAGGCCTCGAGGTGGAAAACTATGTCTGGCTGCTCTGGTGCTTTGCCGCCAGCGGCTTCCTCTCCGGATGGTGGACCCACGGGCTGCCCGCCGTGGCCTGGGAAAGCTCCGAAGGCGGGGCGCGCCTCTGGTCGGCCCTGCGCTGGATCAGGGATGACCGTGACTTCCGCACGCTGCTCATCTCCTGGATGATGATGGGCATCGGCAACCTGGTCGCCGCCAGCCTGTTCGTGGAATATCTCGCCAATCCCAGTCACGGCATCAACCTGCCGGAACGCGAGGTCGCCTGGATCACCGGGGTCGTCCCCGTCGCGGTCAGGATGGTCAGCTCCTACCCCTGGGGACTCATCTATGACCGCGTCGGCCTGTTCACCGTCCGGTCCATTCTCAATGTCATCTTTGCCGTGGCGATCCTGACCTTCTTCGTCGGGCACGGCCATCTCGCCTGGTGCGTGGGCATGGGCCTCTGGGGCATGGCCAACGCCGGCGGCAACGTCACCTGGGGCCTTTGGGTCACCAAGCTGGCCCCCAAGCATGCCGTGGCCGAATACATGAGCGTGCATTCCTTCCTGACCGGCTTTCGCGGACTGCTCGCCCCGCCCCTGGCCTTTGCCGCGCTGCAGGTGATGTCCTTTCAAACCCTGGGCATCCTCTGCAGCGCAGCCATCCTCAGCGCCAGCGCCTTCATCACCGTCCGCGCCCGGTCCAGTGATGATCAGACACGGCGCCGTCTCGGCCCCCGCGAAAGGCTGTGAATTCGCCTTGCAAGGCCTGGCGGTCTGACTTACCGCCAGCGCCCCATGGAAACGACCCAAAAGTCCGTCCTGACTGACCTCCAGGCGTTCGACGTGGCGAGCCTTAAAGGCCGCCTGATCGAACTCCGGAGGTATCTTTGACGTCCCCAAGCTGACCGAAGAGCTTCATGCTCTGGAACATAAAATGACCGCGCCTGGCTTCTGGGACAGCCAGAACTCCGCCAAAAAGGTCATCGACCGCGCCAACATCATCAAGAAGCAGATCGAGCCCCTCGGCGGGCTTGAATCCCGGGTTGAAGACTTCCCTGTCCTCATCGAACTCGCCAAGGAACAGGGGGACGTGCAGAGCATCCGCGAGGTGCAGGTGGAATTCGACGCCCTGCAAAAGGCAATCGCCACCTATGAGCTCGACCTGCTGCTTTCCGGACCGTTTGACCGGGGCAGCGCCTTCATGACCGTCCATGCAGGCGCCGGCGGCACCGAGGCCTGCGACTGGGCCGACATGCTGATGCGCATGTATGTCCGCTGGTCGGAGCGTCATGGCTGCAAGGTGCAGATCATCGACCACCAGGAGGGCGACGATGTCGGCACCCGCTCGGCCACCTTGGAAATTCAGGGCGAAAACGCCTTTGGCTTCCTCAAATGTGAACGTGGCGTGCATCGCCTCGTGCGCATCTCCCCCTTCGACGCGGCCAAGAAGCGCCACACCTCCTTCGCCTCCATCGACGTCATTCCGGACAACGAGGAGGACATCAACATCGAGATCCGCGATGAAGACCTGAAGGTGGACACCTACCGCTCCGGCGGCAAGGGCGGCCAGAACGTCAACAAGGTCGAAACCGCCGTCCGCATCACCCATATTCCGAGCGGCGTCATCGTTGCCTGCCAGATTGAGCGTTCCCAGCCGAAGAACCGCGCCAAGGCCCTTGCCATGCTGAAGGCCAAGCTTTACCAGATCGAGGAGGACAAGCGCCAGGCCGAGGTCGCCCGCCAGTATGGCGAGAAAATGGACATCGGCTGGGGCAGCCAGATCCGCAGCTACGTCTTTCAGCCCTACCAGATGGTCAAGGACCTGCGCACGGGTGAAAAAACCAGCGACATCTCCGGCGTCATGGACGGCGACCTCGACGCCTTCATGGAAGCCAAGCTTCGCGGCAAGAAGGCCGGGGCTGACGAACTGGATGACGACGAATAAAAGCTCGGCACAGTCGCCCCGCCTGCCGCCATGCCGGACGATCTTTTTGCCGATCCCTCCGCCGCCCCCGCCTCCGGGGGTGACGTGGATTCCTCCGCGCCTCTCGCCGCCAGGATGCGGCCCCGAAACCTGGCGGAATACACAGGCCAGGACCACATCCTGGGAGAGGGCAAGCTGCTGCGCCGAGCCGTTCAGACGGACCGTTTTTCCTCGCTCATCTTCTACGGCCCCCCGGGCGTTGGCAAAACCACGCTGGCCAACATCATCAGCCAGGAGACCCAGGCGCGTTTTGTCACCCTGAGCGGAGTCGAAAGCAGCGTGGCCGACATCCGCAAGGAAGCCGACGCCGCCGCCCGGCTTCGTCAGCTCAACGGCCAGGGCACCGTCCTGTTCGTGGATGAAATCCACCGCTTCAACAAGGCCCAGCAGGACGTGCTCCTGCCCCACCTCGAACGCGGCACCCTGCGCTTCATCGGAGCCACGACGCACAACCCTTACTTTTACGTCAACAGCCCCCTGGTCAGCCGCTCCCAGGTCTTCACCCTGGAACCCCTGACCGTCCAGAACCTCGAGGACCTCATCGACCGTGCGCTGTCGGACACCGAACGCGGCCTGGGCGGCACCAGGGCCATGATTACCCCCGAGGCACGCCGTCATCTGGCCAACGTTTGCGATGGCGACGCCCGCAAATGCCTGAACGCCCTCGAACTCGCCGTTCTTTCCACCCCGGCCGGCACCGACGGGCGGATCCTCATTGACCTTGCCGTCGCCGAGGAAAGCGTGCAGCAGAAGGTGGTCGTCTATGATGGCGATGGCGACGCCCACTACGACACCGCCAGCGCCTTCATCAAGTCCATGCGGGCCAGCGATCCCGACGCCGCGATCTACTGGCTGGCCAAGATGCTCTACGCAGGGGAGGACGTCCGCTTCATCGCCCGCCGCATCGTCATCGCCGCCAGCGAGGATGTCGGCCTGGCGGATAGCAACGCCCTCCGGGTTGCCGTCGCCACCCAGCAGGCCGTCGAGTTCATCGGCATGCCGGAAGCCCAGTTGATCCTGGCCCATGCCACCCTCTACATGGCCACAGCCCCCAAGAGCAACAGCGCCACCAAGGCCATCGGAGCCGCCCTGGCCGATGTCAAAAACGGCCGCACCCTGCCCGTCCCGAAACACCTCCGCGACAGCCATTACGCCGGGGCCAAGACCTTCGGAAACGGCGAGGGCTACCTCTATCCCCACGACTTCGAAGGAGGTTTTGTTCCCCAGCGCTGCCTGGAGGGAGGGCGCCAGTATTTCGAGCCCACCACCCACGGCCTCGAAGCCCGGATCAAGGAGCGGATGGATCATTACCGACGCCTCTGGGAGCAGGCGGCCCAGGACAAATCCTGACGAATTCCCATCCGGCCAAGGGGCGCTGAATTATTTTCAAAAAGTTTCAACGCATCCCACAAACCGAGAATCGAACATGCCAACAGTGATGGCGGGAGCAATCCTGCCCAGCTGGTCTTGAGAGTGATTGGTTGTTGTCACATCACCATCTGTCTCATGGCAGATTGTGTTGAGGTTGATGCAAACACATGGGGCCGGGCGGAATCGGGAGCCGCCCGGCCTTCTTTTTAAACCTTTGACCATCAACATTCAGGAGTGCGCCATGGCGGCATGCATCAGCTTCTCCTGGCTGGCTTCGGCCCGGGTGAAGGAACCGCCCACCCGACCCTCATTCAGCATCAAAATCCGGTCGCTCATGCCAATCAGCTCCGGCAGTTCGCTCGAAACCAGCAGCACCGCACAGCCCTCGGCCGTCAGGCGGTTGATCAGCTCGTAGATCTCGATCTTCGCACCCACGTCGATCCCGCGGGTCGGCTCGTCCAGCATCACCACCTTGGGCCGCGTCAGCAAGGCCTTGCCGATGACCACCTTCTGCTGATTGCCCCCGGACAAGCGCCCCACAACCGCCTCCAGCCCGGTGGCCTTGACTCGCAACTGGTCAAAAATGGCCCGGTTCCGACGTGTCTCCTCCGCCTGGTTGATCCATCCAAGCTCAGTCACCTCCCCCAGGCTGGAGAGGCTGAGGTTGAAACCGATCGCCTCCTCAAGAACCAGGCCATAACGACGCCGGTCCTCACTGACCAAGGCCAGGCCCATGGACAAAATCCGGGAGGGATCCCCCTGAGGCAGCGGCTGTCCCGCCAGGGTGACGCTCCCGGATTCCCGTCGTCCCCAGGCTCCAAAAAGGTGCATCAGAAGTTCCGTCCGACCGGCTCCCATCAGCCCGCCGATGCCCAGGACCTCGCCACGGCGCAGTTCAAAGCCGACCTTGTTCAGCCGCAGGCTGCCCACCTCATCCCTGACCTTCAGATCCTGGACGGAAAGCAGCACCTCCCCAGGATTCGTTGCACGTCGGGGAAACAGGTCGCCAAGCTCCCGTCCCACCATCCGGGCAATGACTTCCGCCCGTGTCGCCTCCGCCGCCTTCAAGGTCGTCACCGTGCTGCCATCTCGAAGCACCGTGATGCGGTCGGCGATGGCGAAGACCTCTTCAAGCTTATGGGAAATATAAACACAGGTGATGCCCCGGCTGCGCAGGTCACGGAGGATGTCCAGCAGCACCTGCACCTCATGCTCCGCCAGGGCCGCCGTGGGTTCGTCCAGAATCAGCAGACGCGAATCTTTCCCCAGTGCCTTGACGATCTCGACGAGCTGCTTCTGGCCCACTCCCAGCTGTTTCACGGGCGTTGCCGGATCCAGGTCGACCTTGAACCGTTCCAGCAGCTGCCGGGCCTCCCGAAACATGCGCGGCCAGTCCACCAACCCGCCCCAGCGTCGCGGTTCGCAGCCGAGGAAAATGTTTTCCGCCACCGTCATCTCGTCCACCAGGGCAAGCTCCTGATAGATCACCGCGATGCCGGCCTTCACGGAGTCTGCAATGCCCGAAAACCGGGCCTCCGCTCCATCCACCTCAAAATATCCTTCATAGGAGCCATGGGGATGGATGCCGGACAGCAGTTTGATCAGCGTGCTCTTTCCCGCCCCGTTTTCACCACACAAGGCGTGAATTTCCCCCTGGTCGATGTCAAAGGACACCTGGCTCAGGGCCGTCACTCCAGGGAATTTCTTGGTGATCTGATGGGTGCGCAGCAGCATGAACGCGATATTTAAAGACATGCTGGCAAAGCCCCCCCGCCTTGCCAAGCACGAAGCAGCCGCGTCACCGATCTCCATTTGCAGCCTGCCTGGTCCCTGGCATCATGGGGCGATGGCCAGTGTCACCAACGAAAAACTCATCTCTCATACCCAATGGCTGGAAAGCGAGGGCAAGCGAGGCCTCAGGCTCAATGAGACCGGCATGAACCTCGCCGGCGCCACGCTGAACGACCTCAACCTGGCCCAGGCCCATTTTGTCGGCACCACCATGACCAAGGCCAACATGGCCGGCGCCAGGCTCAACGAGGCGGATTTCAGCGGTGCCAACCTTGACAGCGTCAACTTCTCCGGAGCCGACCTCAGCGGCGCGGACATGGGCGGTGTCTCCATGCGCAACGCCAACCTCAGCCACGCCCGACTGGTCGGCGCCGACCTCTCCGGGGCCAACCTGGAAGGTTGTGACCTGACCAACGCCGACTTCACCGACGCCGATCTCATCGCCGCCAATCTCAAGCGCACCACGCAGACCGGGATGATCCTCACCGGCGCCAAGCTGGCCGACACCCAGGGGCTGCAAAACTGAACCAGCCGCAGGCCGTCCCTGGCATGATCTGGAAAGCCCGCCATCACCGTGTCGAATTCCCACGCCGCCCGCTGGTGATGGGCATCGTCAACATCAACGACGACTCCTTCTGCGGCGACGGCACCCTCGATCCGGAAAAGGCTCTGGCCCAGGCCGCTCAGATGCTGCATGAGGGCGCGGACATCATTGACATCGGCGCGGAAAGCGCCCGCACCAACCGCGGCCCGATCACGGTGGCGGAGGAAGTCACCCGGCTGATGCCCTTCCTGAAAGCCTGGCCGCAACTTGTCGAAACCGCCGCCAGCCACCCTTGGGATTCCCAGCAACTCTCGCCCCCGCTGCTCTCCATCAACACCTGGCGCAGCGAGGTCATCGCCGCCGTGCTGCCGCATGGCGGTGACCTGATCAATGACATCAGCGCCCTCCCCGACGCCACCAACGCCCGCCTCTGCGGCGACCATGACGCCAGCCTTCTGATCATGCACAGCATCGGCCAGCCCAAGGTGCCCCACACCCATGTCCAGTATCCCGACCTCTGGCAGACCCTCGACAGCTTCTTTGAAGAAAAGATCGACCTCGCCCTGAGCGCCGGACTTTCACCTGATCAAATCGTCCTGGATCCCGGCATCGACTTCGCCAAGCAGCGCGAGGACAACCTGGAGATCTACCGGCACGCCGAGCGCCTGCAAAAGTGGCGGCGCCCCGTTCTGCTGCCCGTCTCACGGAAAACCGTCATCGGCCAGGTGCTCGACCTGCCCCAGGCCACGGATCGCGACGCCGGCACCCTTGCCTGCATCAGCGCTGGCATGAACCGGGGCGCCCAGATCTTCCGTGTCCACAACGTCCAGGCCGCCGCCGAGGCGGTGAAGATCCTGCACGCGGTCGTCTGATCGGACGCCAGGCTTGGTCAATAGCCCAGCGCGGTGCCGATCTGGTAAATCGCCAGGGCCAGCAGGTAGGCGGTGCCGCTCATGTAGCCGAGCTGAAACCACATCCACTTCGATGAACCCGTCTCACGCTTCACAATCGCCATCGTGCTGACGCACTGCATGGCGAACACGTAAAATACCAGCAGGCTGATGCAGACGAGCGGGCTGTAAACCGGCCTGCCGTTCGCACGAACCTCCTGCTTTAGCCGGTCCCGCAGGGGCGTCATGTCCTCCTCATCCTCGGACTCCACGGCATAAACCACTGCCATGGTGTTCACAAAAACCTCACGTGCGGCAAAGCTGCCAATCAGACCGATGCCTATTTTCCAGTCGTAGCCGAGGGGCGCGATGATCGGTTCAATCAAATGCCCCGCCCTGCCCGCGATGCTGTTTTCCAACCTGACAGAGGCGTCGGGCGAATCGCTCTTGGGATAGGTCGAGGCCGCCCAGATCAGGATTGAGATGCCAAAGATGACCGTGCCCGCACGCAGGAGAAACGCCCGGGCCCTCTGCCAGACAAGCAGCAGGATGCCCCGGATCGAAGGCATCTTGTAGCTGGGCATCTCCAGGATCATCGGCGCGTTGGCGCCACGCATGACCCCCTTGTTGAAGATCCAGGCAAACACGAAGGCCCCGAGCGTTCCCAAAGCGTAAAGCCCGACCATCAGGCCCGCCTTGGCCCAAATCGAGACCGAGTCAGGCACAAAGGCGCTGATCAGCAGCAGGTAGACCGGCAGACGCGCCGAGCAGCTGGCCAGCGGCGAGACCAGGATGGTGATCAGGCGGTCCTTCGGGCTGTCGATGGTGCGTGCGGCCATGACGCCGGGAACCGCACAGGCATAAGAGCTCAGAAAAGGCAGGAAGGCCTTGCCGTTCAGCCCCACCAGGCTCATCAGACGATCCACAATGAAGGCCAGCCGCGCCATGTAGCCGGTGTCCTCCATGACGCCGATGAAGAAGAAGAGAATCAGAATCTGCGGCAGGAACACGACCACGCCGGAAACGCCGTTGATCGCGCCATCGACAATCAGGTCGCGCAGGTCCCCCTGCGGCATGACGCCGGTCACCCAGCCGCCCAGCGCGGCAAAGGCCGCCTCAATCCAGCCCATCGGCCCTTCGGCGACCTTGAAGATGAGGTAGAAAAGGAAGACCAGGAAGGCCAGCACCGTCAATCCGCCAAACCAGGGGTGCAGCAGCCAGCGGTCGATCTTCTGCGTCATGGTCACCGGCTCCTGCTCCGGCCTGACCAGCACCTGTGCGCACAGTTTTTCAATGGCCGCATAGCGTGCCTGCACGAGCTGATCCTCCCAGCCCGGGTGCGCTTTTTCCAGGGCATCCCTGCCGCGTGCGACCTGTCCAAGCTGCTCATCCTTGATGCCGGCATGCAGAGGGTCGTGATCAGAAAGCAGGTAGAGCGGCTCCAGAAGCGAGGCATTTGGCTGGATTGCCCCGGCCCGGGTCAGCTCCGACTGGGTGGCGAGCAGCGAAGCCCGGATGTCCTCAGGCAGCGGCGCGGAATGCCAGCGCGGCTCAGGCAGGTCCTGCCGACTCATCGCCGCTTTCAACTCCAGCAACCCCTTGCCGGAGGTCGCCTGCATCGGCACCACCGGCACGCCCAGCTCCTCGGCAAGCCGTGCGACATCAATCCGCCACTGCTTGGCCTCGGCGATGTCGATCATGTTCAGCACGATGATCGTCGGCAGGCCGAGCTCAAGGATCTGCGAAGCCAGGTACAGGTTCCTCTCCAGGTTCGCCGCATCAATCACGATCACCACACGGTCGGGCCGCGGTGTATCCTTGCGCCGCCCCAGCAGCACATCCCTCAACACGGCCTCATCCGGGCTGCGCGCATTTAGACTGTAGGCACCGGGCAGGTCGATCAGCCGCAGCTTGCGCCCATGCTGGCTCCAGCACTCGCCGATTTTTTTCTCCACGGTGACCCCTGGGTAGTTCGCCACTTTCTGGCGCAGCCCGGTCAGCAGGTTGAACAGCGTGGTCTTGCCCGAGTTCGGGTTGCCGACAATGGCGAGCAACGGGGAGTCTGGCGCGCTCATGCTTCAGCCTTCGTGACAAGAATGTGCGCCGCCTCATGATTGCGCATCGCCAGATGAGAGCCGCGGACCGTGATCTCAATCGGCTCCCCCAGGGGCGCACGCCGGACCACCATGACCCTGGCTCCGGGAGTCAGCCCGAGCTCACGAAGACGCGTCAGCCCCGCATTGCCGACAGGCAGGCTTTGAACAAAGGCACGACAGCCCACAGGAAGCTCGGCCAGGGTGGAGGGTTGGTGCATGGGAGCGCGAAATTGAGACGCTGTTTCAAACGACGATTAGCGGGCGGATTCTCACTTCGCAAGGAACAAGACTTGGGAATTCTTCACCCCGCTTTGCCATGTCCGGCCAACACTTCGGCCCCCTCCTGCAAACGCTGCCTCAGATCAGCGGCACGAGCCGCAAGATCACGCTGCTCAGCCTCATATTGAAGCCGCCCCTCCAGGGTCTCAATCAGCACGGGTTCATATCCCAGATGGGCCAGGTCGTAAGGACTGGCCCGCATGTCCAGATCTCGCCCGTCCCAGGCCAGGTCAAAGCATTCTCCCACCAGGTCGCTGCCGATCCAGGGCCACAGTTTCGAAGACCACTTGTAAAGGTCCATGTTGGTGTGCAGACAACCGCCCTGCTCCATGTCGATGCGACTTTCCAAAGTCGGACGTAAAGTGTTCAACGGCATAGCCTCAGGCGTGAAAAAGCGATAGGCGTCGTAATGTGAGCAACTGACCGTCATGGACTCAACCACCGACACCACTTGCTCCGGGGACAGGCGAAGCTCGTGGCCTTGATGCCGGATCTTCTCGCGCGGCTGCCGGTAAACCATCGCCCACTCATGCAGGCCAAAGCACCTGAAACGAGGCGGGCGCTGCTGAATGGCCCGGCACAGGGCAGCCACCCAGCGGGCCAGGTCCGCCACCTTGGAAGGCATCTGCCCCGGATCCAGACGGCAGGCCCCCTCCTCCTGAATCATCGGCGCCTCCACCAGCCAGGGCATCGCCACCAGGTCCTCGTCCGAAACTTCCAGGTCCTGACCAAGAGCCGGCAGCCAGCGTTTCAGCTTCGCAGGAGGAAAATTGTAGTAGGTGAAGAGGAAATCATGGACGGGATGCTTCAGGTCACGGCTTCTACGCTCCAAAAGCGCGTCCGCACGCTGCCCGACCCGCCTGGCATGAGATCGCATCCGCTCCTGCCAGGCATCTCGAGCCAGAAAATGAGGATGGACTGGGTCTGGAGGGCTGGGCATTGGGAAAGCGGCGCTTCCTAAATTCAGAAAACGTCCCCCGCAAGGCGGGAAGCGGGCGGCCAACCGCACTGCTTGAGCCCTCCACACAGCGGACTGAACAAATGCTTTCCAGGGTTGCCAGGGCTGCCGCCGCTGGCTTAACGTGTCCTCTTCCCTCCCCCTTCCGCATGATTGATGTCCAGGATCTCACCAAGCAGTATGCCGGCCGCACCGCCGTGGACCGGCTGACCTTTCAGGTCGAGCCTGGACAGATCGTCGGATTCCTGGGCCCGAACGGCGCCGGCAAATCCACCACAATGCGCATTCTGTCAGGCTTCATGCCGCCGACGAGCGGCCGCGCCACCGTCAACGGATTCGACGTCTACCACGAATCCATCGCCGTCCGGAAAAGCATCGGTTACATGCCGGAAATGGCCCCTCTTTACACCGACATGAAGGTGAAGGAATACCTGCGCTTCCGAGCCGAGCTGAAGGGTCTGTCAGGCCGCGAGATGCGCCAGCGTGTCGGCGAGGTAATGGACCTCTGCACCATCACCGACGTCCGCCGCCGGCTGATCGGTCATCTTTCCAAGGGTTTCCGCCAGCGTGTGGCCCTGGCCGACGCCCTGCTTCACAAACCGCCCCTGCTGATCCTGGACGAGCCCACCAACGGCCTCGACCCCGTGCAGATCCGCCAGGTTCGAGACCTTCTTCGCAGCCTGAAACCCGCCCACACCATCCTGCTCTCCACCCACATCCTGCAGGAAGTCGAGGCCGTCTGCGACCGTGTCCTGATGATCCATCACGGCCGCATCCTCGCCCACGACACCCCCGACCGCCTGACCCGCGGTTTGCGCGCCGCCTCCGTGGTTCAAGTGGAACTGCTGGCCAAGGGCGACGACGTGCTCACCAAAATCGAATCCCTCCCCAATGTGCGCAAGGCCGCGCAGGATGGCGAAGAAAACGGCTGGCGCCTGATCACCGTCCGCGTGGAGGCCAACCAGGACGTGCGCGAACCCCTCATGGATCTCGCATTGAAGCAAGGCTGGAAGATCCGCGAACTGCACCGCCAGCTCCCCAGCCTGGAGGATGTTTTCATCGAACTCTCCGCCACTGACTGAACCCGCGCCGCAACCCTCCCTCCTCCGAATCCTTATGCGCCTCCTCTGGGTACTTTTCAAAAAAGAACTGCGGGCCTTCTTCGTCTCGCCCGTGGCCTACGTGGTCCTGGCCCTCGTGATGGTGCTCAGCGGCTATTCCTTCCGCGCCGCCCTTTCCATCCTCGAACGCGGCCCCAGCGAGGGCAGCATTGTTCAGTGGATGTTCCAGCCCAACTGGTTCTGGCTGTCCTACTTCTTCATCTTCCCCCTTCTCACCATGCGCCTTTTTGCCGAGGAAAAGAAGATGGGCACCTTCGAAACCCTTTTCACCACCCCGGTTCACACCTGGCAGGTGGTTCTCTCCAAATACCTTGCCGCCGTCTTTGTCTACTCGGTGCTCTGGGTGCCCAGCTTCTTCAACTTCCACCTCATCGATTGGATCACCGCCGGCCAGGTGGAAATCCCCCCCGGCTCACTCAGGGGCAGCTACCTCATCCTCCTCGTCATGGGCCTGTTCAACCTGTCCATCGGTTGCTTCGCCTCCGCCCTGACATCCAACCAGATCATCGCCGCCGTCATCTCCTTCACCTTCAGCCTCCTCCACTTCCTCGGCGGCCTCTTCATCATGGTCCTCGGCCGCAAGGTCTCCGAAACCTTTGTCGACATCATCAACTACTTCGCCAGCATGGAGCACATCCGAACCTTCACCAGCGGCCTCATCGACACCCGCCCGATCGTCTATTACACCAGCCTCGCCCTGCTCTTCCTGGCCCTCACCCATCAGGTGCTTGAATTCCGCCGCTGGAAGCCCTGAGCCCGCCCCCAACGCGACGTCCGCCCCTCATGCCCGAAGACACTTCCAACGCCCCCTCCAAGGCAGCACCTCCCATGCCCCGACGCTGGAGCATCGGCCTCAATGTGGCCGTCCAGGTCGTGCTCACCCTGGGACTCTTCTTCGGGGTCAACCGCATCAGCTACCGCTACCACACCCGCTGGGACCTCAGCCCGCAGAAAAACTTCACCCTCAGCAGCGCCACCCTCAACTACCTCGACAAGCTCGCCAAAGACGTCTCCATCGCCAACGTCATCCCCCGCGACGGCCAACTCTTCGGGGAAACCCAGACCCTGCTGGAGGAATACCGCCTCAACGGCCGGGGCCGCGTCAAGGTCCGCAGCATCGACCCCCTGCGCGACATCGAGCGCGCCGAATCCCTCAAGACCGAAACCGGCCTCGCCCTGGACCAGAGCGGTGTGGTCGTCCGCTGCGGCAAGCGGGTCCGCTTCATCTCCGAGGAAGAACTGGTCATCCGCGAAAAAGGCACCGAAACCCAGCGCACCATCAAGGAATACCGCGGCGAGGACGCCATCACCTCCGCTCTCATCAACGTCGTCGAGGGTGACGAAAGGAAATTTTACATCGTGGTCGGCAAGGGCGCCCGCACCGAGGCCGCCCTGGTGGAATCCATGCTCGCCCTCGGCGAGCTCGGCCGCGCCCAGAACTTCCAGCTCTTCCCCATCAACCTCGCCGAGGTGAGCGCCGTCCCCGAAGACGCCGACGGCCTGATCGTCGCCGGCCTGCGCTACGACCTCTCCGAGCGCGAGATCAACATGCTCAAGTCCTACTGGGGCCGCCAGCGCGCCGGTTTGCTCATCCTGCTCGACCCCTCCGGAGAAACCCCGAGACTCGGCGCCTTCCTCGGTCTCAACGGCGTCTTTCCCAGGGGTGACCGCGTCCTCTACGCCGAAAGCACCGGCAGCGGCGCACGCAAGGAGTTCTCCGTCCAGGCCATTTTTGACAACGCCTCCTCCATCACCCGCCACCTCGCCGCCAGCACCACCACCCTGCCCGGCCAGAGCGAATCCCTGGAGCTGCATTTCGACGACGAATACCTGAAAAATCAGAACATCAACGTTCACCCCCTCATCGGCGCCACCGACCGGTACTGGGGCGAAAAAAACTACCTCGAAGACCTGCCCGTCGCCGAAGAGGAGGACGTGAAGAAGAACGTTTTCCTGGCCGCCAGTGTCGAACGTGGTTCCATCACCGATGAACGGCTGCGCGTGGACAGCTGCCGCATGATCATCGTCGGCAATGCCGCCCTTCTCGACAAGCAGTCCGCCCTGGCCGTGAACCGGGACTTCGTCTCCGCCAGCCTGAACTGGATCCTGAACCGCGAAAAGCTCATCGGCATCACCCCCAAGCCCAAGCGCAACTACCGCATCCAGCTCACCCAGAAGCAGGGCGAGATCATTTTCTGGAGCACCACCCTGGTCATGCCAGCCATCGTCCTCTGCCTCGGCCTCATGGTCTGGGCCAGCCGGCGTGCCGCCTGAGGCGCCCGCCAGTTCATCCTTGTGTCAGACGCCCGCCTGACGGCAGACTGGCCTGATGAAAATCGCCCACTGCCAGTTTGAATCCTGGTGCGGAGACTTCGCCCACAACCTCCAACGCTTCGAACAGGGCCTGGAAATGGCTGACAAGGCCCAGTCCGCCATTGTCAGCTTCCCGGAGTGCTTTCTGACCGGCTACCCCGACACCGAGGAAGCAGCACGCGCCGGTGCCTTTGCCAACGATTCCCCGGAGATGATGCAGGTGCTGGATGTCACCAGCCGCCACGAAGCCCTCGCCATCGTGGGTTACAACGAACGACGGGGCCCCGACCTCTACAACACTGCCATGGTCGCACACCGGGGCCACCTTCTGGGCACCTACAGCAAATGCGCCGCCTATCAGAAGTTTCACAAACAGGGACGTGAGTTCCCGGTTTGGGAACACCAGGGCCTCAAGTTCGGCGTGCTGATCTGCGCCGATGGCGGCTACATCGAACCCGCCCGCATCCTGGCCCTGAAGGGCGCCAGGGCGATCTTCGCCCCCCATTTCAACTACATCTCAGACAACGGCCTCATTCCCCACTTCATGAAGGTCCGAGCCGACCACAGCGCCAGGGCCGTTGAAAACGACGTCTACTTCATCCGTGGCAACAACGTGGTGCTGGATCAGGCCAAAAGCGGCATCACCCGCAATGAAGGGGTCGGCTACGGCGACAGCTACATCATGGACCCAAACGGGGAAATCCTCGTCCGCAGCCGCCGCCACGTCGAGGATTTCATCACGGCCGACATCGAAGAACATCCCGCCCAAGGCAAGGCCTGGGGTCTGACCAAGTCTGCCTGGAGCTGGCGTGAGTTTCACGGTTTCATCGAGGAAGCCATGAGGAAAGCCTGACGAACCCGTTCGTCACTGTTCGTTCGAAGCCCCCACACACTGGAGATTCAACGACTTCCAAAGGCTTGCGCTGCCAACGAGTCAGTTGGCACATTGACCTGCCTGAGGTCGGCTAAGGGTCAAAACAACATGGCCTGGGCATCGTCTGCCTCCTGCTTCTTCCGCCCCTTTTTCGACGGAGCTTCCGCCTTGGCCTCAGCTGTTTTCATCAGCTCTGGAGCGGGAGCAGGACTTGGCTTGAGTTCTTCCACAGGTTCGGCTGGCTCGGGTACCGGTTCCATCTCATCCACGGGGACATACTCCGATGGAACGTTTTGAAGCACTGCCGCTGGCGAGTCGATATGCAACGGCCGAAACGTTGGCTCAGCGTTAATGGAGATGGGCTCAACCTGATCCACAGGTTCTTCCGCCTCTCCTCCATCCACCCATTCGGGTTGCGGACTTTCAATAACCTCAATCACAGGCTCAATCACAGCTTCAATGGACTCAGTTGCAGGGGCCAAAGCTTCAATTGTCGTTACATCATCGTTAGAATTCCAGGGTGCGCTCACTTCGGATGAAGCCTCCCCAACAGGCGCATCAGGCTCTCTTTCTTCTAACGTTTTAATCGTTACTTTTTTACGAGGAGACCTTGCCCCTTCTTTGACTTCCTTGAGGGCACGATGCCTGGCAACACGGACCGCCGTCAGCGCTCGAGTCTTGGCAGCGTCACTGTGATGTCGTTCAAAGTTGGGCAGCAAAAGGCGTTCACCCTTCTCTTGCAGCCAGCCTG
>Ga0315900_10004013_pt1 | contig 21008 bp, 17 predicted proteins | sample LakEriMetagenome_FD_203521 | JGI IMG/M metagenome (GOLD analysis project Ga0315900, IMG submission 203521) | Freshwater fungal communities from buoy surface, Lake Erie, Ohio, United States - Buoy 12 MA114 | ecosystem: Environmental > Aquatic > Freshwater > Lake > Lake biofilm | place: USA: Lake...
GACTGGTGCTCCGACGACTGGTGCTCCGACGACTGGTGCTCCGACGACTGCGTCTCCGACGACTGCGTCTCCGACGACTGCGTCTCCGACGACGACCTTCGCGGTGCCGACGACAACGTTCACGTCAACGACGGTTCCATCGTCGACGCCGCAGATCGAAGTGTTGGTTCAGCCGAAAGATCCTCAGGCGGCCACCACTGCTCCGCCTGGCATCGCGAAACTCTCGCTCGTCGTCAGTTCGGGCACGACGCAGCAGACTCTCGAACTTCGGATCAACCTCTCGAAGTTCTCGCTCGTCGGCGGCAACATCCCTCTTCCGCAACTCCCGAAGACCGGTTCCTCGAGTGACAACGTCGTTCGTATCGGAATCGTTCTCATGGCGTTCGGGGTGCTCATGATCACGACGCGTCGACGCTTGCGGAAAACTTTTTAGGGCCTGCTCGGTCACGCTGCGGCTACGTTTCGGTCCATGAGGATCCGAATCGCAGCCACAGCATTTCTCGTCTTCGTATCGTGTGTCGTGGGAGCGCAAGCTTCCGCCCATTCGGTCAATCCGAGGGTCGTGGGCGGAGTCGGCGCCTCGGGCTCGCTGTATCGCGCGGTTGTCCGGATCCAGACCGCGTCGAATCAACTGTGCACGGGCAGTCTCATCAGCGACCAGTGGGTTCTGACCGCCGGCCACTGCATCGAAGGGCGGGCCGAAATCTTCGGTGGATCCACAACAGTCTCAGGATTGAAGTTCCTTGGCGGGGCCACCGGAATTCGACACCCCGATTACCTCGACACCGGGGCACTGGTCCGCATGGACGTGGGTCTCTATCGGCTCGACACCAAAACGACGCTCGGGAGCAATGTGCCGGCCCTGGCCTCAGTCGGAGACGCGTGGGCCTGGGCTGCGGGGACTCAGGTCTCGCTTGCCGGTTGGGGGCGCACAGTTGCCGGTGGAGGTGCGGCCACCGTTCTGCAAACCGCGACTCTCGCGGTTCTTGGTGACGCTGACTGCGCCGAGCGCGATCGGGTCGAGGGAATCGTTTTCGAGGCTTCCAGTGCGATGTGCATCAACGCGGCGGGAGCGTCGGCTTGTGAAGGGGACTCGGGCGGACCGTCGTACGCCGTTCTCGGAGCGTCCGTCGTGCAGGTGGGTGTCACCTCGTACGGAATCGACGGTTGTGCCAAGCACGCAGTGCAGGCCTGGGTGCCGGGAGTTGTCACTTGGATTCGATCGGTGACGAAACTTCCGCTTGGGGGCGCAGCGAACACCGGAACGATTCCGGCCGTCGTGCGCTCCTTCGGAATGGATCGGTACGAGTCGGCCTCGGCCACGGCTGGTTCGTGGGAAGCCGCCAACACGGTCTTCCTCGCCACGGGTGGCAATTTCCCCGACTCTCTGGCCGCTGGTGCCGCCGCGGCGCGACTCGGAGCACCGTTGCTCCTCGTCTCGGCCACCTCGGTTCCCGAATCGACCGAGCTGCAGCTGCGCAGGCTGAAGCCCACCACTATCTACGTGGCGGGAGGCCCGGCTGCCGTGAGCGAGGCGGTGCTCGGGCAAGTTCAGGCGATCACCGGCGTTGCGCCGATTCGTCGCTTCGGTCAGGACCGCTACGAAACCGGTGAGAGTCTCACTCGTCTCGCCTGGGAGTCCACACCGTCGACCACCGTGTGGGTCGCGAGCGGCCGCAACTTCGTCGACCCTCTCATCGCGTCGGCCGCCGGAGCGGTGTACGGCCAGCCGTTCCTTCTCGTCGACGGTCGCAATGCGTTGAGCGCGACTCAAGCCGACCTCGTTCGCTCCCTTGGAGCGACACAGTTCAAAGTGGTCGGACTCGCCGACGCCGTCACGGCGACGCTGATCGACGACCTGAAGAAGTTGGGCACAGTCACGGCGTTCAACCTCACCGACGCATCGCGGCGCTCGGCCTCGGTGTGGTCAGGTCTCCCGAGCGCGGCGTCGGTCTCGGTCGCGACGTCGCTCAACTTCCCTGATGCGCTCTCGGCAGTTCCGTTCCTCGTTCGTGGCACGCCGTCCCCACTCTTCCTCGTCCCCGGCACTTGTGTGCCGAAGGAAGTGAAGCCGGAGATTGCTCGCCTCGCGCCGACTCGGATGAACATCTTCGGGGGACCGGCGGCAGTGGGCCTCGGAGTAGAGGGCCTCGCTCAGTGCTGAAGTGACGTCACGCGGTCGTAGAGATCGGCCAGGCGCTGCGACTGCATCGACAGATCGAATTCACGTGTCACGTGTTCGCGACCGGCGTGCCCGAGTCGGCTCCGGAGTGCGGAGTCATCGAGTAATCGAACGATGTGGCTCGCGGTCTCGCCGATCGAGCCTTCCTCGGTCAGCAACCCGGTGACACCATCGACAACGGTCTCGGGAATGCCACCCGATCGTGACGCGACCACCGGGATGCCGCAGGCCTGAGCCTCCACCAACGAGAGCCCGAGGGCCTCGGGCTGGCCGTTCGGTGCGGTGATACTCGGCGCCACCACAACGGACGCCGTGGACAGTTCGGTCAGCACGTCGTCGAACGGCAGCGCGCCCCTCCAGGTGACGTCGACACCGAGAGAAGTGGCGAGCGCTTCCATCTCGGACCGTAACGGTCCGTCGCCGATCACCGTGAGTCGCGCAGATGGATTCGACCGACGAACCTCACTCATCGAGCGCACCGCGATCTCGATTCCTTTCACCTCGGTCAGACGGCCGATGAACAAGACGTGATCCGATATCGATGTTGCGGACGGTGTGTGTCGACCGAGATCGACGCCGATGCGATGCCGCACCACCTTGTCGGCGGGGGCGCCGAGAGCGATCAATCTTTCGCGCACGAAGTCGGAGTTGGCCAGCAAGAGGGCTGCCCGTTCGAAGAGTTCGGCGCGATGGCTCAACCAGAGTCGGCCGCCAGCCGTGGTGAACGAGTCGTCACGACGAGTCGCGTCGTAGCCGTGGAACGACACCACCAGCGGAAGCCGATGACGTTCGGCCGTCCGCATGGCCATCATGCCGTCCGGGCCGAAGTGAGCGTGCAACAGTCGTGGCCTCACCCGCGCGATCACGCGATTGGCGACCGGATCGTGCCCGCGCATGAACGCGGCCCGTCGCAGCCGACTCGTTCCCCAGGTGCTCGCTTCCACGCGTGAGCGAGCCCAGTCGTGGACGAACTCACCTCGGGCGTCGATCTGATGAGTGAGATACGTGGTGTGCCAGCCCGGAACGTCGCGATGTTGGGTGAAGAGCCACGGTTCGCTCGGTGCGCCGAACAGCGACCGATACACGAGCACGGAACGCGGTGGCGTCGGGTCGGGCACACCATCACGCTAATAGGCACGCTAATGGGCACGCTCATGGGGGCGACGCGTGACGACCGTTCGTTACGTGGGCCGATCGACCCTGCGATGATGGGGGCGTGGAACCCGAGTGGCTCGATCTCACCCGGCGCGCGGCCTTCGCCTCGCACCGACTCGTCGGTTGGATCTATTGGGACCCCGACGCGATCGAGGCCTACACCGCTCTCGGTGTTCCGAACGGCCTCGGCTACTACGTCACCAGTCGTGCTGCTCCGCTCCTTCCGGCCGGACATCAATCGGTTGCGGCGGCCTTCTTCTCCATTCATCCGGCGTTCATTCGCCTCGCAGTCGAACTCGCGGCTCAGCACACCGATTGGCGTTCCATCTACGACGTTCGCAATCGAGCCGTTGGTGTGGGTCTGCGGCGCTACGCACCCGAGATCTGTGACGACTTGGCCGCGCTTGGACCGCAATTGTGGGCGGCGGCCGATGCGCTTCCCGAGTCGGGGCGTGTGCTCTTTGCCGTGCATCGCGAGGCTCCTCGCGTGGACGATCCGGTGGTGTCGGCCTGGTTGGCCGTGAACTGCTTGCGCGAATGGCGCGGCGACACACACTTCGCGGTGCTCCTGGCCAACGGAATCGATCGGGTGCAGGCCGGCATCCTTCACGACGCTCATCTCAACTACGGCGGCTGGATCGCCCAGAGTCGCGGCGCCGACGAGGCGCAGCTCGCACGAGCCTTCGCCGAACTCGGACGGCGGGGCCTGGCCCGCGACGGGGTCGTGACCCTGGCCGGATTGGCTTTGCGCGACGACATCGAGTCGCGCACCAACGAGATCTGCGTGGCTCAGTGGCAGGCGGTCGGACTCGACGTCACGGAGCGACTCTTGAACGTGATCGAACCGGTGGGCCTGCGGCTCCTCGCTCGCATCGACGAGACCGCCGGACCCAACTGGATGCCGGCCGCACGCGAACGCCGCCCTTAGAACTCAGCGGTGGCCAGGGGCCATGTAGAACCAGAACGGGAAGGGGCCGCCACCGTCCTTGATGGCCTGGCGCGCCGCGAGGGTGGTCTTGCCGGCCTCGGTCGCCTCGAAGAACCACGCTTCCAGGCTGCGCGCACCCGCAGTTCCGACGAGTTCGAGCGCCGCTTCCTCGTAGTACGCGCGGATGTCGTGCATGACAGCCACCGTGTTCTTTCCGGGAATTGCGACCGACTTCCAGTCATCACCCGACGCGATGCGGTGGAACGCCGCGAGCACCTCGGGAACCGTGTCGGCATCAACAGCGCGGCCGACGTCGGTGTGTCCGCGTTTGGCGACGGCGCGGTCGTACGCGTTGCGTAGCCCGCGAGCCTCGTCGACGCAGGCGGGAAGGTTCGGATCGAACCGCGGGGGTAGTGCACATGCGACCGGCTGCTCGTCCGACTCGACCACGTCGGGGAAGTCGCGAATGATCGGACCGTGATCGGCCGTCGTGTCGAGGAGAGAGAACGCCTCGGCCAGCACCCGATGCTGGAACTCGGCGTCAGCCGGAATTCCGAGTGGGCGGCCAAGGGGGAATTCGCAGTAGAGCGAGCGGGGAGGACGCATCTTCTCCACGACCGGACGCATCGAGGCGAGAACCACCGTGGCGATTCCGGCTGCTTCGATCACATGCGCGAGCACACTCACGGTGCGCGTACAAAGCGGTCAAACGGGCGTGAGCAACACGACGTCGACACCGTCGCGCTTCAACTCTGCGGCCGCGGCCGGGCCACTGTCGAGACGAATGGTCGACACGTCGTCGGGCTGGTTGCCGGCGAACGAGAAGTGCCGAGGCGCGACACGGCCGATCACCTTGTCGGCAGCCAACTCGTGGAGCCGATCGATGGGGAACACCACGTTCAGGTCGATCTGGAATCCGGTGTGGTCAAAGTTCGGGCTCCAGTGGCCCATCACCAGATCGCGCGCGTCGGAGGGAATGATGCGGTAGCCGGTGTCGCCCGCGCTGAAGCGGTCGTCGTGAGCGCGGTGGATCGCCGCCGACGTCACGATGGCGACGGTCGCATCGCGCAGGCGTGGCGCCGAGGCCCACGGGGTGGTGTCGAAGGTCGGGACTGGGAGGTTCTTGCCCATCTCCCGCATGGCCTGGTCGCCGTTCACGTCCACACAGTAGCGAGGGGCACGCCGTTGCGAAGCCTCCACCGAACGTCTGCGAGGATGGGCCGAACCAAGAAGGAAAGCGGGGGAGCCATGTCCGTCGTCATCGACGTCGATCGTTCGAATCTGTCCGTCAGCCGACTCAACCGCACGCCGTCGCGACCGCTAGCTGATGGCGAAGCCCGGCTGGCGATCGACGCTTTCGCGCTCACGGCCAACAACATCACCTACGCGGTGTTCGGTGACGGACTGCGCTACTGGGACTTCTTTCCGGTGGGTGAGGGGTCGTGGGGTCGCGTTCCGGTGTGGGGTTTCGCCGACGTGGTCGAGTCGAAGTCGGCCCTCGAAGTGGGCCAGCGCTTCTACGGCTATTTGCCCATGGGGACCGAACTGGTGGTGCAGGCCGGACGCGTGGATGCGCGTGGATTCACCGACCTGGCCGAGCATCGATCACCGATGGCCGCTGCGTACAACCGCTACTCGAACACCGCCGCCGACCCCACGTATCGCGCCGACCGTGAGGCGCATCAGATGGTGCTGTGGCCGTTGTTCATGACATCGTTCATGATCGACGACTTCCTGGGTCAGAGCGTCCTGTCCGATCCCGAGGTCACCACGGTCGTCGTGTCGAGCGCATCGAGCAAGACGGCGATTGGCGCGGCGTTCCTCGCCGCCTTGCGCCCCGACATCCACGTCGTCGGTGTCACGTCGAAGGGCAATGCGTCGTTCGTGAAAGACCTCGGTTGCTATTCGTCGGTCGTCACCTACGACGAGGTCGCGCAGGGATCGGCGTCGTGGCCGGAAGGTCGCGCCGCGTACGTCGACATCGCCGGTGATCAGGCCGTCACGGGCGGAGTGCACCGCATTTTCGAAGACGACCTCGCCTACAGCATGGTGGTGGGCGGCACCCACTGGTCGGCTCCGCGCGGCGAGGGAGCCCTGCCCGGCCCCAAGCCCGAGTTCTTCTTCGCGCCGTCGCAAATCGCTCTGCGTACCAAGGAATGGGGACGCGAAGGACTCGACCAACGTGTGGGCGACGCGTGGGATCGCTTCGCGTCGTGGTCGAACGGTTGGCTGCGCTTCGAGACGACTCAGGGCGCCGAGGATGTGGAGCGGCTCTACGGCGAGATGCTCGCCGGTCGCGTCGATCCGCGCGTCGGCCACGTGTGCCGCATGAGCTGACGGATCACCGTTTCGGAAAAGGAAACGGGGGGCGGTTCCGAAGAACCAGCCCCCCGTCCGGGAAGGAATCGTGCCCCGCAGGGCGACGAAATCAGGCGCGCAGGCCCTTGTTGATCGCGTTGAACACAGCGTCCTTCAGCGGAATCATTCCGCAGATGATCGCGCCGTTGGCGACGTAGTTGATCCACTCGTCTTCATGGACCCAGCCCCAGCCACCGAGGACCATGCCCCAGTCGCCGAAGAGCCAAACCATGAGGATCGACACGAGCAGCGTCAGGTTGGCTCCGATCACCGGCAGTTTGCCGACGTGGCCGTCGACGCCCGCGAGTCCGAGGATGGAGTGGAGGACTTTCATGACGGCTTCCAGGAGGATGGCCATCACGATGAAGAGTCCGATGACGTACATGTGAACCCCTTTCGGTAGGTGCGGTCCGTGGCCGCGTGGGCACGGTATGAAGCACATACGCACAAGGTGGTGGATTTATTGTAAAAACACGGTTTGACCTGCTGGAACGAGCACGGAGAGTGGTCAGCTGGCTGATTGGGCCAGGGCGCGGCGCACCAGATCGGCCACCAGCGAGGTCGACCACGAGACCGATCGGGGGTCCATCACGAACCGCCCGGCCTCGTCGTTGGCGGCGACCGGGCGGATGCGAGGCCCGCCACCAAAGGTGAGGGCCGGGCGGCGTTCCCACTCGCGGGTGGCCAACGCCAGTCCGAACTGTGCCAACGCGCGTCGTTCGCTCACATCGAGTTCGGTCAGATCGAGTGCGCGCAACGCCAGAGCGGCGCCGTCACGTGCGGCATCCACCCAACGACGAACACCCTCGCCGACCGACTCGGTGATCGCCTCGGTGTCGAGCGCGGCCACTTCCGACCACCACGCGCGCTCGGGTCGCGCACCTGGCCAGTGCTCGTCGTCGGGAAACGCAGTGGCTTCGGCGAGCACGCGAAGGCCGAGTCGATCGATCTCGAGATCCCACGCCTGCACGGCGTCGTCACCACGACACCATGCCAGCGCGCTCACGATGGTGGGCCACGAGGCGCGAGCGAACTCCATGGGGTTCACCAACACGCCAGCGATCGACGACCGAATGGTCGCGTCGCGCCCGGAGTACGGACCGAGATGAAGGGCCTCGGTCATCAGCGCGTCGTTGACTGGCGTGTTGTCCCAGACGAGGGGAGGACGATCACCGGTTGCGCGTCGACGCGCGGCGACATCGGCTTCCGAGATCGTGTCGCACACCACGTGTGAGCCCGTCCACATGACGAGGATCTCGTGATCGAGGCCGTCGATGAGGCGTTCGAGATACGGCGACGACACACCACCCGCGTAGTGCGTGGGAACCAGCCACACCGGGACGCCGAATGTCCGGCGAACCGTATTGGCCAGATCGCGATGACGCGAGGCGGCATCGAGTTCGGGTACGTCGTCGAAGCACAACGTGAGACCCTGGACTCGAGCATCCACCACCGGCTGCAACTTGGCGATCACCTCGTCGGTCGTGGCGTCCGGGCCGGGAGTGAGACCAACCGAAACGCGCACACCAGTGCGACGGCGCGCCAGCCCACCGAATTCGTCGATCTCGTCGGCTGAGAATGGTTCGCGCCACGCGTCTCGGTGGCGAGGTGCGGCCTTGGGCGCCCACACGTACCAATTGCCGCCGTGCTCGGCGAGCAGATCGATGGTGGCCAGGCGGTCGGCATGCGACCAGGGCGGACCGTAGAAGCCTTCGATGACTCCGGCGATCAGCGCCACGGTCTCACACGACCAGATTGACCATGCGGCCGGGAACGACGATGACCTTCTTGGGTTCGGTGCCGGCCAGGGCGGCCACCACCTTGTCGTCGGCGAGGGCGATGGCTTGCACGGTGGCTTGGTCGGCGTCGGCCGGAGCCGAGATACGCGCGCGCACCTTGCCGTTGATCTGCACTGGATATTCGATCGAATCGTCGACGAGCAGACCCGGCTCGGGAACTGGGAACGTCACGAACGTGATCGAACCAGAGTGCCCCAGTCGACCCCACAGCTCCTCGGCGAGGTGAGGACACAGGGGCGACAGCATCTGCACCAACGAATCGGCTACCTCGCGCGGGGTCGCACCCGAACGAGTGACCTCTTGGGTGAGGGCGTTGTTCAGTTCGATCAACTTGGCGATGGCCGTGTTGAAGCGCAGGTTGTCCATGTCGGCGCGAACGCCGTCGATCGTGCGATGCAGCAGTCGTCGCAACTCGTCGGGTGTGGCCGAATCTGACACGCGCAGGTCGCCGGTGTCTTCGTCGACGAGATTTCGCCACACGCGCTGCAAGAAACGCTGCATACCCACGACGTCGCGGGTGTTCCAGGGACGACTCGCTTCGAGTGGTCCCATGCTCATCTCGTACAAGCGGAACGTGTCGGCACCGTATTCGTCGTACATCTCGTCGGGCGTGACGATGTTCTTGAGGCTCTTGCCCATCTTGCCGTATTCGCGTGCGACCTTCTCGCCCTCGAACCAGTAGGCGCCGTCGCGCTCTTCCACCTCGGCCGCCGGAACCGGCTGGCCCCGCGGATCGCGGTACGCATAGGCCTGGATGTAGCCCTGATTGAAGAGACGGTGGAACGGTTCGGAACTCGACACGTGTCCGAGGTCGAACAGAACCTTGTGCCAGAAGCGCGCGTACAACAGGTGCAACACTGCGTGTTCGACGCCACCCACGTACAGATCGACGCCACCGGTGTGTCCGGTGCGACCGTCACCATTGTCGGCCGGACCCATCCAGTACTTCTCGACCGCCGGATCGACGAAGTGGTCGGAGTTGGTGGGGTCGAGATATCGCAGTTCGTACCAGCACGATCCGGCCCACTGCGGCATCACGTTGATCTCGCGGCGGTATTCCTTCGGGCCGTCGCCGAGATCGAGCGTGACGGTGGTCCACTCGGACGCGCGCGCGAGCGGCGGAATCGGGTCGGTCACGTCGTCGTCGGGATCGAGGGCTTGGGGTTTGAAGTCCTCGAGCTCGGGCAACAACACCGGCAACATCGACGCCGGCAGCGACACCGGGCTGCCGTCGGCGTCGTACACGATCGGGAATGGCTCGCCCCAGTAGCGCTGACGGCTGAACAGCCAGTCGCGCAACTTGTAGTTGATGGTGGCCTGGCCGCGTCCGTTGCGTTCGAGCCACTCGTTCACGATGCGCTTGCCCTCGTCGACCGATTCGACGCCGTTCAGATCGAGATCGGCGCGGGCCGAGTTGATGTACACGCCGTCGCCCACGAAGGCCTCGGGCCACGTCGACGTGTCGACCGCCGCCCCCGACTGCGGTGCGAGCGAACGAGCCTCGAACCAAGAGGCCGGCGGTTGCTGAATCGGAGGAATGGCCAGGCCGAACTTGCGGGCGAACTCGAAGTCGCGTTCGTCGCCGCACGGAACCGCCATGATCGCACCGGTTCCGTATCCCATCAGTACGTAGTCGGCGATCCAGACCGGAATCGACTCGCCGTTCAACGGATTGACCGCGAACGAGCCGGTGAACACGCCGGTCTTCTCGCGGCCTTCGGCTTGACGATCGAGGTCCTTGGTGGCGGCAGCGGTGGTTCGGTAGGCGTCGACGGCCGCACGCTGTTCAGCGGTCGTGAGCGTGTCCACGAGCGGATGTTCGGGCGCGAGCACCATGAACGACGCACCGAACAGCGTGTCGGGGCGAGTGGTGAACACCGTGATGGTGCCGGCCGACGATTCGAAGTCGACGCGTGCACCGTGACTGCGGCCGATCCAGTTGCGCTGCATCAACTTGATGGGCTCGGGCCAGTCGAGGCGATCGAGATCGTCGAGCAGACGGTCGGCGTACGCGGTGATTCGCATCATCCACTGGCGCATGTTCTTCTTGAACACCGGGTAATTGCCGATGTCGCTGCGGCCGTCGGCCGTGACCTCTTCGTTGGCGAGGATCGTGCCGAGACCCGGACACCAGTTGACCGGCGCTTCCGACAGATACGCCAGACGATGCGAATCGATGAAAGCGCGCTGCTCGGTCCGCGACAACGCACTCCAGGGGCGACCATCGCTGGTGGGCCGCTGACCCGACGCCAGTTCGGCTTCGAGTTCGGCGATCGGGCGTGCACGACCCCGTTCGGTGTCGTACCACGCGTTGAACACTTGCAAGAAGATCCACTGCGTCCAGCGGTAGAAGTCTTCGTCAGTGGTGCTCACGCTGCGCCGCGGGTCGTGAGCCAGTCCGAGGCGACGCAACTGACGACGCATGTTGGCCACGTTCGCTTCGGTGTTCACCCGCGGATGGACACCCGTGGTGATGGCGTGCTGTTCGGCTGGCAAACCGAAACTGTCGTAACCGAGCGCGTGAAGAACGTTGAAGCCCATCATGCGCTTGAAGCGTCCGTACACGTCGGTGCCGATGTAGCCGAGCGGGTGTCCGACGTGCAGACCGGCACCACTCGGGTACGGGAACATGTCGAGCACGAAGAGCTTCGGTCGACCGGCCACCTTGTCGGGTTCGGCCAACGGGCCGGCCGGATTCGGTGCATGGAACGTGCCCTCGGCGTCCCAGCGGTCCTGCCAGGCCTCCTCGATGCGACGGGCCAACGCCGCGTTGTAGCGGTGGCGCGGGGCGTCGTCGGTCGGTGCGGACATGGGTGCCCAGGGTAATGGTCGATCCCCGACGAACTCCGGTTTCGCGCACCGAGACGACCCTCGTGTACTGGGTCTTTTGCGGACAAGTCGGCTCGGCGTGGGCGGTCACGACTAGGTTCTCGCCGGTCTCATGAACGCTTCGATCTCGCCGTTCGTTCCGTCCAGCGGTTCGGTGATCGCTCGCCTCGAGCGCGCCGCTGACGCACCCACTGGTGTTCGCTTCGTGGGTGCGAGCGTGAAGCCCGCCGATGGGCCCGACTTCATCGCCTGGCGCCAGATCCACGACGAAGCCCGCGCGGTGGCCGCCACGCTGCAGTCGCTCGGCATCGTGCCGGGAGACCACGTGGCGATTCTCGGGCCCACCAGTCGTGCGCTCATGACGATCGTGCGCGGCTGCTGGTTGGCCGGTGCGGCGAGCATGGTGCTGCCCCTGCCGATGCGCATGGCGTCTCTCGACGCGTTCGTCGAGAGCACTCGAGCGCGCATTCGCCACGGTGAAGCCAAGTTGATCTTGATCGACGATCTGCTGGCCGACTTCTACCAAGCAGCGCCGGGTGACCCGCCGATCAAGCCGATGGCCGCGATGATGCCCGGTGCGGGCCGACCCATCAGCGACCGACTCGAACTTCCGGCTGACGATCCTGAACGTTTGGTGATTCTTCAGTACACCAGCGGTTCGACCTCCGAGCCCAAAGGCGTGATGATTCCCGATCGGGTTCTGTGCGCGAACATCGATGCGTCGTGCGAAGCGGCCGAACTCACGCAGTCGGAAGTCATGGTCTCGTGGCTCCCGCTGTATCACGACATGGGACTGGTGGGATTCCTCTCCATTCCGATGTTGAAGGGTGTGCAACTCGTGCAGGCCGCGCCCCAGGACTTCATGGCCCACCCCGGTTCGTGGATGCAGTGGATCAGCGACTGGAAGGGCACCGCGACCGCCGGCCCGAACTTCTCGTGGGTGTTGGCCACGCGTGCGCTCAAGCGCATGAAGGACATCGACCTCTCGTCATTGACGCTCGCGTTGTCAGGGGCCGAACCGGTCGATCCGGTCGCAGTGGAAGCCTTCGTGAACGAAGCGAGCCGTTTCGGCTTCCGCGCCGGCAGCGTGTTCCCGGCCTTCGGCATGGCCGAAGTGGCCATCGGCGGTGCCTTCCCGAAGCGCCACCGGGGTTTGGTGTGCGATTCGGTCGATCGCATCGTGCTCGAACGCGAACGCATCGCTAAGGAAGTCGACCCCAACGACGACGACCAGGTGCACGTGCGCCGTCTTCCGCTGCTGGGTCGGGCCGTGCCCGGTCTGGAGATGAAGATCGTCGATCCCGAGACCAAGACCGAACTACCCGAACGCCACGTGGGTGAACTTCTGTTGCGCGGAACGAGCGTGACACCCGGTTACTACAAACGACCCGACGCGACTTCGGCCATGTTCCACGAGGGTTGGCTGTGCACCGGTGACCTCGCCTACACGCTCGACGGCGAATTGGTGATCTGCGGTCGCATCAAGGACGTCATCATCGTCGGCGGCCGCAACGTCTTCCCGGAAGACATCGAACGAGCGGTCGGAACCATCGACGGGGTGCGGGCCGGAAACGTGATCGCGTTCGGCATCGACGGTTACAAGGGCAAGGAAACCGTCATCGTGGTGGCCGAGGTGAAAGACGTCGATTTCGATCGAGTTCGCGCCGACATCCACCACTCGGCCCTCGAAGTGTCGGGCCTCCCGCCGCGCGACGTGATGCTCGTGAAGCCGGGAACACTGCCCAAGACGAGCAGCGGGAAGTTGCAGCGGGCCAAGTGCCGCGAGTTGTACCTCGACGGCGGGCTCGAACTGGTCTAGGCCGACTGCAGGTCGGCCAGCACCTTGCGCCAACGGTCGGGGTCGGTGCGATACGGCGCGTAGAACGAGATGCGCTGGATCACGTCGCCGTAGCGCGTGTGCAGTTCGGGGGCGACGGTCTCGGGTTCGCCCACGACGGCGAAAGTGTTGAGGATCTCGTCGTCGATGAGTTCACCCATCTCCACCCACTTGCCCTGCTTCGACAACGTGTTGAGACGCTCCTGAAGATCGCCCCAGCCGTGGATGTCGAGCACCGGGCGGTACGCGGGGGTCGAGCCGTAGAACGCGATCTGCTGCCGAGTGCCAGCGGCCGCGGCGGCCATTTCCTTCTCGTTGTTGCCGGTGACCACGAAACTCGGTCCGACGATCTCGAAACCGTCCATGGTCTTGCCGGCCTTGGCTCGGCCTCGTGCGAGCGCCGGAATCGTGACTTCGCGCAAGTACTTCTCGGTGGTGAAGCCGTGGCAGATGAAGCCGTCGCACACTTCGCCGGCGACTTCGGTCATGAGTTCGCCCACACCGGCCAGGAAGATCTTGGGCGGTCCGAAACCGGCGAGATCGGATGCCGGGGGAGTGAAGAACGGTGTCATGAGCGTGTGCGTGTAGAACTCACCGCGGAAGTCGAGCTTGGTGCCGTTGAGCCAGCAGTCCCAGATGGCGCGCATGGCGAGCACGAACTCGCGCATGCGGGCGGCCGGCTTGCTCCACGGCATGCTGAAGCGCTTCGTGATGTGCGGCTGGATCTGACTGCCCAGGCCCAGAACGAAACGGCCCTTCGAGAACGCCTGCAGATCCCAGGCGGTGTTGGCCACCGTCATCGGGCTGCGAGCGAAGGCCACCGCGATGGACGTGCCCAGTTCGATCTTCTGCGTGTGCTCGGCCGCGAGCAGCAACGGAAGGAACGGGTCGTGACTCGTCTCGGCCGTCCATGCTCCCGAGTAGCCCGCTGCTTCGACGTCCTTCGCGCTCGCGATGGTCTCGTGCAGATTGGCGCTGATGCCACCGTCGACCTTCATGACTGACTCCTTCGCTCGATTCGAATCCGACCGTAGTGATGCGGCTCGGCTCGAGCCGAATCGATCAGGTCTCGGGATTGGCGTTGCGCAGGAAGGCTTCGAGTTCGGCCGCCAGCTCTTCGGGTGACGGGATGTCGGACTCGCGGATTGCGGCCGGCTGGGGCTCGAGCGGAAGCGTGGGCTGCAGGGTCGAGTCGTAGGCCGATTCGAGTTTGGCGACCATCTCGCGATGTTCGTCGTTACGAGCCACCAGGCGATCGAGGCGATCGCGTTGAATGATGGCCTCGTGTTCGAGGGCACGACGGTCGAACTGCAGACCGGACACGTGGTTGATGCCGTCGAGAAGCGCGACCGCCGCACCCGGGTAACTCATGGCCGGGATGTACTGCGGCACCTGCGACCACAACGTGATGGAGGGAATGCCGGCGTGGTGAAGAACGTGCTCGAGCACGGCGGTCATTCCGGCCGGCACGTCGACCGACGTGCGCAGAAACGCGGTGCGCTGCAGCAACTCGGTTGATGGCGTGGTGCATGACAGGCGACTGGGGCGTGTGTGCGGAGTGGGGAAGGGGTACGCGCCCAGGCCGATCATCATCTTCACGTTCAGGCGGGTGCACAGTTCGCGCACCGCGGCCGAGAAACGGTTCCAGGCCGAATCGGGCTCGTGGCCGGTGAGGATGAGGACGTCGCGGCCGTTGGCATCGCGACCCGAGTACAAGTCGATGGATGGCCAGTCGATGTTGGTGTTGCGGCCATCGCGGATCTCCATCGTTGGACGACGGGCGCGATAGTCGATGAATACATCGGTGTCGAACGTGGCAACTGGTAACGGGTCGATCTGACCTTCGATGGCCGACATGGCTTCGTCGGCGGCCTCGGCGGCGTCGATCCAGCCCTTGAGCGACACGATCAGTACCGGGTCGACGAGCGACGGCAGTTCGCCGTGCAATTCGAAGTCGGACGACGGTGACGTCATCGCAGTTCGCTCAGGAGTTGCTCGGCACGTGCGGCGGCGCCGATGACTTGCTGATTGAACGGTTCGAGTTCGGCCGGGTCGCGCTGACCGAGAGCGCCACCGAGATAACGCGCGTACACGCCCTCGAGAATGCACGCCAACTTCCAGTAGGCGAACGCGACGTAGAAGTCGAGTTGGCTCGTGTCGCGGCCGCTCACTGCGGTGTACCGCTCGGCGAGGGCGTTGCGATTGAGGAACCCGGGTGCGGTGCACGAGCCGTTGGTCCACGACGACTGATCGTCGTCGGGTCCGGTCCAGTACACCATGAGCAATCCGAGGTCGGCCATGGGGTCGCCCAGCGTGCAGATCTCCCAGTCGAGGACGGCGATCACCTGGCCGGACGCATCGACCATGCAGTTGTCGAGTCGGTAATCGCCGTGCACCAGAGTGGCCGGACCCTGCTCGGGAACGCGAGCGAGCAGTTCGTCGTGCACGCGATCGACCGCCGGCAGATCGCGGGTCTTCTGCGCGTTCCACTGGCCGTACCAACGCTTCAACTGACGAGCGATGTAGCCGTCGTGGCGACCGAGTTCACTCAAGCCCACGGCGGCCGGGTCGACCGCGTGAATGGCGGCCATGGTGTCGACGATCGATTCGCTGGCACGACGACGGGCGTCGGGTGTGAGCAATTTCTCGGCCGCATCGCGATCACGGATCACGAGTCCGTCGACGAACTTCATGACGTAGAACGGAACACCGTTCACATCGGGGTCGTCGCAGAACCCGACCGCGGGTGCGACGGGTACCGGAGTGTCGCGAAGGGCCGCGATGATGCGGTGCTCTCGGCTCATGTCGTGTGCACTGGCCAACACGTGTCCGAGCGGAGGGCGACGCAGAACGAAACGCTCACCGGTGGCGCTGGTGACTCGATACGTCAGGTTGGAGTGTCCGCCAGCGATCAGGTCGAAGGTGAACGGCCCACGGGCCCCGACCACGTTCGCCTCGAGCCACGTGGTGACCTTGGGAAGATCGACTCCGGCGACGTCGGCGCTCACGGCCCGTACGGTATCGGTGGTTCGGCTCACTTCCGAACGCTGGCCACGACCGGCGGTATCGTCAGTTCCATGGCGATCGACGTCACTGACGCGACCTTCGAAACCGAGGTCATGGAGCGTTCGATGACCACGCCCGTGGTGGTCGATCTGTGGGCGCCGTGGTGCGGTCCGTGCAAGACGCTCGGACCGATTCTCGAGAAGGTCATCGATGCGACCGGCGGCAAAGTCGTGCTCGCCAAGGTGAACGTCGACGAAAATCCGGCTATTTCGCAAGCGTTCCGCGTGCAGTCGATTCCGGCCGTGTACGCGATCGACAAAGGTGCGGTGGTCAACGGATTCCAGGGTGCGTATCCCGAACAAGCCGTGCAGCAATTCGTCGACACGTTGTTGCCCACCGCGGTCGACGAAGAGATCGCGGCGCTCGTTCGTGCCGGAGACGAAGACAGTTTGCGCCGAGCACTCGAGCTGTCTCCTGGTGACGAGAGTGCGGTGGTGGCGCTCGCCAATGTTCTCACTGCATCGGCTCGTGGCGAGGAAGCATTGCAAGTGTTGGCTCGCGTGCCCGAGAGCGACGACGTCCGCAAGGCCGCGGCCGCGGCTCGCATGTCGCTACGTCCGACCGACGACTACGACCATCAACTCGGCGTTCTCATCGACAAGGTCAAGGGCGACGACGACGCCCGTCAGCAGTTCGTCGACATCCTCGAACTCATGGGTCCCGACGACCCGCGTACCGCGCAGTGGCGCAAGAAGCTCACCGCGCGTCTGTTCTAGAACCCGATGACGGCACGACTCGATCGCCCGATCGACCGCCTGGCCGACGATTTCGACGTCGTGGTGATCGGCGGCGGCATCACCGGAGTGTGTGTCGCGCGCGAAGCGGCGTCACGGGGACTGCGCACGGCTCTGCTCGAACGCGACGACTTCGGATCGGGCACCAGCTCCGCCACCACCAAGTACATCCACGGCGGTATTCGCTATCTCGAGCAATACGACGTGGCGGTGGTTCGCGAGAGTCTGCGTGAGCGACGCATCCTCGCCCTGGGCGCTCCGCATCTCGTGGAGCAGACGCAATTCATCATGCCGGCATGGCGCTGGAGCAAGCCGCCCACACCCCTCATCGGCGCCGGTGTGTTGCTGTACGACGCGTTGTCGTTCGATCGCAACGTGGCCGCTCCCGACAGTCTGCGCATTCCGCATCCGAAGTGGCTGTCGAAGTCGGCGCTGTTGAAGCGAGTGCCGTGGCTTGACGCCGACGGATTGCAGGGCGGCTTCGCCTATCACGACACACTCAACCTGCACCCCGAGCGGCTGCTGCTCGCGTATGCGCAATCGGCGGCGGCCGCCGGTGCCGTTCTCGTCAATCACGTCACCGTCGACTCGTTCATGGGTCGCGACGTGTCGGGCGACTTTCTCGTGGAAGGAGTCCGAGCCACCGACCGACTCAGCGGCCGTTCGCTCGAAGTGCGCGCTCGGGTGGTGGTGAACGCAGCCGGCCCCTGTATCGACAAGGTGTTGGCCACCCTCGGACGGGCCACCGGCGTGGGTGTCGATCGGTCGAAGGGTGTGCACGTGCTGACGCGTCCACTGGGTGGCGGTGTGGTTCGCGACGCCGTGTTCGCCCGCGCGCAGTCGGGGCGTCACGTGATCGTGTCGCCGTGGATGGGCAAGTCTTTCATCGGCCCCACCGACACGCCGATCGCCGAGTCCGATCCGGCCGTGACCCCCGACGACGTCGAGTTGATCCTCGACACCGTGAACTCCACCATGTCGGCGGCCGAAGCCCCGCTCACGTTCGATGACGTCGAACTCACCACGATCGGTGTACGTCCACTCATCAAGCACACCGACGCCACGGTCGATCCGACGGAATTGTCGACTGATGCCGACGAGGGTGGCGACACGTATTCGGCCAGCCGTCGACACGAGCTGTACCACCACGTCGATCGCGGGGTGCGCAATCTGTGGTCGATCGGCGGCGGCAAGTGGACCACCGCTCGCGCCACCGCCGAAGAGATGGTCGACGAACTCGCCGCGCACGAACTCGTCGGCGTTCCGATGCGTGACTTCGACACGCGTAGTGCCGCTGCGCACGGAACCTTCGCCTGGGCCGACGATGCCGAGCCGTTCCTCGCTTCGGCGGCCACCAGCCTCGTGGAGGCCGGTCTGACGTCGCAGTCGGCCGAACTCGTCGCCCGCCTCTACGGCACCGATCACCGCAAGATCGTCGAGTTGGTGTCCGATGATCCCGATCTGGCTCGACCGATCGCCGGCTCGGGTGACGTGGAGGCACAGGTGATCGTCGCCGTGGTCGACGAAGCGGCGCGCACACTCGCCGACATCATCAATCGTCGTCTCGTGCTCGGAACCGTGTCGCGTGTGCCCGAGGCGGCCATCCGTCGCATCGCCCACATCGCGGCCCCGTTGCTCGGTTGGGACGACACTCGTCGTGATCACGAGATCAGGGCCGAACTCGATCGTCGAGCCGCTCTCGACTCGCATTGGCGGGTCTCACCGGCACGCGCCTGAACGAACCGCCCCGTGGGCATTCGAAACATGTGAGGTCTCGTGGATACCTGGCGCCCTGGTCCGCCGTCCGAACGCACCGCTCCCGATGTGATCGGCTGGTTGCGCTGGATCGGTCCGCGCAAAGTTGCGTCGTCCGTCGGTGTGGTGGTGGCGGTGGCGATCGTCGGTTGGTGGCTGGTGAAACCCAACCCTCCCGATGCCACCGCACATCTGTCGCGGGTCGACGGCACGTCTGCCGCCTCACCCGATGTCAGTGCGGCAGCGGCGTCATCGTTCGCACCGACCGCTGACGCGCCGACTGCCGAGGTGCCGACCCTCGACGTGGTGGTGCACGTTGCCGGTTCGGTGTCGACTCCGGGTGTGTACACGCTCGCGGGTGGCTCGCGCGTGGTCGACGCGGTGGCGGCCGCCGGGGGAGCGTTGCCGCGTGCCCGAGTCGACGCGCTCAATCTGGCCGCTGCTCTTCGCGACGGCGAACAGATCTACGTGCCGGCGATCGGTGAAGTCGTGAACGTGCCGGCTGGTGCGACGGAATCCTCCGGATCCACGTTTCCGCTCGATCTCAATGCCGCCACGATCGAACAACTCGATCAACTGCCCGGAGTCGGCCCCGCCACGGCGAATGCGATCATCGCGCGACGAACCGAGGTCGGACGGTTCGTGTCGGTGGACGATCTGCTCGAGGTCCCCGGACTCGGCCCGGCCAAGGTGGCGGCGATTCGCGGACTCGTGACGGTCTGACCGTCAGAGACTCACCGACAGCAAGGTTGCGGCCACTCCGATGCCGAGCAGGGCCCCGAACCACACACCGATGGCCAGACGGCGCCATTCGCGGCGCCACTCGGGCCAACTGGTGGCCACTCGACTCGTCGAACGGCGCGCCGCGACGAATCCGATGAGAGCCCACACCACTGCACTCGAGACGATGGCGAGCAGCCAACGCACGGCACCGCCCATCACCGGGATGCCCATGAGCGGAAGAGTCGGCAGCGCCATGATCGCGAGAACGAAGCCGAGCACACCGCGCCACGTCGATTCCGATCCGGTGAGCAACAACAGCGCCAACACCCCGCACGCGAACGGAATGCTCAGGCCCATGAGTGGTCCGTTGCGACGGACCATGAAGCGGTGGTAGCGGACACCGTCGGGGACGATCGGAACACGCGCCAGGTCGCTCACGACTCTCAACGGTACGAGGTCGAAGCGGGTCGCGAGGGGCATTGGTGGCGGTTCCCCGTGGCCGCCGCCGTGGTGACGTTCGGCGCATGGCTGTCCGACTGGGTGGTGGACGATCGCGTTCAGGTGGGACGGCTCGTCCTCGTCGTCATCGTTGCGCTGGGCTCGGCGGTGGTGGTTGCGTCGCGCGAACGATCAGCGGTGCTCGTCGCGGTGTTGTCGATCGTGGCGGTGGGACGTGGTGTGGTCGAGTGGTCGGTGGCACCGGCGCCCATCGGGCCGGTTTCGGTGGTGGCCACTCTTGCCGACGATCCGGACCCGAGTGAACGAGGCACTCACGTGGTGTTCGACGTCGACGGTCGACGCGTGGATGCCTGGTTGTACGGACGCTTGGCCCGGCGAATCGAACGGGTGTCGTCGGGCGAGCGGGTGTGGCTCACCGGACGGATCGACGAGTCGTCTCGACCCCGACGAGACTTGCTTCGGCACATCGTCGGTCGGGTGCGAGTGAACGACATCACCGTGATCGGCGAGGCGGCCAATCATCTGCATCGCTCGGTCAATCGACTGCGAGGTGTTTTCGCCGACGGTGTCGCATCGCTGCCCGACGTGCGTCGGAATCTTCTGACCGGATTGCTGTACGGCGACGATCGTCGTCTCGATCGCGAGGTGGTCGACGAGTTCCGTCGAGCCGGCCTGGCTCATCTCACGGCGGTCTCGGGACAGAACGTCGCCTACGTGATGGCGGTGGTCGCGCCCTTGCTCGGTCGTCTGCGCCAACGAGCCCGCATCGTGACGTCGATCGCGGTGCTCTCGATCTTCGTTGTTCTCACGCGTGCCGAACCGTCGGTGGTGCGGGCCGCGTTGATGGCCGGAGCGGCGCTGATTCTTCCGCGCACCACCACGCGATCGGTGCGCGCGTTGTCGACTGCGGTGATCGTGGGCGTGATCGTCGATCCGTTCTTGGTGTGGTCGGTGGGGTGGTGGTTGTCGGTGAGCGGTTGCGCCGGCTTGGTTCTGGTGAGCCCACTGGTCGAGCGCACGCTCGGTGGTGGACGCATCGCATCGTTCGTCGCGCCGACGATCGGTGCACAAGTAGCGGTACTACCGGTGTCGGCATCGGTGTTCGGATGGCCCGATGCGATCGGACTCGTGACCAACATGGTCGCCGGACCCGTCGCCGGGTTGGTGATGCTGGTCGGTCTGC
>Ga0315900_10004014_pt1 | contig 21007 bp, 14 predicted proteins | sample LakEriMetagenome_FD_203521 | JGI IMG/M metagenome (GOLD analysis project Ga0315900, IMG submission 203521) | Freshwater fungal communities from buoy surface, Lake Erie, Ohio, United States - Buoy 12 MA114 | ecosystem: Environmental > Aquatic > Freshwater > Lake > Lake biofilm | place: USA: Lake...
TGCGCGGAGCGCCGCTCCCCGAGCGACGTCAGCAGCAGGCGCGGCAGGTCGCGCGTGCGCGGATCCTCGCGCAGTCGCGCGGCGAGCTGGTCGCCGTCCATGCCCGGCATCCGCAGGTCGAGCAACGCCGCGTCGAACCGCGCGCCGTCGGCGAACGCCGCCGCGAGCGCCTCGCGTCCGTCGGCCGCCTCGATCACCTCGCAGCCCCAGTGCGCGAGCCATGCGCGCAGCAGCGTGCGGTTGTCGGCGTAGTCGTCGACCACGAGCACGCGGCGCCCGCGCAGCACGCCGGGCGACGGCAGGGGCTCCTCCCGGCGTACGCCGGGGCGCAGCGGCAACTCGAACCAGAACTCGGAGCCGCGGCCCGGCTCGCTCTCGATGCCGATGCGCCCCCCCATCAGGCCGACCAGCTCGCGGCAGATCGCGAGACCGAGGCCGGTGCCGCCGTAGCGGCGCGTGGTGGAGCTGTCGGCCTGGGTGCACGGGCGGAACAGCGCGGCCTGCTGCTCCGGTGCGATGCCGATGCCGGTGTCGACGACCGCGAAGCGCGCGACCGCGCCGCCGTCGGCCGCGACGCCGCGCTCGACGCGCAGCGTCACGCCGCCCCGCTCGGTGAACTTGATCGCGTTGCCGCCGAGGTTGACGAGGATCTGGCGCAGGCGGTGCGGGTCGCCGTGCAGCACCTGCGGCACCGCGGGATCGACGAAGCAGACGATCTCGAGCCGCTTCTCCTGGGCGCGGCCCGCGAGCAGGTGCGCGACGTCGGTGACGAGCTCCGCGACGTCGAACTCGATGTCCTCGAGGTCGAGCTTGCGCGCCTCGATCGTCGAGAAGTCGAGGATGCCGTTCATCGGCGTCCGGATCTCGTGGCTGGCGTTCGCGAGGAACTCGCGGCATTCGCCCGCCTCCGCGTCGTAGATCCACGGCATCGCGCCGGCCAGCGCGCGCAACTCCGGCGCGCCGAGCGCGACGTCGAACGCGACGTCGCGCGCGTCGCCCAGCCGCTCCGGCAGCGGCGAGTCGCTCGCAGCAGCGCCGCGATGCGGGCCTTCGTCTCGGCGTTCTCGCGGCTCGCCCGCTCCGCCGCTTCCTGGCCGACGAGTGCGTTCACGTTCCGCTGCAGGTTCACCCAGCCGGTCGACCGCCCTTCGGCGTCGCGGATCGGGGTGATCGCGTCGTCGACCCAGTACCACTCGCTCGGGTCGATGGTCGCTTCGCCTGCCGCGCTCTCGGGCGCGCGCGACAGCTCGGGCCGGCGCCGCTGGCGCAGGGTCAGGCCGATACCGCCGGGCAGCACGGCCCCCATCAGGGGGCCCACGGTCGGCATCGCGATCAGCCACGCGCGCAGATGGCGGGCCGCGGCCGCAGGACTGCCACGACCGTCGTCGACCGGACGGCCCGCATCGGGAGCCTGGGACATGAAACGCGACGCCGCCCGGGTGAGGACATCCTCTACCGCGTATCGGCACGTTTCCGGCGAGCTTTACCGCCGTCGTCCAGGCGCAGGGCGCGTCGGACGCTCGAGCACCCCGGTTCGCGCTGCGCGCGGACCCGCCCCGGCCCGAATCATCAAGGCCCGGGTCGGAGAAGCGCGCGACGCACGCGTCCGACCCGGTCGAATCCGGCGCGAAGCGCCTGGCGACGTCGCCTCAGAGAGCCTGCTCGTCCGACTCGCCGGTCCGGATGCGAACGACCCGTTCGATGTCGGAGATGAAGATCTTGCCGTCGCCGACCTTACCGGTGCGCGCCGCCGTCACGATCGCCTCCACCACCTGGTCGAGCAGATCGTCCTTGACGGCCACCTCGACGCGGGTCTTCGGCACGAAGTCCACGACGTACTCGGCGCCGCGGTACAGCTCGGTGTGGCCACGCTGGCGACCGAAGCCCTTCACCTCGGTGACCGTCATGCCGGAGATGCCGATCTCGGACAGCGCCGCGCGGACGTCGTCGAGCTTGAACGGTTTGATGATCGCGGTGATGAGTTTCATGGTCCGCAGGCTCCTGTCGCCCGTCTACGTGGGCCCGAAGGTGGGCACGGTGCCGATTGCAGCTTCCATGCCGACCCGCAAGTTTCTCTTCGAATCATACACTTACGCAGCGCGCCCCGCCCCGACCCGCACCAGCATGGCGCGCCCGGCGCCACCCCGTGCGCGCCTTTGGTGCGCGCTCGGCCCCGGGCGCTCCCGTCGCCCCGCTGCGCGCGGGACGCGGCGGCCGCGGGCACCGGCTCAGCGCGCGACCCACGGCACCACGGTCAGTGCGACGACGGTGACCACGGCCACCGCGGCGAGATCCGCCCAGACGCCGGCCCGCATCATCTGCGGCAGCGTCACCCGGCCGGTCGCGAACACGATCGCGTTCGGCGGCGTGCCGACCGGCAGCATGAATCCGCAGCTCGCCGCCATCGCCGCCGGCGCCAGCAGCAGCAACACCGGGTAGTCGGTCGCGGCGGAGATCGCCGCCAGCACCGGCATCGCGGTCGCGGCGGCCGCGACGTTGCTGTTGAGCTCGGTCCAGAACACGAGCAGCAGCGCGATCGCGATCACGAGCACCGCGAGCGGCAGCACCGAGAGCGCAGCCAGCGAGCCCGCGACGACGTCGGACAGGCCGCTCGCCTTGATGCCCTCCGCGAGCGCGAGACCGCCGCCGAACAGGAGCAGCACGTCCCACGGCACACGGCGCAGGTCTTCGGCGTGCAGGCACGCGCCTTCGTGACCGCGTCCCGCGGGCCACAGGAACAGGGCGAGCGCGGCGCCGATCGCGATCGCGGCGTCGGTGAGCCCGCCGAGACCGGGCATCTCGACGAGCCACGGCCGCGCGATCCACAGCGCGGCGGTGGCGGCGAACACGAACGCCACGCGCTTCTCGGGCGTGGTCGCCGGCCCGAGCTGGGCCAGGCGCTCGCGCACGAGCACCGTGCCGTCGCGCCCCTCGAGCCGGAACGGGAACGCGCGCACGAGCACGAACCAGGCGAGCGGCAGCAGCAGCGCGACGGTGGGCAGACCGAACGCGAGCCACTGCGCGAACGACACCGACACGCCGTAGTGCTGCTGCATGAAGCCGGCCACCAGCGCGTTGGTGGGCGTGCCGATCAGCGTGCCGAGCCCGCCGATCGTCGCCGCATAGGCGACCGACAGCACGATCGCCGTGCCGAAGTGGCGCGCGTCCGCGCCACCGCCGTCCGGCGCCAGCACCGCGGCGATCGACAGCGCCACCGGCAGCATCATCAGCGCGGTCGAGGTGTTCGAGACGAACATGCTGACGACGGCGGTCGCGACCATCATGCCGAACAGCAGCCGCCGCGGCTCGCCGCCGACCCGCGCGACGATCCGGAACGCGATGCGCTTGTGCAGGTTCCAGCGCTCCATCGCGAGGCCGATCAGGAAGCCGCCGAGGATCAGGAAGATCGTCGAGCTCGCGTATGGCGCACCGACGTCCTCGCCGTCCACGATGCCGAGGACCGGGAACGCGACCAGCGGCACGAGCGCCGTCGCGGACAGGGGAATCGCGCCGGTCGCCCACCAGGCCGCCATCAGGATCGTGACGCCCGCGCAATGCCACGCGGGCGCGGCGAACGCCGCCGGCGGCGGCAGCGCGACGAACGCGAGCAGGGCGCCGGCGCCGAGCAGGAGCCCGACGTTCTGCACGGTGGTGCGCGCGTAGCCCTGCGGTTCCCGCATCGATTGCCCCCCCTCGGCCCGTTGCCGCAGCCTGCACGACGTGGCGCGCGGCTTGCAACGGTCGTGACAGCCGCTAGAGTGTCGGCCGCTCCAGGGGGTCCGCATGTCGAGCACGTTCGCGATCGTGGGCGCCGGCCAGACGGCCGCGCAGGCCGTCGAGAGCCTCCGGCGGGAAGGCTTCGAGGGCCGTCTCGTCGTGATCGGCGACGAGCAGCACCTGCCGTACCAGCGGCCGCCGCTGTCGAAGCGCTTCCTGTCCGGCGAGGTGCCGCTCGAGCGCCTGCTCGTTAAGCCCGCGTCGTTCTACGAGAGCTCCCGGGCCGAGCTGAAGCTCGGCGTGCATGCGGAAGGGCTCGACCTCTCGCGGCGCGAGCTCCGCCTCTCCGACGGCGACACCCTGGAGTACGACCGCCTGCTGCTCGCCACCGGCACGAGCCCACGCAGGGTCACGGTGCCGGGCAACGAGCTCGGCGGCGTGCACTACCTGCGCACGATCGCCGACGTCGACCGCATCCGTGCGGAGCTCGCGCAGGCGCGGCGCGTGGTGGTCGTCGGCGCCGGCTACATCGGCCTCGAGGTCGCGGCCACGTGCCGCAAGCTGGGGCTCGAGGTGGACGTGCTCGAGATGGCGGACCGCGTGATGAACCGCGTGGTCGCGCCCGAGGTGTCGGCGTTCTTCGCCGCCGAGCACGCGCGCGAGGGCGTGCGCATCCACACCGAGCGGCTCGTGTCCGGTTTCGAGCCACGCGCCGACGACGCCTCGCGCGTGGGCTGCGTGCACACGCTCGACGGCGAGCGGTTCCCGGCGGATCTGGTGGTCGTCGGCATCGGCGTCGTGCCGGTCACCGGGCTCGCCGCGAGCGCGGGGCTCGCCTGCGAGAACGGCATCGCGGTGGACGCGCACTGCCGCACCAGCGATCCCCACGTCTGGGCCGCGGGCGACTGCACGAGCCATCCGTCGCTCCGCTATCACCGTCGCGTGCGCCTCGAATCCGTCGACAACGCGTTCGAGCAGGCGAAGACCGCGGCCGCGAACATGGCCGGCCGCGAGCTCGTGCACGACAAGGTGCCCTGGTTCTGGTCGGACCAGTACGACCTGAAGCTGCTGATCGTCGGCCTCAACTTCGACTACGACGAGGCGATCGTCCGCGGCGACCCCGCGACGCGCGCGTTCAGCTGCTGCTACCTGCGCGGCGGCGAACTGCTCGCGATCGACTGCGTGAACAACCCGAAGGACTACATGGCCGCGAAGAAGCTGATCGCGGAGCGCGCGCGCTTCGACCCCGCGAAGCTCGCGGACGGCGGCGTGGCGCTGAAGGACGCGGTGGAGTAGACGGGGTCAGGCCCCGTTCATTCGGGCAGCTTCGGGTACGGCCCCAACCGCAGCAGCAGCAGCACGCCCGCCACGATGCGGCCCGGCACGAGACCGATGCCGAGGAACGCCGCCACCCCGAGCCCCAGCACCGCGAACGCCGCCACCATCACCCACAGCGTCGGCTGGCGCAGCGCGGCCTTCGCCGCGTAGCCGACCAGCCACACCGAACGCCAACAGGTTCACCGACGCGACGCCGGTCGCCATCCCGATCGCGGACACGAACACGACCCGCCAGCCGACGAGCGGCCCGCCGAGGCGCACGGAAGGCGCTGCCCCGGCGTCCACTCCCGCACGGGCCCCTGCCGGCGCGCCCGGGGTCCGGCAGGTCGCGGCGCGGCCGGAGCTCACGCTTACTGCACTGCAAAAAACGCCGCTATACTGGGTAGCATCGGAAAATTCAGGACGAACCCATGCCCGACACGACGCGCCCCGGTCCCACGCCGGCCGACTCGACCGTCCAGAAGGACACCGCCAAGGCGGGTCCCGCGAGCGGCAAGCCCTCCACGCCGAAGCCCGCGCCCACCGCGGACGACATCGACCGCGCCTTCCGCGCCGCGCTGTCGAAGTTCACCGGCGGCCTCTCGCCGACCACGTTCGTGACCGCGTGGGCGGACTGGGCTTCGCAGCTCGCGGCCTCGCCGGGTCGCCAGTGGGAGTTGCAGCAGGAGGCGGCCCGACGCGCGCTCGACAACTGGCAGTTCGCCGCACGCGCCATCGGCGGCCAGCCCGCCTCGCCGACCGAGGGGCTGGACGGCGATGCCGACAAGCGCTTCGAGGGCGAGCTCTGGTCGCAGTACCCGTACAACCTGTGGGCGCGAGTGTTCCAGAACGGCGCCGGCTTCCTGAAGGGCCTGCCGCGCGACGTCGACGGCCTGCGTGAGTACCACGCCGAGCTCGTGAACTTCACGGTCACGCAGTGGCTCGACGCGCTGTCGCCCACCAACTTCCTGGCCACGAACCCCGAGCTCGCGGAGCTGACGCGCACCGAGGGCGGCGACAACCTGATGCGGGGCGCCCAGCACCTCGTCGAGGACACCGCGCGCGCGATGCGCGGCGAGGGCCCGGTCGGCGTCGAGGCCTTCGAGGTCGGGAGGAGCGTCGCGGTCACGCCCGGCAAGGTCGTGTACCGCAACGCGCTGATCGAGCTGCTGCAGTACTCGCCCACCACGCCGGACGTGCACGCCGAGCCCGTCTTGATCGTGCCGGCGTGGATCATGAAGTACTACATCCTCGACCTGAGCCCGAAGAACTCGCTCGTGAAGTACCTCGTGGACCAGGGCCACACGGTCTTCATGGTGTCGTGGAAGAACCCGGAGCCGGGCGATCGCGACTTCGGGATGGACGACTACCTCACGCTCGGGCTGAAGGCCGCGATCGACGCCGTCAGCGCGATCACGCACGGCCGGAAGATCCACGCCACCGGCTACTGCATCGGCGGCACGCTGCTGTCGATAGGCAGCGCCACGCTCGCGCGCGAGGGCGACGACCGCCTCGCCAGCGTCACGCTGTTCGCGGCGCAGACCGATTTCTCGGAGCCGGGCGAGCTGTCGCTGTTCATCAACCCGAGCCAGCTCGCGATGCTGGAAGCGCAGATGGCGCAGGCCGGCGTGCTGGACTCGAAGCAGATGGGTGGCGCGTTCCAGATGCTGCGGCCGCGCGACCTGATCTGGCAGCCGATGATCAACAGCTACCTCAAGGGCGCGCGCGACCCGATGATCGACCTGATGGCGTGGAACGCCGACGGCACGCGCATGCCCTACCGGATGCACACCGAGTACCTGTACCGGCTCTACCTCGACAACGAGCTGTCGACCGGCCGGTTCCCGGTCTACGGCGAACCGGTGCGCCTGTCCGACGTGCGCGTGCCGATGTTCGTGGTCGGCACCGAGACCGACCACGTCGCGCCGTGGAAGAGCGTCTACAAGGTCGAGAACCTCGTGCGCTCCGACGACTTCACGTTCCTGCTGACGAGCGGCGGCCACAACGCCGGCATCGTCAGCGGGCCGGTGCACCCGAAGCGGCGGCACCGCGTGCACACGCGCCGCCTCGCGGACCGGCACCTGACGCCGGACGAGTGGACGAAGGCGGTCGCGCCGCAGACGGGCTCGTGGTGGCCGGTGTGGGCGAAGTGGCTGGCCGATCACTCCAGCAGCCGTGTCGCACCGCCGCCGCTCGGCGCACCGGCCGCGGGCTATGCGCCGATCGAGGACGCGCCGGGCCGCTACGTCCGGATGCGCTGAGGGCATCCTTGCCGCGGCGCAGCGGGGCGCGCCGCGGTTTGACGGAATACGGAACCGGGCGCAACCTGCCGCGGGCAACGGCGAAGCTCGCGGCAGCGTCCGACCGACCGTGATCGTGATCGTGATCCGGTTCGCACGGACGCTGCGGGCTCCCTGCTATACAGGCGGCGCCCGGGCCGAGGGCGCCGAAACGAAGACATGCCCCGCCTGCCATCCGCGCCGCTCGGCGCCGCCCTGCTGACCGCCGCATTCGCGGCCCCGGCGCTCGCCGCTCCCGCGGAAGAAGCGTTCCGCATCCTGCACGCCGAGCGCGTCGCGCTCGACGGCCTGCAGGCCGAGCGTGCGCGCGCCGCAGCCGCCGGCGGCGAAACCGCCGCACCACCCGCCGGCGCGCACGACGGGGCCGCCGGCCCGCGCGTGCAGTTCGAGGGCTACGGCCGTCGCTTCGAGCTCGAGCTCGAGCGCAACTCGCGCCTCGCACCCGCACTCGCCGCGCTGCCCGATGCACCGGCCGTGTGGCGCGGCGAGCTCGCGGGCCAGCCCGGCTCGTGGGTGCGGCTCACGGTCGCGAGCGGCCGGGCGCACGGCATGATCTGGGACGGACGCGATCTCTACGTGATCGAGCCGGCCGCGGACGCGCAGCCGCACCTCGTGAACGCGCCCGTCGCGAGCTCGACCGCCGCCGCCCGCACGGCCGGCACCGCGAGCGACACCGTCGTCTACCGACTCTCGGACACTCTCGTGCCCGCCGACAGCGCACTCTGCGGCGTGCGCACGCTCACGCAGCCGGCGGGCGAGCGCAACGGGCTCGACGCCTACCGCCGCCTCGTCGGCGAACTGCAGTACGGCGCGGCGAACGGCACCGCCGCGCCGCCGACGGCGAACGCGACCGCGCCGACGCGGCGGCTGCAGCTCACCGCGGTCGCCGACTACGAGCTCTCGGTGCGCGTCGGCGTGACCGGCGCGCGCGACCGCATCGTCGCCCGCTTCAACAGCATCGACGGCATCTTCAGCGAGCAGGTCGGCGTGCAGATCGAACTGCTCGGCGTGCCCGCGGTGTTCCAGACGCCGCAGCAGCCGTTCAGCAGCAGCTCGGCCAGCACGCTGCTCGAGCAGGTCGGCACCTACCGGCAGTCGCTCTCGCAGCGCGGCGGCCTTACGCACCTCGTGACCGGTCGCGATCTCGACGGCACGACGGTCGGCATCGCCTACATCGGCGCGCTCTGCAGCACGCGCTTCGGCGTCTCGCTCAGCGAGAACTCCGGCTCGTTCGCGGAACTGATCGCCGCGCACGAGATCGGCCACAATTTCGGGGCGCCGCACGATGGCGAGGACGCCTGCGCGACGACGCCCTCGAACCAGTTCCTGATGGCGCCGCGCGTGAACGGCAGCCGCACGTTCTCCGACTGCAGCCTGGCGCAGATGCGCGCGCAGCTGGCCACGGCGCAGTGCCTGCTGCCCCCGACGACCGCCAGCGTCGATCTCGCGGTCGGCGCCGATCCGGCGCCGGCCGACGCCGTGGCCGGCGCGCCGTTCACCGTGCGCGCGACCCTCGCGAACGTCGGCACCGCGGCGGCGTCGAACGCCAGGCTGCGGTTCGCGCTGCCTGCGGGAGTCACCGCGCTCGACGGCACCGCGACGGGCGGCGGCACGTGCGCGACCGAGGCCGGCGGCATCGCCTGCAGCTGGAGTTCGTTCGGCGCGGGCGCCAGCGCCACCGTCGCGGTTCGGCTGCAGGCCGCCGCCGCCGGCAGCTACCCGGTGAGCCTGCTGTCCTCGGCCCCCGGCGACGCGAGCCCGGCCAACGACGCGGCGAGCGTCACGGTGGTCGTGGCGACGCCGGCCGCTGCGACGACTCCCGCCCCGACGCCGGCGCCCGCGACGCCGGTCGCCGCGCCGCCGGCGACCGGCGGCGGTGGCGGCGTCCTGGACTACGCGGCCCTGCTCGCGCTGCTCGGGGCGAGCCTGCTGCGCCTCTACGGAGCGCGCCCGCAGCGCATCACGTCAGCACGACGAGCAGGTCCTTCGCATCGACGTGCTGCCCGGGCTTCGCGAGCACCTCGGCGATCACGCCGTCCCGTTCGGCCCGCACCGCCGCCTCCATCTTCATCGCCTCGAGCGTGACGAGCGCATCGCCGCGCGCGACCTTTGCGCCCGGCGTCGCCGCCACCGTGACGACCGTGCCAGGCATCGGCGCACCGACGTGCGCGGCGTTGCCGGCCTCGGCCTTGCGCGTCGGGGGGCGCTTCGCGACCTTCGAGCGATCCTGCACGCGGACCGAGCGAGGCTGGCCGTTCAGCTCGAAGAACACGGTGCGCGTACCGTCCTCGTGCGCCTCGCTGGTCGTGACGAAGCGGACGATCAGCGTCTTGCCGCGCTCGAGGTCGAACGACAGTTCCTCGCCCGGGTCCATCCCGTAGAAGAAGGTCGGCGTCGGCAGGGTCGCGACGTTGCCGTAGTGCGAGCGCTCCTTCGCGTAGTCGAGGAACACCTTCGGGTACATCAGGCAGGACGCGAGTTCGACGTCGGTGATCGCGCGACCCGCCTTCCGCTCCGCGGTCGCGCGCTCGGCCGCGAGGTCCGCGGGCGCGAGCACCTCACCGGGCCGCACCGTCAGCGGCTTCTCGCCCTTCAGGATCTTCTGCTGCAGCCGCTCGGGGAAGCCGCCGTACGGCTGGCCGAGGTCGCCGCGGAACAGTTGCACGACGCTCTCGGGGAACGCGATCTCGTGGTCGGGGTCCTCGACCTGGGCACGGGACAGTCCGCTCGTGACCATCATGATCGCCATGTCGCCGACGACCTTCGAGCTCGGCGTCACCTTGACGATGTCGCCGAACATCTCGTTGACCTCGGCGTACGCGCGCGCGACCTCCGGCCAACGGTGATCCTCGATGCCGAGCGAGCGCGCCTGCTCGCGCAGGTTCGTGTACTGCCCGCCGGGCATGCCGTGCACGTACACCTCGGACGCGCCGGAACGGATGTCGCTCTCGAACGCGCCGTAGAGGCGCCGCACCTGCTCCCAGTAGCCCGAGATCGCGCGCAGCTTCTCGGGATCGAGCCCGGTGTCGCGCGGCGAGTGCCGCAGCGCCTCGACGATGGAGCCCAGGTTCGGCTGCGAGGTCAGCCCGCTCATCGAGTCGAGCGCGCCGTCCACCGCGTCGCAGCCCGCCTCGATCGCCATCAGCACGCTCGCCGCCGAGATGCCGCTCGTGTCGTGCGTGTGGAAGTGGATCGGGATCCCGATCTCCTGCTTCAGGGCCTTCACGAGCGTGTACGCCGCGCGCGGCTGGCAGAGGCCCGCCATGTCCTTGATGCCGAGCACGTGCGCGCCCGCGCGCTCGAGCGCCTTCGCCATCGTGACGTAGTACTTCAGGTCGTACTTGCGCTCGCGCGGGTCGGACAGGTTGCCCGTGTAGCAGATCGCCGCCTCCGCGACCCTGCCCTCCTCCGCCACCGCCTCGATCGCGAGGCGCATGTTCTCGACCCAGTTCAGCGAGTCGAAGATGCGGAACACGTCGATGCCTTCCTTCGCGGCCTGCCGCACGAAGTAGCGCACCACGTTGTCCGGGTAGTTCGCGTAGCCGACGCCGTTCGACGCGCGCAGCAGCATCTGCAGCAGCAGGTTCGGCATCGCGGCCCGGAACTGCGCGAGGCGGTCCCAGGGGCACTCCTTCAGGAAGCGCATCGCGACGTCGAAGGTCGCGCCGCCCCAGCACTCCACGGAGTACAGCTGCGGCAGCCAGTGCGCGTAGTGCGGCGCGATCGCCGCCATGTCGTGCGTGCGGAAACGCGTCGCCAGCAGCGACTGGTGTGCGTCGCGCATGGTCGTGTCGGTGACCAGCACGCGCTCCTGCGCGAGCATCCAGTCCGCGAGCGCCTTCGGGCCCTGCGCGTCGAGCAGCTGCTTGGTGCCCGGCGGCGGCGTGGCCGCCGCGTCCAGCCGCGGCGCGCGCGGCAGCGTCAGCCGCGCCGGCTTCGGCCGCCCCTTCACCTCGGGGTTGCCGTTCACGATCACGTCGCCGATGAAATTCAGGAGGCGCGTCGCGCGGTCCCGGCGGCGCGGGAAGTCGAACAGCTCCGGCGTCTCGTCGATGAACTTGGTCGTGTAGTCGCCGTAGGCGAACTTCGGGTGCTGGATCACCTGGTCCAGGAAGCGCAGGTTCGTGACGACCCCGCGGATCCGGAACTCCCACAGCGCGCGGTGCATCCGGCGGATCGTCTCCTCCGGGGTCGGCGCCCACGCGGTCACCTTCACCAGCAGCGAGTCGTACGACCGGCCGATGAACGCGCCGGAATACGCGGTGCCCGCGTCGAGCCGGATGCCGAAGCCTGCCGGGCTGCGGTAGGCGCTGATCCGGCCGTAGTCCGGGATGAAGTCGTTCTCCGGGTCCTCGGTGGTCACGCGGCACTGCATCGCGTGGCCGGTGATGCGGATCTCGTCCTGCACCGGCACGCCGCTGCCGGGCGTGCCGATCGCGTGCCCTTCCGAGACGCGGATCTGCGCCTTCACCACGTCGATGCCGGTGACCATCTCGGTCACCGTGTGCTCGACCTGGATGCGCGGATTCACCTCGATGAAGTAGATCTTCCCGGTGTCCGCGTCCTGCAGGAACTCGACGGTGCCGGCGCAGCGGTAGTTCACCGCCCGGCCGATCTTGAGCGCCTGCTCGCAGAGCGCCTCGCGCTCCGCCTGGCTCATGAACGCGGCCGGCGCGCGCTCGACCACCTTCTGGTTGCGGCGCTGCACGGTGCAGTCGCGCTCCCACAGGTGCACGAGGTTGCCGTGCGCGTCGCCGAGCAGCTGCACTTCCACGTGCCGCGCGCGCCGGATCAGCTTCTCGAGGTAGACCTCGTCGTTGCCGAACGCGGCCTTCGCCTCGCGCCGGGCGGCACCGACCTTCTCCACGAGCTCCGCGGCGGACTCGACGACGCGCATGCCGCGCCCGCCGCCGCCCCAGCTCGCCTTCAACATCACCGGAAAGCCGACCTCGGCCGCGAGCCTCTCGACCCCGGCGGGATCGTGCGGCAGCGGCGGCGTCGCCGGCATCACCGGCACGCCGGCGGACACCGCGAGGTTGCGCGCCGAGACCTTGTTGCCGAGGGTGCGCATGGTGTCGGGCGTCGGCCCGACGAAGACCATCCCCGCAGCCGCCACGGCCTCCGCGAACTCCGGGTTCTCGGAGAGAAAACCGTAGCCCGGGTGCACCGCATCGCAGTGCGCCTCGCGCGCGATCCGCACGATGTCCTCGACGTCGAGGTAGGCCTCGATCGCGCCCTTGCCCTCGCCGACGAGATAGCTCTCGTCCGCCTTGGTCCGGTGCAGCGAGAAGCGGTCCTCGCGGGAGTAGATCGCGACGGTGCGGATGCCGAGCTCGTTCGCCGCCCGCATCACGCGGATGGCGATCTCGCCGCGATTCGCGATCAGCAGGCGGCCGATCCGGCGCGGGCCGTCGGTCGATGCCGGGGCGGGTCCCCGGCCGGTGCCGGGTCCCGCTCCTCGTTCGATGCTCATGGTGATCCCCGTGGGGCGGGCCCCGGCCGGTGGTCCGGGCGCAGCCGCGATCGCGACTATAGCCGCTGGTCCAGCCTGCTGCACCGCAGTAAGGGCCCGAGGCGGCGGCGCGGTGGAGCAGCGGCGCGGCACCGCCGGCGGCCGGGCGGCGCGGCCGTGACCGCCAGCTGCTTCGCCTGCGCCGCGTCGTCCGCGTTCTGCTTCACGGTCGAGGTCATCTCCTCCATCGAGGACGCGGTCTCCTCCAGGCTCGAGGCCTGCTCCTCGGTCCGCTGCGAGAGGTTCGTGTTGCCCTTCGAGATCTCCTCCGCGCCGGTGCTGACCTCGACCCAGCAGGGCCTCGAGCGCCTGCTTCTTCACCGGATCCTGCGTGCGCTCGACCGCCTTGCCCATGTCGATCACGACGTTTTCGGCGGGGTGCTTCGCGCGCGCCTTCAGCGCGCCGATGTAGGCGGCCGCGTCGGCGGTCGGCGCAGTGCCGTCGCTCAGCCTCCGGATCAGCGCGGCGCGCAGCGCCGCCATGTTCACGGCCGTGTCGCAGAGCGCTCGAGATTCCCCTCCGCCGGCTGGAGAGGGATTGAGGGTTTTCCTCAGGCCGCGCCGCGCGTCCGGGCCCGGAACGAGCCCGTTTCGAGGTCGGCGTACTCCGCCTCGCGGAACACCGTGCGGTTGCGACCGTCGCCCTTGGCTTCATAGAGCGCCTCGTCGGCGAGCTGCACGAAGCCGTGGGGCGTGCGCTCGAGCGTCGGCCAGACGTAAGCGGCGCCGACACTGACCGTCACGCCGCGCGCGACCGGCGAATCCCCGTGGGGAATGCCGAGGCTCGACACGCCGGCGTGGATGCGGTTGCCGAACTCCGCGACGGCCTCGCGCGAGGGATCGTAGAGCACGATCGCGAACTCCTCGCCGCCGTAGCGCGCGACGAAGTCGAGCGGCCGGCGCGCCGCGCGGGCCAGCGCCGCCGCCACCGCCTTCAGGCATTCGTCGCCGGCCTGGTGCCCGTGCCGATCGTTGAAGCGCTTGAAGAAGTCGATGTCGACCAGCAGCAGCGCGAGCGGCACGCCGTCGCGCTGCGCCTGCCTCCAGTGCGTGTCGAGGTGTTCGTCGAAGCGCCGGCGGTTGTAGATGCCCGTGAGCCCGTCGCGCGCCGCGATCTCGGACAGCAGCATCTCCTCGAGGAACTGCGTGCGCACCACCCGCTCGATCGAGGCGGCCACGGTCGCGCCGACCAGGTTCGCACAGAGCAGCACGAGCGCGTTGTAGGCCAGCTGCGTCTCGGGCACGTCGCCCGCGAAGCCGAGCGCGAGGTACGCTCCCCAGAGGATCGCGTTGGAGCGCAGCGCCTCGTAGAACAGCAGGCCCGCCAGGTAGTAGACGAAGATCGTCGCGATCACGACCGTCGGGAACAGCAGGGTCACCCCGCTCCCGCTGGCCTCGATCTCGGCCGCGACGAGCGCGATCCCGGGGAGCGGCGCGAGCAGCGGCGCCACCCGCGGGTAGATGTGGCGCCCCTTCTCGAGATAGGTGATCGCGATGCCGGCGACGATGACCGGCAGCAGCAGGCCGAACTGCAGCAGGTAGATCGCCCGCTGGTACTCGGGGTCGAGCACGAGCGCGTTCAGCCCCCCGAACGCGAGCGACAGCGCGACGGCGAGATACAGGTTGAACCGGATCTGGGTCAGCCGCGTGCGCGCCTGGTCCCGCCGGAATTCCCGCTCCAGCTCGCGCTCGAACTTCAGCCACGGGAACCCGGCGCGGAGCTGGCGCTTCGCAGCGGACTCGTCGGTGATCAGCTGCTGGGTCTGGTCCGGGTTCAGCACGGCGCGGCGGTCGGACGGGCGGTGGTGCTATGTCACACGGACCACGGCCCGTCTACTGCGGAACGGCGCACGAAACTCGCGCCGTGCGGCTTCAGTCTTCGCGGGGCTCGCTCGCGGCGCGACGCGCGTCACGGATGCGGGTGCGCCAGACCTCGAAGGGATCCCAGCCGGGCCCCGAGTCCTCGGCCGTGGGGCCGGCCGTCGGAACGCCGGCGCTCCCGGAGCCCCGGGCGGCCGCGCCGAGACTGCGGACGGTAGTGACCTGCGCGGAGAGAACCGGACCGGAAGCCCCGACCGCCGTGGGCAGGCTCTCGTCGTTCGCAGCTTCCAGCAGCGCTACGACCTCGCCCGTATTCGTGTCCGGGTCGGCTGACTGCATCCCTTCTCCCCCACCGGCATTGCGGGAAAGATGTTAAGCGATCTCGGGGTTTCTCTGTGACGTCGATCACATGAAGATTGCGTGGCTGCGGTGCGACGTCGCGCGTTATGTCACATCGACCGCGTCGTGCAGCCACACCGATACCTGCGTGCCGCCTTCCGGTCGCGGCGCGAGCGTCAGCCGACCGCCGTGCGCTTCCGCGATCTCGCGGCTCAGCGTGAGCCCGAGCCCGGTACCCGCCGGCTTCGTCGAATAGAAGGGCAGCAGCGCCTTCTCGAGCACCGCCGCCGACATGCCGGCACCCCGGTCGAGCACCCTCACCTCGGTGCCCCCGGCCACGCGTTCCACGGCGAGTCGCACGGCGAACGCGGGCGACCCGGACTCGTGGGCGTTCTTCAAGAGGTTGATCAGCACCTGCTCGAACTGCACCGGGTCGAACCACCCCGGCGACTCCGGCAGCTCGCCGTCCAGTGCAAACGCCACGGTCGCGCGCAGCCGCGCGACGAACGGCTCCCACTCCACCCGCACCGGCGGCGGCTGCGGCAGCTTCGCGAAGCGGGCGTAGCCGTCGATGAACTCCTTGAGGTGCGCGGCGCGCTCCTCGAGCGTGCCGAACACGCGCTCCAGCGTCGCGCGATCCGGCTCCAGCGCGAGCGGCGTGGTCTGGATCACGGTGTCGAGCAGCCGCCCGCGCGACTGCAGCGTCTGCCGCTCGTCGCGGAACCGGCGGCCGACCTCGTTGTAGGGGTCCACCAGCGCGGCGACCAGCGCCGCACCAGGCGCGGCGGCGCCGGCCGACACCAGCGCGACACGGCCTTCGAGCGAGAAGCGAGCAGAACTCTGCGACGTCGGGCGGCGCATAGCGCCGTTGCGGAATCCCGCTATCGTGCCCGCGAGTGTGATGATCCTTAATTTCTTCATGCGCCGGCGCGATACTCCGGCCGTCGTGCCCAGGTCGGGGGTCGCTCCATGCCGTCAGCCCTGCGGGTCGTGCGCGCCGTCCGTCGCGTCCTGTGCCGCGGCGCTGCGCTCGCCGTTGCCTGCGCGGCGGCGCCGGCCCTGGCGCAGTCCACGACCGCCGACGGCCCGGACGCGCCCGGCGTGCCGACGCTCGACGAGGTCGTGGTCAAGGGCCAGCTGCTCCGCGCGGCGGACGCTCCCTACACCGCCGTCACGCTGGAGACGGTGGACGTCCGCGAACTCGCGGTCAGCCAGGTGGACCAGCTGTTCGCGCAGGTGCCTGGAATGGCCGTGCGCGACCTGCAGCTCGGCGGCGTCGCGAACTCGATCGTCATCCGCGGCTTCGGCGGCGGCGGCCACGGCGGCGACCTCGGCGCGGTGCTCGACGGCATTCCGCTGAACGAGGCGATGTCGCACGCGGACGGCTATTTCGACCTGAACGTGCTGGTGCCGCTCGAGATCGCCGGCTTCACGGTCTACAAGGGCGCGGTCTCGCCGCTGTACGGCAACTTCAACCGCGGCGGCCTGCTCGCGATCGAGACGCGCAAGGGCGGCGAGTACGCGGAGCTCGACGTGGCGGCGGGCTCGTTCGGGCTCCTGGACCTGCAGGGCGCATGGGGCGGCGCGCTCACCGAGCGCCAGCGGGTGAACCTCGCCGGCCACCTGCACCGCGGCGACGGCTTCCGGCGGAACTCGCGCGGCGAGCGGGGCACCCTCGCCGGCCGCTGGACGATCGACGTGGCGCCGCAGGTCGAAGTCGCGGTGTCCGCGCGCTGGCACGCGGCCGACCACGATTCCGCCGCGTACCTGCTGCGCAGCCAGTTCCTCGCGGATCCGCGCGGCATCGACCCGCGCGTGCAGAACGACGGCGCGGACAAGCGCTTCGCCACCGCGCGCACGGACCTGAACTACACGGTGAACGACGACCTGAAGCTGCTGAGCTGGGTCTACGGTACGCGCCAGCAGTTCACGCGCTGGTTCTCGCGGCCGGTGAGCGCGAGCGCGTGGGCACAGCGCGAGGAGACCTACCACCGGAGCGTGAACGGCCTGGGCGCGAGCCTGAACGGCCGGCTCGCGGTGGCCGGCGCGACGTGGAACTACGTCGTCGGCCTCGAGACGATCCGCGAGTCCACCGAGTACCAGTTCCACGACGGGCTGCGCGACCGCACGCGCGTGAACCCCGCGCTCGCGAATCGCGACACGCGGCTCGACGACGTCGCGGCCTTCGCCGAGCTGGAGGCGCCGCTGCACCCGCTCGCGCAACTGACGCTCGGGCTCCGCGCGGATCGCTTCGACGGTGGCTGCCGCCGGCTCGGCCCCGAAGCCGGTAGCGATCCCTGCGGTCCCCTGAACGACCCGCGCCACGTCAGCCCGAAGGTCGGCCTGCGCTCCGCGGTCGCGCCGTGGCTCACGCTGCGCGCGAGCTGGGCGGAAGGCTTCGCGCTGCCGAACGGCTTCGTGAAGTACTCCGTGGGCGGGCAGCCGCTGGACGAAACCGTGTTCCGGCAGACGGAGGTCGGCGCGACGCTCTCGCTCGGCGGCACCGTCGACTTCGATCTCGCGGCGTGGCGCATCGAGTCGGACGGCGAGGTGCGCACGGTGTCGCCCGGCGTGTTCGAGAACTTCGGCGCGACGCGCCGGCAGGGGCTCGACGCCAGCCTGCGCTGGCGGCCTTTCGACGCGCTGACGCTGACGACCTCGTGGGGCGTGGCGCGGACCGAGATCCTCAATAACGCGAACGCCGCGCTCGTCGGCCGGCGCGTTGCGGGCGTGCCGGCCGGTGCCGCGAGCGTGGACGTCGAGTACGCACCGCTGCCCGCGTGGTCTTTCACCGCGGGCTGGCGGTATGTCGGGCGCTACGACCTCGACGCAGCGAATTCGCAGACGGCGGAGAGCTACGCGCTGCTCGGGCTCGGCCTGGCCTACCTGGGCGAGGGGCGGTGGCCCTACCGGGCGTACCTGCGCATCGAGAACGCCGGCGACGAGCCCCATGCGACCAACGAGCTGCTGCTGGCGGGGCAGCGGGCCGTGGCGCCGGGCGCACCGCGTTCGGTGCGGGCCGGCCTGCAGTTCGGGTTCCGTTGAGGAGCGGCAAGGGAAGCCACTGGCGACTGAGGCCGAGTTCGCGCGCGGCGCGCGCGACCAAGCCGCCCGCGCCGGCCAGCGCCCGCGCGATCGCGACGCGCTGCTGCTGCCCGCCGGAAAGCTGCGACGACAGGTGGTTGCGCCGCGCCGCGAGGCCGACCAGTTCCAGCGCGCGTTCGATCCGCGCCCTGCGCTCCGCCGCCTGCAGGCGCAGGCCCGCGTTGTCGCCGGACTGCCGCGCGGTCAGCAGCTTCTGCCGGATCTCGATCGACTCGCGCGCGAAATCCGCTTCCAGCGATTCGAGCGCCGCGGTCTCGCGCGCCAGTTCGTTGCGCAGCTCCGGGCTGTCGACGGTGGCGAGGGGCTGGCCCTTCTTCACCGGCTCGCCGTCGCGCACCGCGTACTGCACCGTGCCCGGCGCCGGCGCAGGCGCGCCGCCGGATCGAGGGGACGATCCTGCGCGCCGACGCCGCGGATACGCATCACGCGGACGGTGTCCGGATCGGGCAGCGCGGGCTGCGCGCCCGCGACGGCGGCCGCGAGGGTCGCGGTCAGCGTGATCAGTGTCCGGTGAAGGAAGCGCGTGTCCATGCGGCGGCTCCGGGGTTCGAGACCCCTCGAGCAAGCCGCGCGCCAACCCGGAGAACGCTCGCAAGCCACTGAACGAGACGGCGATTCCGTGGCGCGAACCAAGGGGGCCGCGTGTCCGCCTCCGGACACCGGACACCCGGCGGACACTTTCCCGCGGACAGGCGGACGGACGGCCCGTCTACGGCGCGAAGTACTTCGCGAGATAGTCGCGGAACGGTTCCTGCGGCTGCCGCTCGAGCCGCTCGTGAGCTTCGAGCGACTCCTCGGCTTCCTGCGCGAAGGCCGCGAGCTTGCGCTCGTCAGGCGCGTGCAGCTCGGTGAAGTACTGCTTGTAGGTGCGCGACATGCGCAGCGCGAGCTCGAAGAACGACTCGCCGGTCTCGCGCATGTCCTTCAGCAACCGCGCCGACGGCGTGGCCTCGACGTCCACGAGCTTCTGCGCCTGCACCGCGAGCGCCGTCGCGTAGGGCTTGGCGGGATCTCCGTGGTCCAGCAGCTCGCAGGTGCCCTGCATCGCGTCGAGAATCTCGGCCGCCCACGTGCGCAGGTCCGCGTCGCGACCGTCGTAGCGGAGCTTCAGCCCCGGCTCGCGGCCGCGGCGCGCGACGGTCACGTGGTTGCGGTCGAGCTCGTCCTGCTGCGACTGGTCGATCCGCTCGCTCGGCGCCAGCACGCAGAAGGCCGCGAAGGCTTCGAGGAAACGCAGCTTGTTCTGGTTCACGCCGACCGGGTCGAGCGCCGAGACGTCGAGTGAGCGCATCTCGATGTACTCGACGCCGCCACGCTTCAGCGCCTTGGTCGGGCGCTCGCCGGAGCGCGCGACGCGCTTCGGGCGGATGAACGCGTAGTACTCGTTCTCGATCTGCAGGCAACTGGCGTTCAGCTGCCGCCACTCGCCGTCCACCTCGATGCCGAGCTTCGCGTACTCGGGGGACGGCGTCGAGATCGCGCGCGACAGGTCGCGCACGTAGTCGTCCAGCGAGTTCACCGAGATCGAGAGCTCGGCCTGGTTCTTGTTGCGGTAGCCGAGGTCGCTCATCCGCAGCGAGGTCGCATACGGCGAGTACAGCGTGCCCTTCGCGAGTTCCACGAGCCCGTGGTCGTCGCGGCCAGCGACGAACGACGGACACACCGCCGGCGAGACGCCGAACAGGTAGTGGATCAGCCAGCCGTGCCGGCGGTAGTTCCTGAGCAGCGCAAAGTACTGCTCCGAGACGAAGTCCTGGCCCGCGTCGTGGCTCTTCAGCACGTCCGCGAGCACCGGCCAGAAGTGCGCCGGGAACGAGTAGTTGAAGTGCACGCCGGAGATGGCCTGCATGATGCGCCCGTACCGCAGCCCGAGGCCGATGCGGTAGACCGTCTTCATCTTCCCGACGTTGGAGCGGCCGTACTGCGCGATCGGGATGCTGGCGTCGCCCTTGAGCGCGCACGGCATGCTGGTGGCCCACAGCAGTTCGTCATCGTCCATGTGCCGGTAGACGAACTGGTGCAGGTCCGTGAGGTACTGCAGCAGTTCCCAGCTGGTCGTGAACGTCGGCGTCACGAGCTCGATCAGCGCCTCGGAGTAGTCCGTCGTGATGTGGTCATTCGTCAGCGCAGAGCCGAGCGCGCGCGGATGCGCACGTTGCGAAATACGACCTTCGGGCGTGACGCGCAGCGATTCCTTCTCGACGCCCTTGAGGCCGCCCAGCAGCACGGCGCGCTCGCCGGAGTTGATCAGCCCGGCGAGGCGGCTCTCGTACTGACGGTCGATGCGGGCGCGAGGCATGAGCGGCGGCCGGGGTCCACGCAGGGCCGGCTAGTGTAGCGGAACGGGGTGCCGGGCCGGAGCGGAGCGAAGTGCCACTGCCGTGCGCGGCCGCGCGCGCTGGCGCGGTCGCGACGACGTCTACGGGTGCACCCTCAGAAGCGGATCCTGCCGGTCAGCACGTCCTTGAGCATCACGAAGTCGCCCGCGAGGCTGTACAGCGGGTGGCGGAAGGTCGCGGGCCTGTTCTTCTCGAAGCAGAAGTGGCCGACCCACGCGAAGCCGTAGCCGACGACCGGCGCGGCGATCAGCCAGCGGGCGTCGCCGGTGACGAGGGCCGTCGCCGCGATGGCGATCACGCCGCCGGTGCCGATCACGTGCAGGCGGCGCGACGTGCGGTTCGCGTGCTCGCTCAGGTAGTACGGGTAGAACTCGGCGAAGCTCGTGAAGCGACGTTGCTCGACGGCGGCCATGGTCGAACTCCGAGCCGGGCGGAATGCTGCCGTGCAGGGGAAATTCGGCCGTAATCCTCCATCGGACTCGAGGCGCAGGACAAGCCTCGCCCTGCCGCACGGCGGGTAGGAGGCGGCCGCGGGTCGCCTGTCGGCAAACCTTACA
>Ga0315900_10004015_pt1 | contig 21005 bp, 10 predicted proteins | sample LakEriMetagenome_FD_203521 | JGI IMG/M metagenome (GOLD analysis project Ga0315900, IMG submission 203521) | Freshwater fungal communities from buoy surface, Lake Erie, Ohio, United States - Buoy 12 MA114 | ecosystem: Environmental > Aquatic > Freshwater > Lake > Lake biofilm | place: USA: Lake...
ACGGATTTTCCGGAGCGATCGTCCATTGGGCGAGTTCCAATCGGCCGTTGTCAGTGGCTTGGACTCGGATTCGACGATTCAATTCAGGCTCATGGGAATTGATGCACGAGAGAAAACCTCGCTCAACGACAGGTCCTAAGCGATGGACCGAGCCTCGCACATGGATCGGGATATCCGAGGGAGAATCGGAAGGCCTGAGGGTCTGTGCCATGGGGCGAAAGTCCAATTCCTTCTGGATTTCAGTTTGGAGTTTCTCAAGAATGGCGATCTGTTTGTTCATCGATTCCTGCTGCTCGTCAACGTTTTTGGCAGAGGATTTGGACTCGGCTTGCGGTTCCTTCTTCGATGAATACTCCAGCTCGGGCATAAACTGAACCGAGTCGGCGATGACATGGCCGTCGGCCTGTTCGTTGCTGACGATCACAAAGGCCGCTCCGTCTTTTTCGAAACGGTATCTTCCGAGGTTGAACCACAAGCCATCTTCGGCCGGTGGTGTTCTCTGATTCACCACAACGAGGGTTTCCCCGTCGGCATTAAAGACGCGGACCTGGGTCTTGGAACTTCGATTTTCGCCATGCGCGTAGGACATGCGAACGGTGTAGAGGCCCGAGGCCAGCGAACCGGGGTCGAAGGTAACGCTTTTGCTACCCCGGTCTTTGTTCTCGTCGTGAAGGTAACCCTCGTCGATGTAGACCTTGACCGAGTTGGATTCCTTCCAGGAACCGATCTTCTTGGCCTGTCGGTCGTCGACGACGACACCGGAGACTTCTTGGGAGCTTACGACCGTCGCGCTCTGGTTGCCCTGTTTCTTTCGATCTTTGAGCAGACTGAGCTCTTTCTTGACCTCCTGGAGCCTTTTTGCCAACGCGTCGAATTTCTGTTGCTCTTGGTCGGTCATGGGCAACGGTTGACGGATCCATTTCGAGACATTCTCGTGATCCATCGAGACCGAGGATTTGAGAATGCCAGCTAGGGCATAGTAATCGGCCGTAGGTATAGGATCGAACTTATGATCGTGGCAACGCGCACAGCCGAGTGTCTGCGCTAAGAAGGTTCTCCCGAAGACTTCGATTTGCTCGTCGACAGCATCCATCTCGAGTTGCTTCTTGTCTTGCTCCTCGTAGTTGTGATCGCCGATGGCCCAGAAGGTGGTCGCAACGAGCCGCCTCTGGAGTTCTTCGATGGTCCTGCCTTGAGGGCTTTGACGATTCATCAAATCCCCAGCGATTTGCTCGGCGATTACCCCGTCGAATGGGCGGTCCTGGTTGTAGGCCTCGATGAGATAATTCCGATATCGCCAAACATCAGGGAATACAAATCCTCGCAAGGTCAACGACTCGGCATAGCGAACGACGTCCATCCAATGACGAGCGAAACGCTCCCCGTAGCGAGCAGAGGCTAGGTACTCGTCGACCAAACGCGATCGGACCGAATCCCACTGCGAGTCCTCGGTGGTTTGAAACAGCTTCAACGCCGAATCGATCGACTCGTAGCTCGGATTCATTCCATGCAGATCGATCGCTAGGCGGCGAATCCAAGTTCGCTCATCGACGAGCCGACTCGGTTCGACTTGAAGAGATTCGCTACCCCTAGCTAGAAATGCATCGATGGGATTCGATTGCCCGTTGGTCGGAATTTCGAATCGAACCAGTGGTCGATAAGCCCAATGCTCTCGAGCGTGCTCGACCCCAAGGGCCGAGTGTTTGGTAGCAATCGCTCCGGGTTTGCCGTCTTGCGGGGTGCCCTCAGGTTCTTTTTGGAAATCTAAGGATACCTTGGCTCCCAAAGCGATCCAGTCCTCAAGGATTCCAACCTCGGAAGCCGACATGCGGTTCTCAGGCGGCATAAGCAATTTCGGATCGCGGTATCGGATCGCGCGAAGGATCAGGCTATTTTCGGGCGATTCGACGATCAATGCCGGACCGGAATCTCCTCCCTTGAGCATCCCTTCGAGAGAATCCAAGGACAGTCCGCCGTTTTGCTCGGTCGCCTGCGAATGGCATTCGTAACACTTCGAAATCAGCAGAGGTCGTACTTGTTTTTCGAAAACTTCATCGATGGCCTTCGGACCATCCTGAGCGAACGTCGCATCGATCACACCGAGGAGTGCAGGGAGCAACCCGCACCAAAACATCGCGTTCGACAGCGACGCCTTCGATGGGTGAAGGAATAAAATTCGGGACAATCGATCGAAACAAAAACGCATTGCAACGGTTCGAATGAGGGAGGGATGCGGCAGACCGAACGTATCGGTTTCCAGTAGTATGACTGATTCCTGGGGCTCGTGCAGCACTTCGGATCGTATTTAACTCGGCATTCTAGGATCTGAACCTCGAATTTTGCTTGCGATGGCACCCAGCAGCCCGGAAAATTCAGTACGTTGGGTGCGTTCGACGGGTCCACACACCGGCCCAATCCAAATCCTTGGGCAGATTGCAGGCCTTCGGAAAACCAATTCGGGCAACCATTTCGCGCAAGCAATTCAGGCAAGCATGAGGGAGCAAGCAACTTGGTGCTGATGAAAAAGAATTGGAAGCTCATCCTCGCATGCTCGGTCCTGCTCGCTTCGACCGTGTTGGTTTTAGCGCAACCGCCCCGAGGGCGTTTTCGGCGCGATTGGCAATCGGCCGGTCGCGGTGGTGTTGAGAGTTGGGAAATCGACAGCAAGTTCGTCAAGGACACGTTTACTTTCGTGAGGATCAAGTACGATTCGGCGGGCTATCGCCGTGGGGGTGGTTGGGCGACGGACTTTCGAGATAGCGAATTGAATTTCAGTTTGAGACTTCAGCAGTTGACGACGCTCAAGGTGAATCCAGAGCCGATTGTTCTGGAATTGAGCGATCCGAAGCTTTTCGAATATCCCTTCATCTACATCATTGAACCTGGGGATTTGATGTTTCATGAACCGGAGGTACTGGCGTTGCGCAAGTACCTCGATAACGGTGGCTTCTTGATGGTCGATGATTTTTGGGGCGATGAGGAGTACGAGAATTTCTATCGAGAGCTCAAACGGGTGTTCCCCAACCGAGAGCCGCAGGAAGTCCCGCTTGAGCATGAGATTTTCCACTGCGTCTACGATTTGAAGGAAAAACCACAGCTACCTTCGATTCAATCGGCTTGGAATGGCAGACAGAGTGGAGTGATCTGGGAGCCTCGTTATGGATCCGACACGAGCATCCCACATTACAAAGCGATTTTCGACGATGAAGGAAGGATCATGGTCTTTATCTGCCACAACACCGATCTCGGGGATGGTTGGGAACGTGAAGGGGAAGATCCCTGGTACTTCGAAGAGTTTTCTGTGAAGAAGGCTTATCCTATGGGAATCAATATCGTTACTTATGCGATGACGCATTGAGAGAGTGAGGTTGCGTTGAATACTGCATCGACGGGTGATGGATCGAACCACGAGTCGGCAAGCGGATCGCCTAGCGAGTCGTCTAGCGAATCGGAAGCTGTGTTGTTCGACCAGATCCAGAAGGGCCGAGTCCTGCTCGAGCGGGAGCTTGAGAAAACCATCGTCGGGCAAAAGGAGGTCATCGAGCAACTGCTGATCTGTCTGTTCTCCGGAACGCATTGCTTGATCACCGGAGCCCCAGGACTTGCCAAAACGCTCCTTGTGCGCAGCGTAGCCCAAGCATTCCACTTGGACTTTAGCCGAGTCCAATTCACTCCGGACCTGATGCCAGCAGACATCACCGGCACGGAAATCCTCACGGACAATCAAGGTGTTCGTGAGTTGCGTTTTGTCCCTGGGCCAGTCTTTGCCAACGTGATCCTCGCCGACGAAATCAACCGCACGCCTCCCAAAACCCAGTCGGCCTTGCTCGAAGCCATGCAAGAACACCAGGTCACGGCGGCTGGAAAGAGGTATGGCTTGCCGAAACCTTTTTTCGTCCTTGCGACACAAAACCCAATCGAAATGGAAGGGACTTATCCGCTCCCAGAGGCCCAGCTCGATCGATTCATGTTCAACGTGCTGATCGACTATCTCCCCTTTGAAGACGAGTTAAAAGTTGTGCTCGACACGACGAGTCGAACGGCCGAGCCGATCGAAGCGCTCTTTGACGCCAAGGATATCTTGCAATTCCAAGCCTTGGTGCGCAAGGTACCCGTTGCGCACGACGTTGCCAGTTATGCCGTGCGGCTCGTGTCTGCCACCAGACCAAACCAGCCGAATACCCCGCAGTGGGTCAATGACTCGATCACCTGGGGGGCGGGGCTTCGCGCTGCACAAATGTTGGTTTTGGGAGCCAAAGCACGAGCGATTCTCCATGGCAAAACCCATGTGAGATTCGAGGACATCCGCAGTTTGGCTCCCCCTGTTCTTCGGCATCGCTTGCTGTTGTCCTACAAGGCTGAGGCTCAGGGGATGACCGTCGAGGACGCGATTGAAAAACTGCTCAGTGAAATTCCTGGCGAGTCATAAGGGCTAAAACCGGTGGCACTGGAAAACGGAACCGAATCGCAAACGACCCAAGCATCCAAGTGGATTGACTTAAAGACGCTCATGGCGGTTCGCAATTTGCAATGGCGTGCCCAAAAGGTTGTCGACGGATTCCAGACCGGTTTGCACCGAAGTCCTAAGCATGGTTTCTCGGTCGAATTCAGCGAGTATCGCCCCTATTCGGTCGGCGATGATCCCAAAACGATCGATTGGAAACTCTATGCTCGGTCCGATCGGTACTACCAAAAACGCTTCGAGGATGAAACGAACCGTCGATGCTATCTGGTGATCGATCAGAGCAAGTCGATGCAGTACGGTTCGATCGATTACACCAAGTACGAATACGCGCGTACGTTGATCGCCACCCTCGGACTTTTTCTGCTGCGGCAACGCGATGCGGTCGGCGCCGTTACCTTTGATGAACGTGTTACCGATTGGCTTACGGCGAGATTTCGCACAGGTCAATTCCAACGCATCCTTTCAATGCTCTCGAAACCTTGTGCCGGCCAAGCGACGGATCTGATCGCACCCCTCGAACAGATCGCCCAATTGGTGCAGCATCGAAGTCTCATTGTCATCGTATCGGACCTAATGGTTGGGCCTGAAGCGTTAAAAGCTCCGTTGGCATTCCTACGGGCTCGGCAGCATGAAGTCGTCTTGCTACGGGTTCTGGATCCCATGGAACTGAGGTTTCATCTCGAGAAACCTGTGTTGGTACGCGATGTCGAATCCGGAGAGGAACGTTTTGTCGATCCGGCGATGGTGGCCGATAGTTACCAACGAAACTTCCAGAAACATCGCTCGGAATTGTTCGACATCCTCACACCCCTGGGGATCCCTTGTGTCGATTTCCAAACCACCGACCCCATGGAGCTGGTTCTGAGCAACTTCCTTTCGATGCGAGAGGCAGTCGGAACTCCATGAGCTTTTTAACCCCGTTGTATCTGCTCGCAGGATTGGCCGTGCTGGCTCCGATTCTAGCTCACCTAGTCAGAAAACGCCCCAGGGACGTGATCGATTTTAGTTCGATCCTCTTCCTGGAACCCTCGGCTCGGCGTCTGACGAGCCGAAGCCGAATCGAACATTGGCTGCTCTTGTTTTTGCGATCGCTCATACTCCTAGCTCTAGCCTTCGCCTTTGCAAGACCCTATCTGAAAACCTTTGTTCAACAGACTACTGCGGCCGATCCAGGCAAAGACCGAGTTCTGCTGATCGATACAAGCGCAAGCATGAGACGCCCAGGTGTTTGGGAACAAGCGATCGAAAAAGCCAAGGAGTACCTGTCCCAAAGCGGTCAGGCCGACTCCCTGGCCGTCTATCTGCTGACCGACCGGCTCGAACCCATCGTGTCTATCGAGCAAGCTCGCCAAGATCCAGGTCAGAGCCAAGCCTTGGCGGCTCAGGCACTCGATGCGCTGTCTCCCACGTGGTTTGCATCGGACATCGGAAAAGGACTTGTCCAGGCTTTAGAGCTGCTCGCAGACGAACCTCTCGAAACGCAGCAAGGGCAATCGGTTCGCCCTGCCCAGATCGCGATCGCTTCGGATTTCCAACAAGGAAACTCGCTGGAAACGCTCGGACTGATCCAGTGGCCATCAGATATCCCTGTGATCCCCTTGGTATGCAAACCCAGGTCCCCCGGGAACGCATCGCTCACCATCTTGTCCAATGCTGATCAAGCCGATCAAGAGGAACAAGAATCCACGGAAACTACCGTACGGGTTGCGGTCCGGAATTCGATCGATGCACCGACCGATCGATTACGATTGCAATGGCTCGACCCCAGTGGCCGAGCATTCGATTCGACCAAAACCGAGGTGTATGTTCCAGCAGGACAGCAGCAAGTTGTTTCGGTGACTCGACCCCTTGAACTCGACCCTGCGGTACCGATGGTCCTGGAACTCCAAGGCGATGAGCAACCCTTCGACAACCGACAGTTCCTCTCACGAGGTAGAAAGGTCTTGGCCAAAGCCCTTTGCATCGACTCTCGGCTGCGGGACTCGAAGGATTCTCTTTGGTACTTCGCCATGAGAGTTCCAGTTTCACAACCGCGACTTGAGGTCCAATGGGAGCTTAAAGACCCAAACGATGGGCTCGTTGAGGAAGGCCAAAGCCCACCCTGTTGGGTCGTCGCTTCGAGCGATTTGAATTTACCTTGCGCCGAGCGCCTCAAGCCCTGGATCGAACAAGGCCTTCACGTACTGTGGGTCTTGGATCGGCCCCTGGAAAACCGAAACCCTCCAACCGCCGATCAGCAGCCTGCCGATGCGGTATTGGTCCTGAAGAGTTGGTTTGACGAGGATTCCATAGCGATCTTTGAAGCCGAATCGAATCGATACCGTTTGTTGCAAGAGATCGATATGAACCATCCGGTGTTCTCTCCCTTTGCGGACCCCAAGTACAACAACTTCACCAAAATTCGATTTTGGCACCACCGCAATATCCAGGGTTTCGATCCTGAGTCCTGGCGAGTGCTCGCAAAATTCGATGATGGCCAAGCAGCGTTGTTGCAACGGCCCTTAGGCAAAGGAATGGTCACGGTGCTCACAAGCGGATGGCAACCGATCGAGAGCCAGTTGGCATTGTCCAGTAAGTTCGTTCCGATCCTCAACTCGCTCTTGGAACTTGGGAACCCAACTCCAGAGCAAGACGATTATCAATGCGGCGATGCAATCCCTATTTCTCTGCTCGAACAGGGATGGAAATCCACGAATCGTCGTTTCGACGCACCAGGCATCTTCAGCCTCGATTCGCCTGGAAAAACCGCCAGTGTCGCTCCGATCGAAAGTGCTTTATCCATCAAAGAACCAACCGATGCGATCGCTGTAAACTTACCTAGAAGCGAATGCCTCACCGATCCGATCGACCTTGAGGAGTTCGCGCGTTTCGGCATCCCGATCGACACACGAAGTATCGCGCAGATCGATCGCGAGGCAAAGTCTCGGGCCAATCCCTTGGCCGAGCAATTGGAAGCTAGTCAACGCGGTTGGTGGTGGATGTTGTTGTTTGTTTTATTGTTCGCCGGACTCGAATCCGTGGTAACCGCGCTGGGGTCGCGCACTCGCACCATACCGTCCACAAGCGGTTGAGGAATTCATCATGCATCGAGAGATTCGAAACAAGCTGGAACGAATAGCCAAGAGATTCCGCAGTCAGGTGCTCGCTTGGTTGTTGATCGGCCTTTGGGGTGTTTTCTTAGCGTTGCTATTGGGCCGACTGACTCAGACCGGCAATGCCCTCGCAGGACCCTTCTCGTGGGGCCTTCTTGTCGCTACTGCGATCGGTGGCTACCTCCTTTTCTTTCTTTGGACCCGCTTCGGATACCGAGATCTTGGCTCGGTTGCCCAAAGGATCGAAAGAAGGTTTCCGGATATCGACCAAAAACTGCTGACGGCGATCGAGCCGATAAAACCCAATGAATCGGAATTCCTTCGGTCCAAATTGATCGAAGAGACGCTTCTGCATGCCCAATCGCAACATTGGGAAAAGGTCGTTCCCAAATGGAAACTCGGGATGCTCTGGAGCTTGCAATGGTTACTGCTCAGCGCGACGATCGCCGCTTCTTGGATGCTGCATACGAAAAGTACGGGCGTGCTAAACGCTTCGGATAGCTCAGGGAACCGAGGTTTCGAATGGATCGTCGAACCAGGAAGTACTCAGATAGAAAAAGGTTCTGACTTACTCGTCAGCGTCCGTTTTTCCAACGACTTTTCCGATGATCTTCTGCTCATCGCCGAGAGCCCCAGCGGGGAATCTCAAAGCGCCCGTATGCAGCGAAGCTTACGCGATCCGATCGCCAGTGCGACGATTCGAAAGATCAAGGAACCATTCCGCTATCGAATCGAAAGCGTTTCAAAAGATAGCGAGCGATTTGAAGTTGAAGTCTTCGAGCATCCCGCAGTGCTCCAAAGCGATGCTTCGATCCAATCTCCAGCCTATGCCCAGCAGGACGACAAGACGATTTCCAACACGCGTCGCGTCTCGATCGTCGATGGTGCGCAGATCCGATGGAGCCTCAAGCTCAACAAGCCGGTGGTATCGGCCGAATGGATCGACGAAAACGGACAGAGCACGCTGCTAGAAGGAAATCCGCAGAACCCAACCGAGTACTCGATCCGTAATACGCCAACGGAATCGATGCGTTATCGGCTGAAACTCACCGACGCAGAGGGGCGATCCGAGAAAACGGCCGAGGAGTTTGTCGTAAAAATAATCCCCAATCGCGAGCCAGAACTCAAGCTGATTTCGGCAATCGATCAGCGCGTCTCGGCAATCCAAGAGATGATCGTCGGGGCCAGGGTGCAGGACGACTTCGGAATCCATCGAACTGGAATCCGTGTTTCGGTCGGGGATAGCGAACCGTCGGACGTAGAGCTTATCTCCCCTGGTGAATCGACGACGAAAAAAACCGAATTGCAGCATCTGATCGACCTAGAGTCTCTCCAAGCCAAAGCAGACCAGTTGGTCACCTACCATTTTTGGACCGAAGACTTGGATCGCGATGGGCAACCAAGGCGGATCGAAAGCGAAATGTACTTTGCGGAAGTCCGTCCTTTCGAGGAGACCTTCCGGGAGGCAGACGCCTCGGCCACCCAACAACGTCAAGAGCAACAGCAACAGCAAGGCTCCGAATCGGGCCAGCAAGCTGAAGAGTTGGCAGAGCTTCAAAAGAAAATCCTCTCGGCGACTTGGAATTTACTCCGAGGTATCCCTAAATCCAGTACGGATGCCTCCCGAAGCATCCAAGAGCAACTGCCGATCCTTCTGGAATCTCAAAATCAAGCCCTCGAGCAAACCGAGGCTCTCAAGGAGCAATTGCAGGCCCCGAATGCGGCCCAAGATTTGCTTAAAGTTCAGTCGAGCATGCGGGAGGCGATCGCCGAATTGAACCAAAGCGGGTCGGAAACTCCATCTATCGCCCTGCGTGGAGCGATCAAGCAGATGCGGGGAGCTTACGAGGGCCTACTGCGTTTGCGGGCCCGCGAGCATGAGGTTTCGCAAAGTCAACAGCAGCAACCCTCGAGCCAAAGGTCTCAATCCGCCTCCCAGCGGAATCGCCAAGAGCAAATCCAGCAATTGCAACTCGAACAGGATCCGAGCCGCTACGAGGAGGAATCGCAACCGATGACCGAAGAGGCAAACTCGGAGCGAGAAATGCGCCAGGTGATGAATCGCCTCGACGAGTTGGCGCGTCGCCAAGAGGACCTCAACGAGCAAGTTCGTGAATTGGATCTAGCGCTTCAATCGGCTAAAGACGAACAGGAGAAGAAGGAGCTTGAGGAGCGTTTAGAGCAATTGCGGGAAGATCAACAGGAACTCGTAGAGGATGCGGACGAATTGCTCGAGCGGATGAACGAGCCTGAGTCGCGAAATGCACTGGAGGAATCGCGTCGAGAGATCGAGAACGCCCGAGAACAAATGCAGCAATCCGAGCGCCAATTGCGAGAGGCCCAGCCCTCGGCCGCGTTGAACTCCGGAACCCGTGCAGAGCAATCCGTCGATCAGACACGCGAGCAACTCCGAGAGCAAAGCTCCGAGTCGCTACAAAGGGACGTCCAGAAGTTGATCGAGCAAGCTCAGAATGTCGCAAAAAATCAAGCCGAATTGGAACGCCAACTGCGGGAACAAGCGAATCTGCCTGCGAGGGACCCAGAGTCCACTACCAACGGGCTTGATCCCAATGAGCCAGCACCCAATGAGCCAACACGCAATGAGCCAACACGCAATGAGCCAGAGGCCAACAGCCTAAGACGCGAGTCGTTGCTTCGCAGCGATGCGGAATTGAATCAACAAGAAAACTTGCCAGAAAGAAACCTTGAGGATTGGAAGCAACAGAAACAGCAGTACCTCGATTTGTTGAATCGCATCAAGGATACGGTCGAACAGGCCGAAGGGAGCGAGCCGCTCCTGGCCGAGCAGTTGTATGAGACCTATAGGGATGCGAGTCGTTTGCCGACCGAGCAACGCCTTGATCGGATCCCGATGATGATCGAGCGGGGGATGGAGCAACCGGCAGTCGAGGAATCCGGTGAGGTTTCCAAAGAGCTCCAGGGCCTAAGGGAGCGTATTGAGAACTCCGCCCAAAGCGTTCTGGGATCCGAAGAGGAGTCCTTGCGTCGAGCGATCAAGGAAATCGATCAGGCCAATCGAGCGATCGAAAGCGAGATCGAGCAACGTTTGGGGCAAGACAGTTCGCAGGACGCCAATGCGATGCAGCCCCCCGAAAGCCAACCCAGCCAAGGCCAGCCCAGCGAAGGCCAACCCCGCGAAGGCCAGCCCAGCCAAGGCCAACCCCGCGAAGGCCAACCCCGCGAAGGCCAGCCCAGCCAAGGCCAGCCCAGCGAAGGCCAGCCCAGCGAAGGCCAGCCCCGCGAAGGCCAGCCCCGCGAAGGCCAGCCCAGTGAAGGCCAGCCCCGCGAAGGCCAGCCCCGCGAAGGCCAGCCCAGCGAAGGCCAGCCCAGCCAAGGCCAGCCCCCCGAAAGCCAACCCCGCGAAGGCCAACCCCGCGAAGGCCAACCCCGCCAAGCGAGAAGTTCCTCGCAAGCTCGCGAGCCTTCCCCTCGCTCGGCGCTCGAAGCGCTTGAGGAACGCATGCAGCGAGCCGGTGGCGGCGGTGGCTTGGAGTCGAGCTCTCCGTTGATGGGTGAAGACTACGCGCAGTGGACTGACCGGCTTCGGGATATTGAAGAGTTGGTACGCGATCCGGAATTGAAGGCCGAAGCGGCTCGAGTGCGCGAGGCTGCGCGAGATTTCCGCAAGGAGTACAAGCGGCATTCCAAGGAGCCGCAGTGGGAGTTGGTCAAGAAGTTGATATCGAATCCGTTGCAGGAGTTGCAGCGGCGTGTGCAAGAGGAGTTGATTCGCAAAACGGCCAAAGAAAACGAACTTGTTCCCTTAGATCGCGATCCGGTACCGGATCGTTTCCGATCGGAATTGGATCGTTATTTCGAACGCTTGGGGGGAGAGCAAACCAAGTGATCGAGTGGTTCGAGAATATTGTATTTGCGAAAGCAGCTTGGGCTCCCTTGGCAATCCTCATGTGGGCTACCTTTTCGGTCGCCACATGGTTTTCCTATCGCCAGGCGGTTGGGCAAAAGTCTCGATGGATCGGGACAATGCTTCGATCCGTCGGTTTGGGAATTTTGTGCTTTTGTCTTCTGGAGCCCACACGTAGTTTGACGGTACCGAAATCGCAAGCCAATACCATTGCGGTGCTTATCGACAATAGTCGGTCGATGAGAGCCTTGTACACCCAGGATTCCCCCACAGAGGGGCAGTTGGTCCCAGCCTTTGCAGGAACGATCGCCGATGAAGCGAGTTGGTTGAGCGAACTGGGAGCTGAGTATCGTCTGAAGAAGTACCTTTTTGGTGGTCCGATTCAAACGGTGGAACAACTGAGTCAGTGGGATGGTACCGAGTACCAATCCAACATAGAAGGGGCATTGGTGAGTCTCAAGGAGCGTTACCCGAACGAACCGCCAGCGGGCATTGTGGTCATTACCGATGGCCGAAGCACCAATCGGGTCGAGAATCTTCAAGCAGAAGGAAGTCCATTCAAGAGCATTCCAATTTTTCCGGTGTTGGTACCGACCCAAGGGGATCCGAAGCGGGATTTGTGGATACAGAGCGTGAGTGTTCAGACCAGCGATTTTGAGACCGCGCCGGTCACGATCGTTGCGACGATTGGCCATCGAGGCTTTCCATCCGAACGGGTCGATGTGCACTTGGAAGGGCTTGATCAAGAAGTCCTCCAGAAGCAGACGATCGAGCTCGACTCGTCGGGCAAAGCAGCGGTGGTTCGGTTTCAGTTTCGGCCCAAGGAGATGGGCCCCCAGGGCTATAAGGTCGTGTGCCGTTTGGTGCGAGACATTCCAGGCCTGGAGATGACGCTCGAAAACAACCATCGGTATGCAGCCGTCGATCGGACGATGGGGCCTTATAGGATCCTTTACTTATCGGGCAGGCCGAACTGGGAGTACAAGTTCCTCCAACGGGCCTTGAGCCAAGACGCCGAGTTGGCTTTGACGGCTTTGGTCAGGATTGCCAAAAAACAGCCAAAGTTCAGTTTTCGAAGCAAAGGGACCGAGGATACCAATCCCTTGTTTTCAGGGTTTGAGGATGTTTCTCAGGAGGAGAAGGAGAAGTACGACGAACCGGTCTTTGCAAGGTTGGGGGTCGTGGGAAAGGATGAGTTAACGAAGGGCTTTCCCAAGGATGCGGCGGAGCTGTATGCCTACTCGATGATCATTCTTGACGATCTGGAGACCGAGTTTTTCACGGTCGATCAAATGCAGCTTTTGCGTCAGTTTGTTTCCCTAAGAGGAGGTAGCTTGCTGATGCTCGGCGGCCAAGAGAGCATGCGAGGTCGGGGATTTCGGGATTCGGTCCTGGGGCAACTCTTGCCGGTCTATGGCGATCCAACGGAGCCTGAAACCTTGATTCCTCAGATCGGGCAGGCATCGGAAGGTTCCATCCGTTTCGAGCTAACGCGCGAGGGATGGCTGTTGCCATATCTAAGGTTGCAGGACAATCAAGCAGATGAATCCAAACGCATTGAGCAAATGCCATCGTTTGAGGTTTGGAATCGTACCGTTGGGGTCAAAGCCGGCGCGAGAGTTCTGGTCGAAGGTCAATTGCAAGATGGATCGAAGGCACCGCTGCTTGTGGTGCAAAAATTCGGAAAAGGTCAGACCGGAGCCGTCATGCTCGGTGACTTGTGGCGCTGGGCACTGATGAATCGCCAAGAGAGCAACAGTCCGTTTTACCAGTCCTGGAGGCAGATCGTTCGGGGGATGATGGTCGACATCCCGAAACGCGTCGAGATGGCGAGCCGTGAGGATCTCGTTCAGAGTGCCAAGCGATGGATTGAGGTTACGGTGCGGGACGAAAAATTTTCCGCCTTGGACAATGCATCCGTCGAGGTTCGGATCGTACCCCCGGGGGGGGATGCAGCGATCGAGGTCAAGGGGGTGGCATCCTTGGAGTCTCCGGGCGTTTATGCAACTAGTTTTCTGATGCGTCGCAGTGGCGTCTATCGTGTGGAGGCCGAGGCTCGAAGCGCCGATGGGATCCTCGTTGGCCAAGCCCAATCGGCCTTCGTCTATGAGCCCGAGGCGATCGAGCTAGCCGATTGCAGCATCGATGAAAACCATTTACAAGACTTGGCCCAATCCAGTGGTGGTGCGGTGATCCCCTCGGACCGACTGGATTCTATATTAGCGAAAATTCCTGTAGAGCGATTGAAGTTCACCGAGCGACGGACCACAGCGCTTTGGCATACTCCTGGATTGCTTGGGTTGGCTGTTTTTTGTTTCGCTGCTGAGTGGCTCTGGAGGCGTCGACATGGGTTGGCCTAGCCGATTTCTGATTGGATTTTTTCTTTGGATCGGTTTGGATCAAGGTCTATCTTTAGGCCAGGATTCGGTGCCTAGTGTGTGTCTGGTTCTAGGGGCACCTGGAGAGCCACTCTATGGCAACATGTTCCAGCAGTGGGCCCAGCTTTGGGGCGAATCGACTCAGGGGACAACGGTGCAGTGGATCGGTCCGGTAAATCCAACCCAGGTCAGCCCAGTTCAGGTCAGCCCAGTTCAGGTCAGCCCAGCCCAGTCAGGGGTGGTCGATGGGACCAGCGACCGCGAGAGACTCAAGGCCTGGATCGATCGCGTCGAGCAAGTACCCGAGGAGGGGACATATTGGCTAGTGCTCATGGGGCATGGAACCCACGACGGGAAAACCACCAAATTCAATTTGCGAGGATCTGACGTATCAGCGCAGGAGCTTGGGCAATGGTTCAGTGGATCGAAGCATCGATGGGTGATCGCCGTTTGCGGGTCGAGTTCGGGGCCATTTTTAGCGGCGTTATCGCACCCTAATCGAGTGGTGATCGCATCGACCAAGAGTGGATCGGAGTCGAATTTTTCGCGTTTCGGGGGATTTTTCGCACAGAGCATCAGCGATCCGGAGTCGGATTTGGACCATGACCGAGCCATATCTGTTTTGGAGGCATTTGCCTCGGCTTCTCGCAAGACGCAACGTTACTACGAGGACAACAAGTTGTTGGCGACCGAGCAGGCGATTTTGGACGACAATGGTGACGGCAAGGGCACGCCTGCGGATTTTTATCGAGGCCTCAGGCTCATCAAGCGATCTGAGGATGGAAAGGTCGACGGCGTGTTAGCCAGAGGTGTATGGCTCAAGGAGCCGATCCAACGCGAGGGGTTATCATCCCAGGACAGGAGCCTCATCGAGCAACTCGAGAAGAGGCTCGAAGATTTGAGGTCTAAGCGGAATTCGATGGATTCGCTGCGTTACTACGCAGCGCTAGAGGAGGTCTTCCTGCAGATGGCTCGGATACTTTATCCGGCTAGCAGATAGCTTCCTTGGGGCTTGGGCAGCCCCAGATTTCCGAAAGAAAATGTATCGAAGAGTCGTTCCAGTCGATCGAAGCATCGATTGAGATTTCGGTAATGGCGAAAACGGGAGAACGTACTGAGTTGATTAGCGATAGGTTGGCCCGGATCGATTTCCCAGGGGTGGATGTAGAAATGGATAGTACGACCGGATCGCTCGATTTTTCGAAGAGCCCAGCGAGTGAACCACCAGGGGAAGATTCTGAAGTATCCCCCACCACCGATTGGAATTCGCAATCCTGGGAGCTTGAGGACACTGACGGGATGTTCAGCGATTTGGTGTTTTCCGTCGGAAAGAAGATAGGAATCTAGGGGAGAGTCGGGAATACCATATCGGTCGTGGTGCACGGGTACGACACTGCTGTCATGCTCAAAGCCGTGTTGTTTAAGGATGGCCAGTGCCCACGGAGATTTCTTCGTGATGGAGAACGTCGGCGCACGAAAGTGTCGAATGGGATAGCTTGCAAGTTTTGAGAGGGTGTCATTTGCCATCCCCAGATCTAGATGAAGCGAGGTCGGGGTGTGTTGGTAGATCCTTCGGTGCCAGTAAGTATGCGATCCGATGATGTGCCCTTGGGCTACTGCACGATGGACCAATTCGGGATATTTGTCTGCAACCCAACCTAAGAAGTAGCAATAAGACTTCACCGACTTGCGTTCTAAGAGATCGAGCATCCGATGGGTGTTCGTCTCGACGCGTTGTTCCCAGTCCGACCAGTGATCTGGTGAGCAGATTGAGTCGAAGTTCGACACGTGGTAGTAGTCTTCGACGTCGATCGAAAAGATATGCTTGGGTTCGGGTCGAATCGTTTGGACTCCGATGGGATTCGAGCTAGCTCGGAATATTTTGATTTTTGACCTTCTCGCACTTTTGCCAGAGGTCGATGTAGTGGTTTGAGAATTTCGACTCTTCGGGGCTTCGTACCAAGCCGGCGAATCGGGTAGCAACCTTGCCTGGAACTCCAACGAGTCGCAAGGCTGTGCAGCCGACCATTCGCAGGTCTGCTGTGAGCGACGCGTCTTCAATGTAATCCAGATCGAGCGTTTGTTTTTTCATCACCGATATGGTGTCGCTATCGGCCGGAAGGTTGATCTGTGCAAAGCCGGTAATTCCGGGGCGAACAGCCAGCCTCGTGCGGTAGTAGGGAACGCACTTTTCAAGTTCCGAGACGAATTGTGGGCGTTCGGGTCTAGGGCCGCAAAACGACATCTCCCCCTTAAGCACATTGATAATCTGAGGAAGTTCGTCGAGGTGAAGTTTGCGAAGCCAATACCCCAAGGGAGTGATCCGACGGTCTGCGTCGCCAGTGCTCCATTGAGCGCCATTTTTTTCTGCATCGGTGTACATGCTGCGGAGCTTGTACATCGTGAATTCCTTCCCGTCTTTGCCCGAACGGACCTGAGCGTAAATTCCAGGCCCCTTGCTCGTGAGTTTCACCAATACCATGAGAACCAGCGTTATCGATAAGGCCGGAATGGCCAAAAGGAACGCGATTGGGACTTCCCAGATGCGTTTCCATCGGTGGTAGGAAGGGACTTCAAGAGTCGTTAAAACCCCAGGAGCGATGAACTCTCCCCGAAGCTCATCGGGGATTTCGAAAGCTGGTATTGCAGGAAGAGAAAGCTTTGGGTTTTCGAAATCTCCCTGGCATAGGCCGGGGTTTCCAAATGCTTCAGAAGAATTCAAAGCCACGGGTTCTGACATAGCGATGCCGGTCGAGTGGAGACAAGTTGAGTAGTTTTTCTTCGGGCAGTTACAGTATGACAGTCGGCAATCCGATTGGCAACTGAACAACTTGCTAGAGTTTCATGAAATTTCGATTACGATCAGCCAATCCGATGGACGATCAGCGGTCTGAATCGGCAAAAAACTCGCAAATAACCAAGGAATTTGCTGGGTGCTGTCGTATCTTCCCGAGGGTAGGACCTGCTCCAATCCTTCCTAGCTTGCCGATTGCAATGGCAATGGCGTCTGGGGCGTCGTAACGCTGCTACTAACGGACTTCATGGGCGCTTAGTGTGAAAGCTAAGCCCGGTTTGACCCGAAAAAAAATAAAGGGAAATTATTTTTAGCGAGGTTTTCTCCCACCGAGGACTTTTGAGACTCGGGCTATACATCGACACGCAGAGAACCACAATGCATCGTTACCGAATGATCTCGGGCCAGTCGCGTAGGCATTCGAGTGTTGGGGCGGGGGATGGGGCGATCGAAAAAAAGGGGGCAAAGTGGAGGAGCCGAGGTTAGAGACCAGTCTGTTACCCTTGGAGTGGGGGGGAGCGAAAGTACGACTCGAGTGCGTTTTTCTTGGCAAAACGCAGCACTTCGAGCTGTCCGGGCCCTTTGCTCGTATCGGTAGTGACCCACGATGCGAAATCTCGATTCCTGGCCTACCGGCAGCCGTGTGCGTCTACGTGCAGGTTTGCAAAAACTACGTAGCGGTACTGGAGTTGGTCGAATCAATCCCAATGTCCCTCTGTGAGCCTGTCATCGCGACGCAGGGAGGAACCGTTTGGCTCCAACCCAATGCCCGCATTACGGTGCAGTCTGTCCGACCTGTAGAATCGCAAACCGAAAACTTTTCCTGGGAGAATTTCAACGTTGATGACATCCGGATTTTTCCGAATACCCTTGTTGCTCGCGCCGGTTTTTTGAACTCGGCGACGAACTCCTCACATCTTCGAATCCAATCGGCATTGTCTCTCCTTGGCTCATCGGCAGCTTGTCATTTACAGACCAAGCACAAGCAAATTAGCAAGTTCCAAGCAGTACTTTTCCGAGGGGAGACTCAGGGCGACTCATGCCGCGTGGTCGACCTGTTCGGTGAGCATCCCACCTTGGTGGACAATCAACCTGCCCATGGTCAGGTCCTTGAAGTTGGCAGCCAGATTCGAATCGCGAATTTGGGCTTCGAGGCCGCCCGTTTTCTCTACAATGCTTCAAGGCCAAATCACATCGTCGAAGTTCGGAGTCCACTCAAAACGTTGCCGTTTCCGAATAAAGCTTCGACGGTTGCTCCCTCAGCGGTTACCCCGAACCAACCGCCGCCGTCAAGCGCGGGGCTGCCAGACCTTCAATCTATGAAAGACCGTTTGGTTCGAGCGATCGGATTCGATTCGGCCGCATCGAAAAACCCGTCGGTTCATTTTCCTACAAGCCAAACCGCCACATCCGCAGGTCCGGCGCTTGAGGTGGAATTGGACCGAGTGGTCAAATCGCAAGAACAACTCTGCGACAAATTCGAAAAACTCTCCGAGCGACTCGACGGGATGAGCAGATCGATCGAATCATTACCTGAGATCATCGATCGCCAGTCGCAGCAACTCGTCGAGGCGATCGAGTCCCTACGCGACCTAGTGGTTCAACCCCCAAGCAACCATGCCCCCAAACAAGCTGTTTCCACACTTGAAATCCCAGCAAATATAGCCGAACCACCGAAAACCAGTCCTCTTGCTTCGGAACCCAAAAACAAGCCCGGAGCCAAACAGCAAAGACCATCGGATAGATCACCATTGAATAGGTCACCGTCCAACGGGTCACCATCGACTAAAAATGCTGGGCTTAAAAATGGCTCGAGCCAAAAGCCAAACCAGAAATCCGTTGACCAAAAAGCTCGCCCCGCTAACCCTTCTACCCCTTCCCCTGCCTCAAAATCAACCTGGTTTCAACGCGCAGCAAACCAACTTGCCGGCTGGATCCCTTACACCACGCAACGCCGCAGAGTCACCGCCCAACGCGATGAACAGAGCGAGTCGATCGACTTAGCAAGCCAATCGACCTCGAAAAGAACTCGCCTAAGACAAATCGGTAATGACTCCGAACTTTTGGCCAGCAATGAGTCCCAGGAGGAGACCCAAGTGCTCGGCTCACTTGTAGGTCTACGGTACCGAGATGCCAGAAAAACCTACCTGCGATGGCTCCTGTTTTCTGGCATCATCGCAGCCTTGACTCTCATCGGAGGACCGCTCGTATGGCAACAAATTCCCGATGGCTGGCGCGAGTTGATCTGGCAAAAAGTAACCTTCTCGGAAGCCTCGCAAGACCAATCTTCCGAAACTCCGTTCGGCGATGGCACCACCAGATCTCCTACCGAAGCCCTCGATCCCCAACCCATGCCGCTGAGCTTGCCTGAAACCGAACTGCAAATGGTTCCTAGCCCACTCGAGGATCCAACTCCCACCGACCCTGCACCCACAGAGCCTGTGCCTGCAGAGCCTGCACCCACAGAGCCTCTACTTACTGAACCTTTATCAGAAAATAGCCCGAGCAACAGCCGCCTGTAGCGTGGATCCGTCAGCTAGTTCTGTAAGTTCGAGCAATTCAGGATCAACATTGAATGCTGTTACTGCTCAAAATCTGATGAGTTCTGCCCGTGGGTTCCTGTCCCGCTTGGAGATTGTTTGAGGACGATCTCGGTGTTTGTCGTTGGTGGGCTGGACGTTGAGTTTCCCGTGACGATCGAAGGAGGGGTCGGCACGGTTCCTGGTACAACGCGAGGACCATCGATGGTCGCATCGACGATCGATTTGAGATCATCCCCATCGACGACTTCGACCTCCATGAGTCGTTTCGCGAGGGCTTCGAGGGCCGCACGCCGTTCGGTTAGAACCGCTTTGGCATGCCCGGCAGACTCATCGATTAGACGCTTGACTTCTTGATCGATCTCCCGGGCTGTCTGCTCGGAATAGTCCCGTCCATAGGACTCACCGCCCCCTGTTGCCAAGAACGCCGAACGGTTTCCCTCGCGGAAATTGACCCGACCGAGTCGGCTCATGCCATACTGCATGACCATGGCGCGGGCGATGTTGGTGGCCCGCTCAAGATCGTTCGATGCACCGGTGCTTACGTCTCGAAAAATCATTTCCTCGGTGAGTGTGCCAGCCAAAAGAACTTGCATTTGTGCCTCGAGCTCGGGCTGGGTGACAAGATACCGATCATCTTCTGGTCTTTGCATGGTGTAACCCAGCGCCGCGACTCCCCGAGGAATGATGGAAACTTTGTGCACCGGATCGGTGTTGGGGATCGAGTAGGCGATCAGGGCGTGACCCGCCTCGTGGTAAGCGACCCTGAGCTTTTCGTCTTCGTTCATCACCCGCTTCTTTTTCTCCAGGCCGGCCGAGGCCCGTTCGACGGCCTCGTTGAATTCCGATTGGTCGACCACATTTTTACCCTTCCTGGCCGCCAGCAAAGCCGCTTCGTTGACCAGATTGGCAAGGTCGGCTCCAACAAATCCTGGGGTGATAGCCGCGATCTGTTTGAGTTCGACGTTGCCGCTGAGTTTGACGTTCTTGACGTGCACCTTCAAGATGTCTTCGCGACCCTGCTTGTCGGGTCGGTCGACGAGCACATGGCGATCGAATCGGCCGGCACGAAGCAACGCGGGGTCTAGTGTCTCTGGGCGATTGGTCGCTGCCATGACGATCACTCCTGAGTTCGCATCGAAGCCATCCATCTCAACGAGTAGGGCATTGAGGGTCTGTTCTCGTTCATCGTGAGAGCCGACGATATTCCCTGCTCGGCTCTTGCCGAGCGCATCGAGTTCATCGATGAAGATGATGCATGGGGATTTGGCTACGGCTTGCTGGAACATGTCGCGGACGCGAGCCGCACCGACTCCGACAAACATCTCGACAAAGTCCGACCCCGAAAGCGAAAAGAAGGGAACTCCCGCTTCTCCCGCGATCGCTTTGGCAAGCAATGTTTTACCGGTTCCTGGAGGGCCCACCAGCAGCACACCTCGGGGGATTCTTCCGCCGAGTCGCTGGTACTTCTCTGGGTGCTTGAGAAAATCCACGATCTCGTGAACTTCTTCGACCGCTTCATCGATCCCGGCAACATCATGGAACGTTATGCCGATGTCTTCCTGCGCATAGAGTTTGCCACGAGACCGCCCGAATTGCATCGGAGAGCCAATGCCGCCCATTCGCCGCATGGCAAAGTAAAGGAGGGTTGAAATCAAGAAAAAGGGCAGGAAGAACATCCAAAAGAATTGGGTCAGCATACTCTGTCCAGGAGCGTTGCCCCAGGAGATCTTCGATGCCGTGAGTTTCTCTTTGAGTTCTTTGTTGGTTCCTTCGGAATTGTCTTTGATCGATTGAAAAATCCGGCTTTTAGCCGCAGTGGGTTTTCCCTCGACGATCTTCGATACCGT
>Ga0315900_10004016_pt1 | contig 20997 bp, 25 predicted proteins | sample LakEriMetagenome_FD_203521 | JGI IMG/M metagenome (GOLD analysis project Ga0315900, IMG submission 203521) | Freshwater fungal communities from buoy surface, Lake Erie, Ohio, United States - Buoy 12 MA114 | ecosystem: Environmental > Aquatic > Freshwater > Lake > Lake biofilm | place: USA: Lake...
GCCCAATGGGCGCTGACGCGCCCGTGGCGGCGATCCTGAAAATAAATCTTTCTGACTCATGCTGTTCCTGCTTTCGCCCGCCAAATCGCTCGATTACGAGTCGCCGGTACCCGAGGTGCCGCACACCCTGCCCCGGTTCACCGCGCAGTCGAAGGAACTCATTGCCCGCCTGCGCACGCAGTCGCCCCAGGAGATCGCGCAGCTGATGGACCTGAGCGACAAGCTGGCCGCCCTGAACGTGGCGCGCTACGAGGCCTGGACGCCCCGTTTTTCCGCGAAGAACTCCCGGCAGGCGCTGCTGGCCTTTGACGGCGATGTGTACGACGGCCTGCATGCCCGCAGCCTCAAGCCGGAGGACCTGGCATGGGCCCAGTCGCACCTGGCGGTTCTCAGCGGCCTGTACGGCGTGTTGCGCCCGCTCGACTGGATGCAGCCCTATCGCCTCGAGATGGGCACCCCCCTGGCCGTGGGCGCGGCCCGCAACCTCTATCACTTCTGGGGCAGCCGGATTGCCGAGTGCCTCAACGAGCAGCTCGCGCAGGACAGGCAGCCGGTGGTGGTGAACCTGGCCTCGCAAGAGTATTTCAAGGCGGTCGATCGCCAGGCGCTCAAGGCCCGTGTCATCGAGTGCGTGTTCGAGGACTTCAGCGGCGGGCGGTTCAAGGTGGTGAGCTTCTTTGCGAAGAAGGCCCGTGGCCTGATGGCGCGCTATGCGATCACCCACCGCATCACCCAGCCTCGCAAGCTCGAGGGCTTCAATCTGGAAGGCTATGCCTTCGACGCCGCCGGGTCAGACCCCGACCGGCTGGTGTTTCGCCGGCGGGCCGCGCCATGACCCTTTCGCATCCGACCCCCGAGCATTCGCCCCTGGGCAAGGTGGCGGCGTATGCCGATCGCTACGACCCGTCGCTGCTGTTCCCCCTGCCCCGCGCCGACAAGCGCGCCGAGCTGGGGCTGCAGGCCGATCGCCTGCCGTTTCTCGGCGCCGACCTCTGGACCGCATTCGAGCTGTCGTGGCTGACGCCCCGGGGCAAGCCGCAGGTGGCGATTGCCCATGTGACGGTGCCGTGCGAAACGCCCAACATCGTCGAGAGCAAATCCTTCAAGCTGTACGTCAACAGCTTCAGCCATTCGTCGTTCGAATCGGCCGACGCGGTGCGCGAGCGCCTGCGGGCCGACCTGTCGGAGGCGGTGTGGCGCGGCGGCGCCCGGTCTGGTGGCGTGGGGGTGCGGCTGGTGCTGCCGGAGGACTTCGGCCGTGAACGAATGGCCGAACTGGAGGGCATCAGCCTGGACCGGCTGGACCTGGAATGCACGCGCTACACGCCAGCCCCCGAGCTGCTGGCGGCGGCCTTCGACGAGCCACCGGTGGAAGAGACCCTGGTGAGCCATCTGCTCAAAAGCAACTGCCTGGTGACCGGCCAACCCGACTGGGGCAGCGTGCAGATCGCCTACAGCGGGCCGCAGATCGACCAGGGCGGGCTGCTGCAATACCTGGTGAGCTTTCGCAACCACAACGAATTCCACGAGCAGTGCGTGGAGCGGATCTTCCATGACGTCTGGACGCGCTGCCGGCCGCTGAAGCTGGCGGTGTATGCCCGCTACACCCGCCGTGGTGGGCTGGACATCAGCCCGTTTCGCACCAGCCACCCGATGGCGCTGCCGCCGCCCGTGCGCACCGCCCGCCAGTGAATCGGCGGCCCTGCAGGCACCCCGGATTTCGCCAGGTTGCCTACAATGTTCGCGTCTATGGGCCGTGTTTTCCGCACCCTCCTTGCCTGGCTGCTGCTGCTGGTCGTGCCGCTGCACGGCCTCGCCGCGGCGCGCATGTCGGGCTGCCATAGCGGGTCGGGCCTGCCCACGGCGCAGGCTGCGCACCCGGATCAGCCTCCGGGTCTTGAAGCTGTCCGCCATCAAGACCGGCACCACGGCGCGCATCATTCCGCGGACCACTCTGCGCACCTGAAGACACCCGCCAGCCTGCCGATCGCCCCTGACGGTGGGGTGGGCGACGCACCGGTGGCCGGATCGCATCCGTGTCCCGCCTGCCTGGCCTGTGCCCACGCCCTGGCCCTGCCCGCCGCCGGCCTGCCGGCGGTTGCGGCCGGACCGGCGATGTCGTCTCCGGCCCTGGCAGCGGTCTGGTGGCCAGAGCGTTTCGGCCCCTTGCCCGACAAGCCTCCCCGCGCCTGATCGCCCGCGCGCCCGCGCGGGATGCTGCGTGACACCCGGTGCCTGTGTGGGCCCCTGGGTGGCTCCATCAAGGTTGCTGTGAGGTGATGTCATGTCCTGTTTCCCCCGAAGTGCACGCTGGCGTGGCCCGGTCGCCCTGATTGGCCTGGCCGCGGCGCTCGCCCCGGCGGCTGCGCCCGCCGGGTCAACCCCGCCGGCCCCCCAGGAGCGGGCCATTGCGGCACAGGCTCCGTCGGCGTTCGACGGTTACCGCCGGTTCGCCGATTCGCCCCCTCGCGACTGGCGCGAAGCCAATGACACGGTGGGCCGCATCGGCGGATGGCGGGCCTATGCGCGGGAGGCCCAGGGCGCGGCCGACGGCCCGGCGCCGGCCGGGCACGGCGGGCACAACGGCCACAGCGGCCACAACGGCCACAGCGGCCACAGCGGCCACAGCGGCCACAGCGGCCACGGCAGCCACGGTGCCCACCCCACCGCGTCCCAGCCTGCGTCGCCCGGAGGTGCCCGATGAATCGCCTGGTCGCAATGATGACGATCGCCCTGGGGCTGACCGGGTGTGCGACGGTGAACATCGACCAGGAGCTCGGGCGCATCGGCCCGTCGGTGCCGGCTGCGGTCGCGGCACCTCAACCCCTGGTGCTGGCGCGCGACGAGGCGGGACGCCGCGTGCGTGCCGACCTCGCGCAGCGGCTCCTGTCCGCGCCGCTGTCGCAGGACGATGCGGTGCGCCTTGCCCTGGTCCACAGCCCCGCGGTGCAGGCGCAGTGGGCCCAGGTGTGGGCGGATCTGGCGCAGGCGGGTCAGTCGGGGCGGATTCGCAATCCGGTGCTGGCGTTCGAGCGCGTGGTCATGGGCAGCGAGCTCGAAATCGGCCGCGCCCTGTCCTTCGGACTGCTGGATCTGCTCACGTGGCCGCAGCGCCAGACGCTGGCTCGCCAGCAGCAGGCACAGGTGCGCCTGCAGGCGGCCGGCACGGTGGTGGACACGGTGGTGGCTGTCCGCCAGGCCTGGGTGCGGGCGGTGGCGGCGCAGCAGGTGGTGGGGTATGCCGCTCAGGTGCAGCAGGCGGCGGATGCGAGCGCCGAGCTGGCCCGCCGCATGCAGCAGGCGGGCAACTTCAATCGCCTGCAGCATGCCCGCCAGCATGCGTTCTATGCCGATGCCACCGGGCGGATGGCCGCCGCGCAGCAGGCGGCGCTGGCCTCGCGCGAGGCGCTGGTGCGGCTGCTCGGACTTGACGAGGCTCAGGCGCGTCGCCTGCAGCTGCCCGCGCGTCTGCCGGAGCTGCCGCTCCAGCCCCGCTCGCCCGAGTCGGTGGCCGGCGCGGCCCGTGACCAGCGGCTGGACTGGCAGATGGCGCGTCTGGGCCTCGAGCAGGCCGGTCGCGCCCAGCGGCTGGACCTGCTGCAATCGCTGGTGGATGTCGAGGTGACGCACCTGCGCCCCTCCACCCTGGACCGCGCCGACGGCCATCGCACCCGCGGCCAGGGCTGGGAACTCGCGGTGCCCCTGCCGGTGTTCGATTGGGGCACCCTGCGCGCCCAACAGGCCGATGCGCAGGTGCTCGCGGCCGCCTACCGCTACGACGCCGTGGTGGCCGCCGCATCGTCGCATCTGCGCGAAAGCTATGCGGCCTACCGCCATGCGTGGTCGCTCGCGCGCCACTGGCGCGATGAGGTCGTGCCGCTGCGCAAGACGATCTCCGAGGAGAACCTGCTTCGCTACAACGGCATGCTGATCGGCGTCTTCGAGCTGCTGGCCGACACCCGGGAACAGATCTCGGCCGTGATGTCGGCGATCGAGGCGCAGCAGCAGTTCTGGCTTGCCGACGCCGCCCTGTCGGCTGCCCTGGTCGGGCGGCCCGGACCGGCGGCCGCGATGGTGCCGGGCCTGGCGGCCGGCGCGGGCGCCGCCGCACCCGCATCCGCGGATCCGGGCCACTGAGCGGCCGGTACCCCCCAGACGGAAGGATGATCGAATGAGTTCGCGACGACGATTTCTCACGGGCGTTTCAGGCCTGGCCGGTGCCCTGACCGGCGCGGTGGCCGCCGCCAGTGTCAGCCGCGTGGCTATGGCGGCCCTGCCCGAGCCGGTGCTGCAGGCCCGGCCGGACACCGCCGCCCCCCTGCATCCGGCCACCGGCCGGCCTTATGACCCGGTGGTGACCCTCAACGGATGGAGCCTGCCCTGGCGGATGAACGCCGGCGTGAAGGAGTTCCACCTGGTGGCCGAGCCGGTGGTGCGTGAGATGGCCCCTGGCTTCAAGGCCCACCTGTGGGGCTACAACGGGCAGTCGCCCGGCCCGACGATCGAGGTGGTCGAGGGCGACCGGGTGCGGATCTTCGTGACCAACCGGCTGCCTGAGCACACCAGCATCCACTGGCATGGACAGCGCCTGCCCAATGGCATGGACGGCGTCACCGGCCTGAACCAGCCCGGTATTGCCCCCGGCAAGACGTTCGTCTACGAATTCGAGGCGAAGCGCCCCGGCACGTTCATGTACCACCCGCATGCTGACGAGATGGTGCAGATGGCGATGGGGATGATGGGCTTCTGGGTGACGCATCCCCGCACTCCGACCCCCCTGATCGGACGGGTGGACCGGGACTTCGTGTTCCTGCTCAATGCCTATGACATCGACCCGGGCTCCTACACGCCCAAGGTGATGACGATGCTCGATTTCAACCTGTGGTCGTGGAACAGCCGGATCTTCCCGGGGATCGATTCGCTCAACGTGCGCCAGGGCGACAAGGTTCGCATACGCATCGGCAATCTGACCATGACCAACCATCCGATTCACCTGCATGGCCATGAGTTCACCGTGACCGGCACCGACGGAGGGCCGGTGCCCCAGACGGCCCGCTGGCCCGAAGTGACCACCGACATTGCGGTGGGCCAGATGCGGCAGATCGAGTTCGTCGCGGACGAGCCCGGCGACTGGGCGTTCCATTGCCACAAGAGCCATCACACGATGAATGCGATGGGTCACGGCGTGCCGACGATGATTGGTGTCGATCACCGGCAGGTGGTGCGGCAGATCACGCAGCTGGTGCCCGATTACATGGTGATGGGGGAGCGGGGAATGGCCGACATGGCTGAAATGGAAATGCCGATTCCCGACAACACCGCGCCGATGATGACGGGCCAGGGGCCGTTTGGCAGTGTCGAAATGGGTGGCATGTTCACGGTGCTCAAGGTCCGGCCCGACCAGAAGCCCGGGGATTACCGCAACCCCGGGTGGTGGACGCATCCCCCTGGCACGGTGGCCCATGAGGTGGCGGGCGTGGACGCACCGCCGGCGCGCACCTCGCAGGCCGGGACGGGCGCCATGCCCCGGGCGGTTCCTGGTGAACCGGTGGAGGTGCGGGTGCGAAAACCCGGCGCGCCGGCCCCGGGGCATGCCCACTGAGCGGCGACAGCCCTGCGGAACTCTCAAGAACCTGAAAGGAGTGGACGATGCGACACCTCTGGCCCTCGGCGGGGGCAATTCTTCTGATGACGCTGGCGACGGCCGGCACGGCCTGGGCCCATGGCAGTGCCGGCCATGGCGGCACGAACCCGGGCAGCGCCGCGCCTGCGCCCGAGCAAAAGGCCTGGGGCATCGCCGGCGACCCTCGGCAGGTGCGTCGCACCATCACGGTCACGATGCGCGACACGATGCGCTTTGCCCCCGACCTGATCGAGGTGCGCGAGGGCGAGACAGTGCGCCTGGTGGTGCGCAACGCCGGCCGCGTGATGCATGAACTGGTGATCGGCACCCGCGAGGAACTCCAGGCCCATGCAGCCCTGATGGTGAAGTTCCCGAACATGGCGCATGACGAGCCCTACATGGCGCATGTCTCGCCGGGCCGCCAGGGCAGCCTGGTCTGGACGTTCAATCGTCCGGGCGACTTCGAGTTCGCCTGCCTGGTGGCGGGACATTTCGAGGCGGGCATGATCGGCAGGATCCGGGTGCTGCCGGCGGCCGCGGGCTCGTCGCGGGCTGCCGCCACCTCGGCTTTCCCTTCTTCAGTCCAGACCCCCCAAGGAGGACCATCCTCATGAACCTGTTTTCTCGTACGGTCAGCCGGGCGCGATCCGCCCCCGCCGAGGGCGCGCGGCGCCTGCTTCTCCAGCGCGCCGCCCTGGCCGGTGCCGGCCTGGTCGCCGGCGTCCTGGGGCTGCGGGCAACGCCCGCGCAGGCGCAGGCGGCTCCGCCGGCCGCCCGCGGATCGGCCAGGCCCCCGCTGGTGGAGGTGTGGAAAGACCCCAACTGCGGATGCTGCGCCGACTGGGTCACGCACCTGGAGGCTTCGGGGTTCGCAGTCAAGGTGCATGACACCGGCAACACCGCCATGCGCGCCCGGCTCGGGGTGGCCACGAAGTACGGTTCCTGTCACACCGGACTGGTGGGCGGGTATGCGATCGAAGGTCATGTGCCCGCCCGGGAGATCCGCCGCCTGCTGCGGGACAGGCCCGATGCGATCGGCCTGGCGGTGCCAGGCATGCCTGTGGGCTCACCGGGCATGGACGGTCCGGCCTATGGCAACCGACAAGACGCCTACGAAGTGCTGTTGCTCACGCGTGATGGGGGTTCGAAGGTCTTCCAGGCTTACCCGAGAGGCAAGGCATGAAAGCAGCTCGATCGTTCATGGCGGCGGCGCTCGTGGCGGCCGCCAGCCTCGCCCTGGCGCAAGCGCCCGGCGCAGCGCCTGCATCTGACCTGGCCGACGGCGAAGTGCGGCGCATCGACCGTGACGCCCGCAAGATCACACTGCGCCATGGCGAGATCCGCAACCTGTCCATGCCGCCGATGACGATGGTCTTTCAGGTCAAGGATCCGGCGCTGCTCGATCGGGTCAAGGTGGGGGACAAGGTGCGGTTCCGCGCGGTGCAGGAGGAGGGCGCTTACCGCGTGACCGACCTGCAAGCCGCCCCCTGAGGGCGGGTACAGCCCTAGACGGGTCAGAACAGGTCGAGGTTGCGCGCCTGCGAGGCGTTCTCGGCGGGGTCGGTGACTTGCCCGAGCACGCTCGCCGTGGCCTCGGGTGCGCCGGCCCTGGCCAGTTTGCCCACGCGCACGCCGAGCAGGCGCAGGCGCGGACGCAGGTCCACCCGCTTGAGGCACTGGCCGGCGGCCTGACGGATCCGCGCGGGATCGTCGGTATAGCCGTCCAGGGTGATGTCGCGCGTCGCCGTTCGGAAATCCTCGTAGCGCAATTTGATGCCGATCGTGCGGCCGACATAGCCCTTGCGACGCAGGTCGTCGGCCACCCGCTGGCACAGGTCGGTGAAGATCGTGCCCAGAGCCTCCCGGTCCCGCACCGCATGCAGGTCGCGCTCGAAGGTGGTTTCGCGGCTCATCGAGACGGGCTCGCTGTGGGTGACCACCGGCCGGTCGTCGCGGCCCCAGGCGGCGTCGTGCATCCAGGCGCCATAGCTGCGCCCGAAGTGCCCGATGAGCCACTCGCGGCTTTGCGCGGCGACATCCCCGATCGTGCGCAGGCCGAGCGTTTCGAGCTTGGCGTCGGCCTTGGGGCCGATGCCGTTGATCTTGCGCGCCGGCAGCGGCCAGATGCGCGCCTGCAGGTCGTCCCCGGACACGATTGAGATGCCGTTGGGCTTGTTGAACTCGCTGGCCATTTTGGCAATCAGTTTGTTCGGCGCTACGCCGATCGAGCAGGTCAGCCCGGTGCGCTCGAGGATGCATTTCTGGATCAGGCGCGCCAGCACCCGGCCGCCCTCCCGCTGGCCGCCAGGCACGTCGGTGAAATCGATGTACACCTCGTCGACGCCGCGGTCCTCCATCACCGGCGCGATCTCGCGGATCGTGTCCTTGAACGCCCGCGAGAGCCGGCGCACCTCGTCAAAGTCCACCGGCAGCACGATGGCCTGGGGGCACAGGCGGGCGGCCTTCATCATGCCCATGGCCGATCCGACGCCGAACTGGCGGGCGGCATAGGTGGCGGTCGTGATCACGCCCCGGCCCACGTAGTCCTTCAGGCGCGCAAAGGCATCGGTCGGGATCTCATGCAGCGGCAGGTCGGGGTGTGCCGCCCGCAACGCGTCATCAGCGCGCCGTCGGCCACCGCCGATCACCATCGGCAGCCCGCGCAGCTGCGGGTAGCGAAGCAGTTCCACCGACGCGAAGAACGCGTCCATGTCCAGGTGGGCGATGCGTCGCGTCTTGGCGCTCATGCCGGCATTGTCGGGCCGGCCGGGTCGGGCCGCGCCCGCCCGGGGCGGCGGGGCGCCGCGCTCAGTAGGTGCCCGGCATGAGGATGCCGGTGTCGACCTTGCGGATGTCGGTGTGGCCGCAGAAGGCCATGGTCAGATCGAGTTCCTTGTGGATGATCTCCAGTGCCTTGGTCACACCGGCTTGGCCCATCGCACCGAGGCCATACAGGAAGGCCCGGCCGATGTAGGTGCCCTTAGCACCCAGGGCCATGGCCTTGAGCACGTCCTGACCCGAGCGGATGCCGCCATCCATGTGCACCTCGATGCGATGGCCCACCGCCTCGACGATGGCCGGCAGCGCCGAGATGGAGGAGGGCGCACCATCGAGCTGGCGGCCGCCATGGTTCGAGACGATCAGCGCGTCGGCGCCGGATTCGGCCGCGAGCTTGGCATCCTCCACATCCTGGATGCCCTTGAGAATCAGCTTGCCGCCCCAGCGGGACTTGATCCACTGCACATCATCCCAGGACAGCGCGGGGTCGAACTGCTTGGCCGTCCACTCCGACAGCGAACCCATGTCGCCGACGCCCTTCACATGGCCCACGATGTTGCCGAACTGGCGTCGGGAGGTGCCGAGCATGCCCAGGCACCAGCGGGGCTTGGTGGCCAGGTTCAGGAGGTTGCGCAGCGTGGGCTTGGGCGGCGCCGACAGGCCGTTGCGAATGTCCTTGTGACGCTGGCCCAGGATCTGCAGGTCCAGCGTGAGCACCAAGGCCGAACAGCCCGCGGCCTTGGCCCGGTCGATCAGGCTTTCGATGAAGCCGCGGTCCTTCATCACATACAGCTGGAACCAGAACGGATGCCCGCCAGTGCCGGCGGCCACGTCCTCGATCGAGCAGATGCTCATGGTCGACAGCGTGAACGGGATGCCGAATTTCTTGGCGGCACGGGCAGCGAGGATCTCGCCGTCGGCATGCTGCATGCCGGTCAGGCCGGTCGGCGCAATGGCCACTGGCATCGCCACATCCTGCCCGATCATGGTGGTGCGGGTGCTGCGGCCTTCCATGTTCACCGCCACCCGCTGACGCAGCAGGATCTTGGCGAAATCGGATGAATTGGCGCGGTAGGTGCCTTCGGTCCAAGACCCGGAGTCGGCGTAGTCGTAGAACATCCGCGGCACGCGCTTTTCGGCCAGGACGCGCAGGTCTTCGATGTGGGTGATCACGGGCACGGCTTGTCTCCTGGGGTATTTCGCCTTTGTTGGGTCGCAATACTAGCCGGGGCTGGCCCCCAGGCAACCCCGGGGCAACGATGAAAGAATTTGCGCCCGCCCTCAAAAATCCTCACGCCGGCCCTTCGGCCCGCCTTCGGCCCCGTCCTGCCAACGGTCCGCCGCGAGCGTCGGAGTCCTAACCGTGTGCAGGGGCTTGCGCCCCGGGCTAGACTGAAGTTCTCGTTTGCCCTTCTCGTTCCCCGCGACCCGCGGCGATTCACGCTACCCGGCCCTGTGCCAATCCAAGGAGACTCCCGTGCGCGTGCTCATGACCGGTGCCACCGGCTTCATCGGCGGCCGCCTGGCCCGCGCCCTGCTGGCCCAGGGACATGAACTGGTCTGCGCCGTGCGCGATCCCGCCCGCCTCGACCTGGGCCCGGGATCCTGGCGGGCGCTGCAGGCCGACCTGTCCCGCCTGACTGACGCTGCCGGCTGGCGAGCCGATCTGGCCGGTATCGATGCGGTGGTCAATGCGGTGGGAATCCTGCGTGAATCCGCAGGCCAGACCTTCGATGCCCTGCATGCGCGGGCACCGATCGCGCTGTTCGAAGCCTGCGTCCAGGCGGGCGTGCCCACCGTGGTGCAGGTGTCGGCCCTGGGGGCCGATGATGCGGCGCAAAGCCGTTACCACCGCTCCAAGAAACAGGCCGATGACGCCCTGCGCGCGATGCCGCTGGCCGGAGCCGTGGTGCAGCCCTCGGCCGTGTACGGGCCTGGCAGCGAGGCCGCGGCGCTGTTCAACACCCTGGCCACCGCACCGATGCTGCTGATGCCGCAGGCCGGCGCCATGGCGATGCAGCCGGTGCATGTGGATGACGTGGTCGAGGGGGTGGTGCGCTTGCTGCAGGCCCCGCCGGCACGCGTGGCCACGCTCGCCTTCGTCGGACCGCAGGCCCTGTCAATGGCCGGCTACCTGCGGGCCCTGCGTGCGGCCCTGGGCCTGGGCGGCGGGCTGCCGGTTCTGCCCATGCCCACCTGGGCCTTCCTGGCCGGTGCGCGGCTCGCGGCGTTCGTGCCGGGCAGCGTGCTCGATGCCGAGACCGCCGGCATGCTGCTTCGCGGCAACGCGGCCCCGGCCGACGATTTCACCCGCCTGCTCGGGCGCAGTCCGCGCCCGGTGTCGGCCTTCATCCCACCCGCGGAGGCACCGGCCTTGCGCCGCGCGGCGCAGCGCCCGCTGCGTCTGGCCCTGGCCGCAGCCGCCCTCGGGCTGGGGATGGCAGCTGTCGCCTTTTTGGCTGCCGGATTCCGGATGGCGTGACACGATCTGCCGCATGGCCGAAGTGAAGCTCTCCATCCTGGACCAGTCGGTGGGTCGTGCCGGCGTGCCCCAGGATGCCTCGATCCGCCACACGCTCGAGTTGGCTGCGCATTGCGACGCGCTCGGTTTCCACCGGTTCTGGGTCAGCGAGCACCACAACCTGCCCACGGTGGTCGGCAGCGCGCCCGAGGTGCTGATGGCGGCGATCGCCGCCCGCACCCGTCGCATCAGGATCGGCAGTGCCGGCGTGATGCTGCCGCATTACAGCGCCCTGAAGGTCGCCGAGCAGTTCCGAGTCCTGGAGGCCCTGGCCCCTGGCCGCATTGACCTGGGCGTCGGCCGCGCGCCTGGGGGCGACCTGCGCACCGCCCGCCTGCTGCGGCCGCAGACCGGGACCGCGGACGACTTTCCCCGCCAGGTGCTGGAGCTGCAGGCGTGGGTGTCCGGCCAGCCGATGCCGCCGGGCCATCCTGGCGAGGGTGTGGCGGCCCTGCCCACCGGACCGACCACGCCGCACCTCTGGATGCTCGGAAGCTCGGGTTACGGCGCCCAGCTCGCGGCGCACTATGGCCTGCCCTATGCGTTCGCCTGGTTCATCACCGACGGAGAGGGCGCGCAGGAAGCCCTGGCGATGTACCGCCACCAGTTTCGCCCCGGCCTGACCGATCGGCCCTATGCCGCCCTGTGTGTCTGGGCGCTGGCCGCCGACACCGAGGACGAGGCCTGGTTCCAGTTCCGAAGCCGCGAACGCACGCGGATCGATCGCCTCACCGGCCAGTTCGGCGAGGTGCTGCCGCCCGCCGAGGCGGCGCGCGACTACACGCCGGCCGAGGCCGCCCACGCCCAGGACCTGCGGCGACGCAGCTTTGTGGGAACGGGGGAGCAGGTGCGCGATGGGCTGCTGGCGCTGGCGCACGAGGTGGGCGCCGACGAACTCGTCGTCATCACCTGGACCTGGGACCCGTCGGTCCAGCGCCGTTCCTGCGAATTGCTCGCCCGCGCCTTCGGCCTGGCCGCCACCCCGGCCGCCTGACCGCCCCCGCCACGATGACACCGCGATGCGGCCTGCGCCTGCATGGCCGCGGGTGGCCGATGGCCATGCTCCATACCTCGTCGAACCCTGGGACCCGCCGGGGTTGCCCTCACCCCGCGCACGACCGAGGACCCCATGGCCATCGACCTCCTCACCGACACCGGCATGGCGCTGGAGCGCCAGCGCTTCACCTGGAAGGATCTGGTCGGCAAGCCTTTGAGCAAGCTCGACGCCGACGCGTTCAGCCGCATACGTCTGATCCTGATGAACGGCGTCGAGCTCGATGCCCTGCGCCAGCAGCAGGCGCTGCTGCGGTTGAACCGGCCGGCCCGTGAAGCGGTCGCCGGCCTGATGCGCGTCGAGCAGCATCAGGCGACCGCGATCAACTGGATGCTGGCGGCCGATCACTCGCCGCTGGAGACCACGATCGCCTTCGAGCAGGTGGCGATTGAGGTCACTGCCTCCGTCGCCCAGCTCGAGCCCGATCCGGCCATGGCGCAGGGCTATCGCTTTGGCCTGCTGGAGGATTTCGATCATCTGTACCGCTATGCCGCGCTGCTCGATCGCCTCGAAGGCAAGGATGCCAACACCATCCTGCAGGGGTACACCGACATCGTGCCTGGGCGCCCGACGATGCTGCACCACCGTGCATCCGGCGATGACCTCATGGAGCCGTACCCCAGCGACGCCCCGCTGGCCACCAAGCTGCATGCGCTGACGCTGGTGGGTGGCGAGTACCAGACCCACGACTACTACATGACCGTGGGACCGCAGTTCGCCGACCCGGTCGCGCGCCAGCTGTATGCCGAGATCGCGTCGGTGGAAAGCCAGCACATCACCCAGTACGGCTCGATGCTCAATCCCGAGGAAACCCCGCTGGAGAAGCTGGTGCTGCAGCAGGCCGCCGAGGTCTGGAACTACCAGGCCTGCGCGCAGCAGGAAAGCGATCCCCGGCTGCGGGCGCTGTGGGAGCGTTTTCTCGATTACGAGCTGGGGCAGCTGCAGGTGGCCATCGGCCTGTTCCAGAGCCTGGAGCGGCGCGATGCCGCACAGGTGCTCGGCGACGGCCGCCTGCCGCCGGGCATCGCGTTTCGCAGCCAGCGAGACTTCGTGCGCCAGGTGCTGGCCACCGAGGTGGGCCTGCGCAAGGACGGCACGCGCTTCGTCGCCGAGGCGGACGAATCGGTGCGCTCAATGGCCTGGCGCAATGCCATGAACGCGCAGGGCGTGGCCTCCCAGGTGGTGGCCTCGGGCTACCAGTGGACGCCCGGCGGTGAGCTCAATGGCGACCTGGCACGCGCCGGCACATCGGCCACCGTGTGAGGGTGGTTCCGCGACGGACTGCGTCCACCACTGAAGGAGAACCCATGCACAACACCCTTGAAACCGGCCTCAACCGAACCGGCCTGGACATGGCCCCCCTGAGCAAGGACGACATGGTCCGCTTTGCCCATGCGGCGGCGCCCTCGCAGGCCCAAGCCGGAGGGCAGGCGTTTGCGCAGGCCCGACGGGCCTTCGCGCTACAGGCCGATGCCGTGGGCTCGGTGCCGGTGCCGATGAAGCTGCGGGGCCTGACTGCCGCGGCGGTCGATGCCCTCCAGGGCCACCGCACCGCCGTCCTGATCGACAAGCTCGGCGAGCGCCTGGCCTATGAGCGCACCAGCGTGCGCCTGTACGAGGCGCTAGAGGTCAAGGCACGCGCCGCGCGCATAGGGCTGCAGGTGGACCCTGACCGCATCAGCCGCATCCGCGACGACGAGGAATCGCACTTTCACCTGCTCTCGCAATGCCTCGTCACGCTGGGGGCCGACCCCACCGCCGTCACGCCCAGCGCTGACCTGTCTGGCGTGATCGCCAGCGGACCCTTGCAGGTGGTGAGTGATCCGCGCACCACGATGGCCCAGGCATTCAATGCGGTGCTGCTGGTCGAACTGGGCGATGGTGCCGGATGGGACCTGCTGGTGGAACTGGCGCAGGAGGCAGGCCACTCGGACATGTCGCAGCGTTTCACCGTGGCCCAGGACACCGAGCGTCAGCATCTGGAGAGGGTGCGCACCTGGCTGCGCGAGGCGGTGCTGGCCGAGGCGACCTGAGCGGCTCCGACGCCCGCACGCAGGACGCGACGATCTCCGACCGGCGACAATGCCGGGATGCCCGGACTCGCGCCCGTCACCACCCCGCTGGCCGAACTGGCCGATTGCCTGCGCACGCAGGGATACGCCGTGCTGGCTGCTGCGGATCTGGCCCAGTGGTGTGCGCTGGCCTTGCCCGACTTGCAGGCCATGACGCGTGGCTGGGAGGCCCTGCCCCCCGACCGCTACCTGCGCGATGGCGGGCGTTACCGCCGCCGCCGCCATGCGAGCTTCCTCATCGAAGGCGGGCACTGCACCCCGGTGCCGCATCGGGCCCATTGGCAACCGGTGGCCTACAACGCCTTGCATGGCGGCCTTGAACGCTGGTTCGAGCCGATGGAGCCTGCCCTCACCGCGCAGCCGGCCTGGCAGGCCCTGCTCGTGGGGATGGGCCGGATCGCCTCCGCGCTACGCGGCCCTCAGCCCTGGTACGCCGAGGCGCACCAGTTTCGCATCGACACCACCGACGGCATCGGCCGCCCCACGCCCGAGGGCGCGCACCGCGACGGCGTTGACCTGGTGGCGGTGTTCCTGATCGGCCGGGCAGGCATCAAGGGCGGCGAAACGCGGGTGTTCGAGGCGCAAGGGCCGGCCGGGGTGCGCTTCACCCTGTCAGAGCCCTGGAGCGTGCTGCTGCTGGACGATGAACGGGTGATCCATGAAACCACGCCGATCCAGCCGGCGGTGCGTGAGTCGGTCGGCCACCGCGACACCCTGGTGGTCACCCTTCGGCGAGGCGGGTTCCAGGATCCGGCTTGAGGGAGGCCAGCCCGGCGGTCAGGCCTCGCGCACGTCGGCCACCGGGTTGGCGCCGAAGTCGGGCCGGGCCAGCCAGGCCAGCACCCGTGCGGCGGCATCGTCGGGCGATGTGAGCAGGCCGTTGTCCTTGAGGCCGACGAAGCCGGCCTGGTCGGGAAAGCGCGTCGGGTCGGCGCCGCGCAGCTGGACCTGCATGTCGGTGTCGATCACGCCGGGTGCCAGCGAGCACACCTTCGCCCCGTGGGGCTTGAGCGCTTCCTCCAGCGCCACGCAGCGCGAGAAATGGTCCATCCCCGCCTTGGCGGCGCAATACCCCGCCTGGGAGGCCATCGCGCGGCGGCCCAGGCCGGAGGAGATGTTCAGGACCTTTTTCGGGCAGGACCAGGCGGCGGTGGCGTTCAGGAAGGCGCCCGTGAGGAGCATGGGCGCTTCCAGTCCCACCCTCAGCGCGCCGGCCAGATCGTCTGGCGGCACGTCGCCCACGGGCGCGATGGCGGGAATGACCCCGGCGTTGTTGATCAGGGTGACCGAGGCCGGCACCGGCTGCGCGGCGAGCCAGTCCTGCAGGCGACGGGCGATTGGCCCGGGGTCCGACAGGTCGGCTGTCCATTGTTCGCACGGAACGCCGGCGGCACGCGCACGCTCGGCCAGCGCGGGATCGGCCCGGCGGGAGATGCACGCCAGCGCGTGACCGGCATCGACCAGCTGGCGGGCCATGGCCTGCCCCATGCCACGAGAGGCACCGGTCAGGAGGGTGAGGGGGCGAGGAGCAGACATCACGCGATCCTAGCGCGTGGCTGCCGGCCTGTCAGAACGGCTCGGGGCAGACCCACGACCGCGCGGGGCCGCCATGCGGATCCGGCAGCGTCAGGGCGCTGGCGTGCAGCAGCAGGCGCGAAGCCCGGTCCCGCACCTCGGGCGGCGCATACAGCGCATCGCCCAGGATCGGGTGCCCCAGGGCCAGCAGGTGCACCCGCAGCTGGTGGGACCGGCCCGTCCGGGGCGCCAGCTCGAGCCGGGTGGTGTCACCCTCGTGGGCGAGCACACGCCATCGCGTGAGGCTGGGGCGGCCCTGGGTGTGATCGACCTTCTGCAAGGGGCGGCGAGGCCAGTCAGGGGCCAGAGGCAAGTCGATCTGCTGCCAGGCCTGATCGGGATCGGCCTGCACGCGCCCGGCCACCACCGCGACATACCGCTTGTCTGCCGTGCGCTCGGCAAACGCACGGCTGTAGGCGCGCTGCATGTCCGGGCCGCGCGCCATCAGCCACACGCCGGACGTGGCCATGTCCAGCCGGTGCACCACCAGGGCATCGGGCACGCGCGCCTGGACGCGTCGCGCCGCGCAGTCCTGCTTGTCCGGCCCCCGCCCGGGCACCGACAGCAGCCCGCTGGGTTTGTCGACCACCACGCAGGTGTCGTCCTGGTGCAGCCAGCGCGGGCTGTCGGCGGCCGCCGTCATTGCGAGATCTTGCGGCCCTCTTCGATCTGGTATTCGAAGTAACGCTGGAAGCTGAACGCGATGCTCGCCATCAGCACGCCGGTGCCGATCATCAGGGCCGCGGCCATCGCGAACACCGTGAGCCAGCGGGTGCGGCCCGCCGCGTGCTGCGGGTCGGCCTGCGGATTGAAGCGGGCATTCCAGCGCTCGGGCGCCATCAGGCCATAGACGATGGCGGTGAGGGCGCAGCCTGCGATCGTGAAGCCCAGGCAGGGAATCAGGATCCAGCTCAGGGTGTCGTCCTGCCCGAACTTGAGCACCCGCTCAATGCCGTAAACGCCCAGCGCCGTCGGGATCGCCAGCGCCCACCCGATCACGTCGCCCAGGCCGTGCAGGTAGAAGCGATGCAGGCCCAGCGGGCCGCCGAAAAAGGCGAGCCAGGTGGCCAGGGTCTTGTTCTTCATGCGGGTCATGCTGGCAGTGTCTCCGGCGCGGTGGTATCCGCCTCGCCCAGGGGTTTTTCCATCAGGACGATGTCCAGCCAGCGTCCGAATTTCCAGCCGCAGGCCCGGATCCGGCCGGCATCGGTGAAGCCCGCGCTCGCGTGCACGCCGATCGAGGCGGCATTGGCCGAGTCCCCGATCACGGCGATCAGCTTGCGCACGCCCGCCGCTTCGGCCTGCTGCGCCAGCGCCTGCAGCAAGGCCCGGCCGATTCCGCGACCGGTCGCCTCCGGATGCACGTACAGGGAGTCTTCCGCCGAAAAGCGGTAGGCCGGCCGCGGCTTGAACCACTGGCAGTAGGCAAACCCCAGCACCTGCCCGTCGGCCTCGGCCACCAGGTACGGCAGCCGGCGGGCGGCCACGTCGGCGCGGCGCTGGGCCATCTCGGCCTCGGCGGGCGGCGTGGTCTCGAACGTGCCGGTGCCATGCAGCACATGGTGGGCATAAATGGCGGTGATGGCCGGCAGGTCGGCATCGGCGCTGGGTCGGATGCGCAGGGCTGGGGAAGCGGGAGTGGGAGCGGTCATGCGGGGCTCAGGGGACCTGTTGGAGGCGGCGCCAGCGGCTGGATGGCCCGGTTTCGCCGAAAAGCTATAATTTCCGGTTTTCGGTGTGTCGCTGGCTAGGTAGCCAGTTGCGTGTCTCAACGCCGGATCAGAATTTAACGCGGATCGCTCCGCACCCCCACTCAAAGGATTTCTGACATGGTCAAGATTCGTCTGGCCCGCGGCGGCTCCAAGCATCGCCCGTTCCACCACATCGTTGTGGCCGACCAGCGCAGCCGCCGCGATGGCGACTTCATCGAGCGCATCGGCTTCTACAACCCCCTGGCCAAGGACGGCGAGGAAGGCCTGCGCATCGCCCAGGACCGCCTGGCCTACTGGACGGGCGTCGGCGCCCAGGTGTCCGACACCGTCAAGCGCCTGGCCAAGCAGGCCCCCAAGGCCGCGGCCTGACCGGGCCGGCCCGCGCACGGATGTCCCCGGCCCTGGAGCCCGCGGCCCTGCCCGCGGACGCGATCGAGGTCGGACGCATCCTGGATGCGTGGGGTATCAAGGGCTGGTTCAAGATCCTGCCCCACAGCGCTTCTCCGGAGGCGCTTTTTTCTGCCAAGCGCTGGTTCCTGCAGCCGCCCGAGCGCGGCGCCCGGGCCTTCGAGGGCACGGTGCTCCTGAAGGTGCGGGAAGCCAAGGACCATGCCGACAGCGTGGTCGCCTGCGCCCACGACATCGACGACCGCACCGCCGCCGAAGCCCTGCGGGGCGCCCGCATCTTCATCCCGCGCTCGAGCTTTCCTTCCACCGGGCAGGACGAGTTCTACTGGGTCGACCTCATCGGCCTGTCGGTCATCAACCGGGAGGGGGTCGACCTCGGCCGTGTCAAGGACCTGCTGTCCACCGGACCGCAGACGGTGCTCGTGGTGGCCCCGCCGCCAGACGACGCCGGGATTGCGGCACCTGAGCGCATGATCCCGTTCGTCTCCGCGTTCGTGGAGGCGGTTGACGTGGCCGGCGGGCGCATCACGGTCGATTGGCAGCCTGACTACTGAATGCGCTTTGACCTGATCACCCTGTTTCCGGAGCTGTTCGCCCCGTTTCTCGAGCTGGGCGTGACCCGCCGCGCGTTCGAGCCGGGTGGCCCGGTGCAGGTGCGCCTGTGGTCGCTGCGTGAGTTTGCCGAGGGGCCCTATCGCCGGGTCGACGATCGGCCGTTTGGCGGCGGCCCTGGCATGGTGATGATGGCCGAGCCCCTGGCGCGCTGCCTGGCGGCGGTGCGCGCCGACCGGCAGGCGGCGCTGGGCGCGCACGACGCGGCGCCGGTGGTGCTGTTTGCCCCGGGCGGCCAGCGGATCGACCATGCGCTGGCCGCCAGCCAGTCGGTGGGGCCGGGGGCGATCCTGGTGTGCGGGCGCTATGAGGGCATCGACCAGCGCTTCATCGACCGCCATGTCGACCTGCAGTGGAGCCTGGGCGATTTCGTGCTCTCGGGCGGAGAGATCCCGGCCCTGGCGGTGCTCGATGCGGTGGCGCGGCTGCAGCCCGGGGTGCTGCACGACACCGGCAGCCATGAGGCCGATAGTTTCAATCCGGCCCTCGACGGGCTGCTGGACTGCCCCCACTACACCCGCCCTGAAGTCTGGGACGGCCAGGCCACCCCGGCCGAACTGCTGTCGGGGCACCATGCCCGCATCGAGCGCTGGCGCCGCGACCAGCGCCTGGCCGTCACCGCCCGTCAGCGTCCCGACCTGATCGCCGCCGCCCGGACGGCCGGCCGGCTGGACCGGGCGGATGAAGCCTTTTTGGCCAAACTCGACCGCGCGCTATAATGGCGGGCTTTTCGATCCTCTACCCGGCCGCCCCTGCGCGGTGCCAGCAGCCTCGGAATTTCCCAGGCGGCACCTGCCACAACCACAAGGGGCCCCTTGCGCAGCGCGGGCATGATCGAGCGAGGAAATCATGAACCTGATCCAGACCCTCGAGCAGGAAGAAATTGCTCGACTCGGCAAGAATGTGCCCGCGTTCGCACCCGGCGACACCGTCGTGGTCAATGTGAACGTGGTGGAAGGCAACCGCAAGCGCGTGCAGGCGTATGAAGGTGTGGTGATTGCCAAGCGCAATCGCGGCCTCAACAGTGCGTTCACCGTGCGCAAGATCTCCAGCGGCGAGGGCGTTGAGCGCACCTTCCAGACCTACAGCCCGCTGATCGCCAGCGTCGAGGTCAAGCGCCGCGGCGATGTGCGCCGCGCCAAGCTGTACTTCCTGCGTGAGCGCAGCGGCAAGTCAGCCCGCATCAAGGAAAAGCTCCCCAGCAAGTTGGCTGCGGCCCAATAAGCCCGTGGCGGGGGCCAGCCGCCGCCATCGCCACAAAGCCGCCGCCGGCCCCGAGCCTGCGGCGGTTTTTGACTTTCTGGACGGTTGTTGCTTCGCACCATGACCCTCGACCCGACCGCCCCGCTTCCCGACCCGACAGCCTCGAAGGCCTCGGGCGAGGTGCCGCTGTCGCGGTTGTTGCCGGGATTCGACCCGCGGGTCATCCCGGTGCTGGGAACCGACCACCACCTGCCGCCCGTGCCTGCGCAGGTGCTGGCGCCCCAGGCCCTGCGACAGCGGTTCCTGCAGCCTCCGGCCTGGCAGGTCGAGTTGCGCGATGAGCCGCGCTTTTCCGACCGCGAACCGGCCGATGCCGCGGTGCTGGTGCCCGTCGTCATGCGTGAACAGCCGATGGTCCTGCTCACCTTGCGCACGGCCCACCTGTCCACCCACTCCGGGCAGGTTGCCTTTCCGGGTGGGCGACGCGACCCGACCGACGCCGACGCGGCCGCCTGCGCCCTGCGCGAGGCCCATGAGGAAATCGGCCTCGATCCCACCGGTGTGGAAGTCCTCGGGGCGTTGCCCACCTACACCACCGGCACCCGTTTCGTGGTCACGCCAGTGGTGGCCCTGGTGCATCCGCCGGCGCGCCTGCAGCTCAATGCCCACGAAGTGGCCGATGCGTTCGAGGTGCCGCTGGCGTTCCTGATGAATCCGGCCCACCACCGCCGCCACCGGTTCGAGGCCGGCGGCCACCGACGCGAGTGGTTCTCGATGCCCTACCACGACGGCGTCGCCGAACGGTTCATCTGGGGGGCGACCGCAGGGATGATCCGCAACCTCTACCGTTTTCTGGCGGCCTGAGGACGCGCCGCTATCATTCATTCATGAGCTTCTTCGCCATCCTGTTCGCCCTGCTCATCGAGCAGGTGCGTCCGTTGGCGCCGCGCAACCCGGTGCATGCCGGCCTGCGGGGCTGGACGCGCTGGGTGGCACGCAACCTGGACGCGGGTCGGGGGCACCACGGTCGCATTGCCTGGGCGGCCTCGGTGGTGGGGCCGGCGGTGGTCGCGGCCGGCATCCACTGGCTCCTCATGGGCCTGGTGGGCTGGCTGCTGGCGATGGCCTGGAGCGTCGCGGTCCTGTACTTCACCCTCGGCTTCCGGCAGTTCAGCCATCATTTCACAGCGATCCGGGAAGCGCTGGATGCGGGCGACGAGGCCCGGGCCCGCGAGCTGCTGGCCCAGTGGCAACAGGTTGAGGCCACCGACCTGCCGCGCAGCGAACTCCTGCGCCATGTCATCGAATACTCCGTGCTGGCGGCTCACCGCCATGTGTTTGGCGTGCTGGCCTGCTTCAGCATCTTTGCGATGCTGGGCTTGGGGCCGGCGGGTGCCGTGCTGTATCGCATGGCCGAATTCACCAGCCGTTACTGGCCA